>Ga0255759_10000546_pt1 | contig 34097 bp, 37 predicted proteins | sample 101ome_20_FD_179959 | JGI IMG/M metagenome (GOLD analysis project Ga0255759, IMG submission 179959) | Coastal salt marsh microbial communities from the Groves Creek Marsh, Skidaway Island, Georgia - 101404AT metaG (version 2) | ecosystem: Environmental > Aquatic > Marine > Intertidal zone >... | reverse complement strand
CTACAAATGTAAGTGTAGAATTCATCAGCAACTCTCTTCTCTTATCTATGTATATATGTACTGTGTATGTATATATATGTATGTATATATGTACTGTGTATGTATATATATATATATATCTTGTACTGTGTATGTATATATGTATATATGTACTGTGTATGTATATATATATATATATCTTGTACAACATTTATCTGTAGGTAGTCTTTAGCATTCCTTAACATCCTAACTCGTCAGCTACTGACGTAGCTTTACGTTAGATTCTTAAGCATTCCTAAAGGTTACCTATAGAGTGTTCCCCAGAGCCTACAGTTGTTATGTAGTTTAACCCTGGGGTGTACCCTTAGGGGAAGGTTTTAATTCTCTAGTTAATTCAACCAGTTAGGAGAATTATCCACAGATGTCATGGTATTGACACCATTAATGAACTTGTTGAGTTCTTTGTCCATCAGTTCTTCCCTTCTATCCCTCATCTCTCTGTCTGCATCAGCAGCCATCTGTTCTACCCAGTATGCACAAGCCATTGCTAGTACATCTAGTCTATCATCGTGAGCTAAGGCTCCTTTGTCTCTTGTTATACGAGACATCTGGTACTGTAACATGTACCTTTGGGCTTTCTCAGGTGGATGATGTTGTACACTGTTGTAGTCTGAATGGATTACCTTGGGGTCTATGACCAATCTGTGTTGGTTCATTATAGGTTCTAAGGTATCCACTATCCTAGCTTCTTTCTGCTTACTGTGTCTCACCTCTTCAGTGGTCACAGGATATGTTTTTTGCAGGTAAGGCTTAAATAGCTCAGTGAACATACCATCACCAAAGTTACTCTCAATGAGAACCGTGTTTACCTTATTGAACTTAGCGGTATCTGCTAGTTTCTGTAGGGTATCTTTACCATACCCACCAGCAATACCTCCAGCATCCACAACATACAGGAAACCATTAAGCATCTTAACGACTGCATAGGCTGTTTCATCAGCACCACGACCAGAGGGGTCAATAGCGAGCAATGAACCTGTATACTCAGAGCGTCCTAGAGCCTCCTCAGGGGCATAGAACTTGTCACCCGCTAGTCCTACGCAGGGTAGGTCACTTAAGGGCTTCATAATGCCGTATACGAGCTTCTCAGGGGCTGTTGTACTGTCACATGACATGACCAGTAAGTCAGATAGCTTTAATGGGTATCTATCACCATCACTGAGACTAGTATCAAGCATGAACTGTAGGGCAAAGCCTGAACGACCATAAGATAGTTCACGTTCTAATAGGTCTTCCTCATGGAAGCGCTTAGGGTCTGTAGGTTGCCACTCTAGCTCTGGGTCTTCCTCAAAGCTGCTTAGGAGTATTGGAGCTAGTCTATCACTGTAGTTGATAAGCTTGTCTGCTCTTGGGTATCTAGCAGGCCATACACGTAGTTGGTAACCACGTTCAGTCAATGTGTTGTACAAGGACATTTCACACTGGGGAGTACCCAGGTATATAATCTTACCTTCAGGCTTCAGTACAGCATCGAACTCTTTTACAGCTTCACTGAGTCTCTCACGCATCCCTTGGGTCATAGAGTTGTTAGGTACTTCTACGTCATCTGCAATGATGATGTCAGCACGAGAACCTGTAAGCTGACCTGTGATACCTACGGACTTAACCGAAGGTGAACCACTAGCTTTAGCAGGAGCTACGTCAAAGGCTATCTTACTCCACCTTTGGGACTCCTTGGCTATCAGGTGCTTACATAAAGGAAGCTCTAAGATAATACGCTGTGTAAAGGTAGAGAAGTCATCAGCTCGTGCTTTGGATGCTGATACGACCATGAACTTCTTGTCAGGGTCTAGCAGTAGTTGATGAACTACGAAAGCACAGGTAATGTATGACTTCCCTACCCCACGGAACGCTTCGATAATAGAACGCCTAGGAGCAGTCTGTAGGAACTCTGCAATGTCATATTGTACAGGTGTGGGGTCTGGAAGGTTTAAGTGTTTCCAAACCAAATACATGAAGTTACGGAAGTCATGTAACTCCTTTGGCAGTTCATTCATATGTTTCCTTTGTCAGCTTCTGACGAAGCTTTAGTAACCTGCCTCATGGAACATTCTTACCATGTTGGCGCAGGTGTCTGACCTAACAATGTCATCTAAATCAAATTCAATGATGCTTGTGTTAGGTGGGTTATAATTGTCGAGAAGATTCATAAATGTACTGATGCCAGACTGTCCTTTTAAGTCTGATTGCTTAGGGTCACCCATAAATACAATGGTACTCCCCTCACCTACCCTAGTGGATATTGCTTTAATCTCATCCAAGGTAAGCTGTTGACATTCATCCACAATGATAAAGGTGTCCCTGAAGGAACGTCCACGGATAGTCTCTAGTGCTACCGTTTGTATCTTCCCCTTATTTGTACAATACTCAAACATTGTGCTACCGAGGTGTTCTCTCAGCACTTCTGTCATGGGCATTGTCCAAGGAGCTAACTTCTCATCTAGGTTGCCTGGTATAGCACCTAGGGATTTCCCAGTGGAAACATTAGCTCGTGCTAGTACAATCTTTTTAACTGCACCTCGAACTAACCACTGAGCAGCCTTAACACATGTGGTATATGTTTTACCTGTGCCTGCTGGCCCTAAGACTACCATCAGGTCATTACTCTCTAGGTCTTGGAATAACTCTGATTGTGTCTGGGTCTTTGGAGCGAAGTCTATTTGGGGGCTGTGGTCTACATTGTTGCGTTTATTACGTTTAGACATAAAAGCCTTTATTTATTTTTAAAATCAGTCTCGTACCAACCATCACCCTTAAGCCTAAAGCTAGACTCAGATATTAAACGGGTCATGGGTTCTTCTGAAGCACACTCAGGACATACAGGTGCAGGGTCATCAAACTTCTGCAAGTAGTCGTGAGTGCGCCCACAAAAGCTACACTTAAATTCGTAGATAGGCATCTTATTGAATTTTATCTGCTGCTTCAAAGGGCAGTGCTTCTAGCAGGTTAGCCATAGGACTTTCTGCTGTTATAACGTCTAAGCTTGCACCATTATCCTTAAGGAACTTGGTAGCTACTGACAGTTCTGAAGCTGTTGCTTCTCCAGCCTTAACACGAGCAAGTAACTCTTGCGCTACTGCACCGTGAAGGGCATCTATGATGTCTTTGTTATCCATTGGATAGCCTCCTCGTATGTATCGATGTTTCTACGTGTCCATCCTCTGCCAAATGTTTCGTAAGTACGAAGACCCATATAGAAATCCTGGCGCTTCTCTTTATATGAGAAAGCTAAAAGGTAAGGGTCTTTACTGTATGCCTCTCTAACGGCTTTAATGGTCTTAATACCTACTATCCCATCGGGTACTGCGTGAACTACGCTCTGAAGTGCCTTAGAAGCTCTCCTAGCACCAGCGTTCACTGCAAAATCGAAGGTAAGAAGAGCTATTGCAGGTGGAAGAGAGTCCCCTTGGATTTTCTCCCAGTAGTCCTTGCGGTATATAGAAGCTACTTCTTCTTTAGTGATGTTCTTTATGTCTACCTCAGGATATGCTCTTTTACTTATCCCGTAGTTAGTCTCACCACCTGGGTCTTTAGGATGATTAACGTAACCTCCCTCATGCTTTAGAACTAAGTCCAAAGCTTCCTCAAACGCAGCCATTACTTATTCCTAGCTCTGTTCTTGGATTTAGGTTGAACCCTAAGGTTACTTGTTGAGTTGTTTTTAGGATTACGGTCTTTATGGTCTACATCCATACCGTCACCTTTACGTACTCTGCCTTTAGCCTCCATTAGTCTACGGGCTTTCTTACGGGCATCGTTACGCCTGCGCTGGGCAGGTTTTTTATGATAGTTGTCGTACTCTTTTCTATAGTTTCTAGCCATGTTATTTTTTCCAATTAGCCAAGCCTTTAAGACCAAAACTGGCGGCTATGGCGGCTGCTAAGAAGCCTTTGTAATACTCAGGCATTGTGTCCAAGACTGCGAAGCCTTGTTGGATGTACGGCACTAAGCTGGGGATGAATGAGCCAATCATGGGGATGGAGAGGACAACAACAAACCACTCGTCTTTCCACGAGTTCTTGCTGCCCTCAGCCATTATCTTTTCCCAGTTCTCTTCTGACTGCATAGCTTTAAGCTTAACGTCTTGTTTTGCTTTAGCTTCGTCAGCTTTTCCCTGTACCCATTGCGTAGCTATTCCCCCCAGAATTGAAAGGAACTGAATCATTTTGTTTTACCTTTAGAATGGAAAGGTGAAAGTAATTCCGACAGTGTATGAAACTTGTGTTATTGTTGCATACATGCTGATGGACATTACTTATCCACCTTATTGTCTAGTTTATCTGCAATCCGAATTAGCATCGATTTTATCTCAGCAATGTCTAACTGGTAGTCATCGCGTCTGACGTAGGTATCTGGTATATGACGTTCTATTTCTTTAACGTCTTTCTGTAGGTTACTGACAGCATCCCACACAGCTCTTAAATACCATCCTACAAATATCGACATTAACCCTAAGAGAGCGTTAAATACTGTTTGAAATTCCACATGGATTCCTCAAGTTTTAATTAGTTTTATAATCAAAGCGTTAGGGTCAAATTCCCACCACTTAAGTTGTCCAAAGAGCTGTCTGTGCTTGTCCTGCTAATTTCAATGCTTCCTTTAACTCTTCTCTTGTTACCAAAGCAACTGAGTTATCTGCTAGAACCCAATATGTTGTCTCTAACGTATCACTTGATACAACCGCTCTAGCCATTCTACTTTGAGATATTTCATCCCCATCGAATTCTTTACCTGAAGACGTAGTTACCGTCAAACCGTTCATACCAGCAGCTCTAGTTTCGTCTTTAAGTAATTTAGCGTTATAGGCAATTTCTTCAGCAGAAAAGGCTTCCGTAGTGTAGTTTTGTTCAATACTTGTACCTGTGAACACTAAAGGTGATTTGACTGCACGTTCATTAGCACCTAGCGTAATTGTATTATCAACCACCTCATACCAGCCCAGAGCCTCTCGACCCGCTGTATCTAAATCCTCTAACCATTTGCGAGGGTAGGTTATTCCATCGTCTCCTACGAATGATTTTGGAAAATTGTTATATGCTTTTAATTCTGCTTTATGTGCTTTCATATGTGCTCCTTAACTTAATGGGTTAATGGCAAAGGAATATACTTGCCAAGAGTCGTAGCCTTTCCCTGAATTATTAGTCCATGTATAGGTGTCAGAATTGCTGGATTTAGCATCTGTATCTGCGCCATTGTGAGCAAACCTATTCTGGTCTGGGTGTATTACATCATATCTTTCTGTTAATCCTGTTGGTATCGTATTTTGGTTTATTGTGTAACCAGAATCGTCATCATTATATATAATGCCACTACCCGCAAAATGTCCTTCATTTGCCGTATTGGTAATAGACTTGCTTGTGCCGGAAAGCCACTGTGTTCCAACAAGCACATCACTAAAACTCAAGGGCGTAGTTTGGTTCACATTTTCAAACATCCAACAAGCACTAAATCCTTCGTCCGGTGTTCCTGAAAAATTATGGTCAATCGCGTATGTTCCATTGGAAGATGGTAATTCAGAGTCCAACCAATAAACTAAAACAGAGGAGGTAGCTACTCCCGCATCTGTTGCGCCTGACTCAGCAATCGTACCTGAAACTCCATTAAATGTAACGGATGAAGTTGACGCAACAGACGCATCTCTAACTCCAACAATGGCTACCAATAATCTATTTGAACCCGAGGCATCATAAAGAACATTTATGTTATTAGCAAAACTGGCAGAGTCACTTTCAAAACTCGTTAATGCTACTGGAGGACTTAAACCCCCTCCCCCTCCCTGCACACCACAACTAAATACACTCATAGCTAAGCTCCTACGGTATGAAGAGTAATACCAACGAAAGTTAACGCTGTAGTTGCGTGTGCATAGAAAGTTAACACATCATACCTGCCAGCTACGGTAGATAAAGCAGGCGCACCATTTCCACCAAATTTCCAGTAACTACTCCACGCCAATGTTCTAGGTGCTCCGGAATGATAAACCCTTAGGGTATACCAGTTTCCTGCCTTAATATTTGTTGGATTACCCATCGTTCTATTAGCAGACAACGAAACAATAGCAGATGGGCTCGTTGCCATGTTCCAGTTAATAGTTGCAGCATCAGTTAACGTGACACGGTTATAACTCTGTGTTCTTGACCAGTCTGAGGCTGTAGCCAATCTGCCAAAAGCTGTACTATCCAACCCGTCCAGCGTACCAGCATCCACTCCAAGGGCGTCTATATCTGCTTTGGTCTGGTCAGCTGTAGCGCCATATTCTACAGTGTCTAGTTTTGCACCATCAGCCGCAACATCACGACCATCTACTGTTCCTGTGACAGCAATGTTGCCTGTTACAACAGTGTTGCCTGTTACAGTTGCTTGTCCTTCTGCTAAATTAAGAACAGTAGTTAAGCCCGTAGCAGCGCCTTCTGTTACACCACTTTTAACCTCAAAATTCATAGAAGCATTTACTGTATTGTCAGTATTAACCTCAATACGAGCTGCATTACCGCTCTGCTCAGGTATGCCTGCGAAGTGATTAAATGCTATGTTAGCATTGCCATAACCATCATTTACTGTCAAGCTGACTCCACCACTGCCAGCGCCTGATATAATATGTGATGTTGTTTCAATATTAGTCGCAACATTGCTCCAACCATAGCCACCGAGTGTTGCTGCATCTACCCCTAAAGCATCAATATCAGCTTTGGTCTGGTCAGCCGTTGCGCCAGCCTCAATTCCATCTAATTTAGCACCATCAGCCGCAACATCACGACCATCTACTGTTCCCGTTGGGACTAGGCTTTTTACATAAACATCCCTGTAATTTGTATGGACAGCTCCGTCCCTGAAATGGAAATCGCCGTTACTATGGAGAGCTATCTGTCCTTGAGCGGTGCCCCCCCAAAGAAAAGCTATAGCTGGTGCATAGGCCATTGTAGTTTGTGTTGTATTTACTTGATTAACTTCCCTAATTTCAATAGGCGAATTTAAGTAATTTCCTGTAATATCTGTACTATATAATTGAAGGTTACCCGACCTCGTTTGGGTGCCTGATGTTTGTATAAAATCAGCAGGGTCAAACCCAGCAGCATCCGCTGCATCAATAGCACTTTGAGCTGCTGCACTAGCAGAGCTTGCTGCATTGGTTGCACTTGTGGCTGCGTTAGACGCACTCGTAGCTGCCTCAGAAGCCTTAGTGGTCGCTGTAGAAGCGTCAGCCGCTGCGCTAGACTCAGAAGCCGCTGCATTAGTCTCAGAGGTTGCCGCTGCATTCTTACTGCTAAGAGCGTCTGTAGCTGAAGCAGCCGCAGAGTCCTTGTAGCCTAGTGTAGTGTCTCTATAGCCTTGAGCTTGAGAAGCACTTGTTGATGCAGATGTTGCACTTGTAGCTGCATTAGTTGCTGACGTACTTGCATTACTCTCTGAAGAAGCCGCAGCGTTTGCTGAGTTTGTTGCAGAGGTAGCCTGTGACGTAGCTGTAGTTGCTGCTGAAGATGCTACACTAGCCTGTGACGTAGCTGTGGAAGCTGCATTAGAAGCTGTAGTGGCATCACTAGAAGCATTACTTTCAGATGTAGAGGCATTAGTAGCGCTAGTAGCTGCATTGGTTGCACTTGTAGCAGCACTTACTGAACTCTGAGCTGCGTTAGTTGCGCTCACTGCTGCGTTAGCTGCACTTACAGATGCCTCAGAAGCCTTAGTTGAGGCTGTAGAAGCACTAGAGGCTGCTGCTGTTTCACTCGCTGACGCACTAGATGCGCTAGTGGATGCTTCAGAAGCCTTAGCAGTTGCTGTAGCTAGTTGAGAAGACATGCCAGTTTCTGCCCAGTTCTTCGTAACTACGTCTTGGGCATCTGTAGGGTCTGCTACATTCTTGATAGCTCTGTTTACGCTATCTAATTGAGCATCAAACTTACCATCTAAGCCTACTGAGATTGACTCACTAGCTGCATCGATAGCTTCTTGAGCTGCATGGAAGACCTGGATGTTAGAGTTATCTAAATCTTCTTCTGTTAATACCGCACCTGATTGGAAATCAACTGTCCTATCTGTTAAGGAAGTAGTACGTTTAATTCGTACCAAAGCTCCACTGGTTGGTGCAGGCGTAATATCAATTACATTGGCACTTGTGAAAGTGAATGAGGTCGAAACCCCATCCACGAATACTGCAATTTCACTTTGTGCTATGTAATCAAAGGGGATACTAAAAGTATTGCCGCCTGTAGCGGTTACTTCTGAAATACTATAAGACATTATTGATTACCTTGATTATTTAATACTGAATTGAGTTGGTCATAGACAGCTGGATTATCTTTGATGTACTGGTCTTGAGCATGATAAAGGCCTTTTTTCTCATTAGTCCTATAAAAGTTCACATCTTTAACCAACTGATGCTCTTCACCTAAAGACTTAATGACTACTTTAAAGGCTGAATCTTGATATTGAGACATGATAGAGTGCAGAGCCTGTAAACGCTTTTTATCACCAAGCAACTGCTTATAAACCTTAGACTGTAGTTGATGTTTCAAGGCTTCTTCCATTGTAGCGCCCTTAGCACTGCGGCTTCCTGGCATACCCTTAATTCTATGGGTAGATGTTTGTTCTTGCCACAAATCATAAACAGACTGCCTACCGCCTTCCATGACTTTATAGTCTTGAAGGTCAACACCATACTTAGAAGGCTCAGGAGCATATCGAGTAGACCCTAATCTAACTAGTTCATCCATAATTGGGCTATCTTTAGGCTCAATCATTGCAAAACCAGATAGTTCAAAACCTGCGTTATCCTTGATATTAATCACGTTGCCCAGAGGGTCGCGTCTTTTATCATAAGGGTCTTCAGGGTTATCTTGGAAATAAGCTGTGTTCATCAGGTCAACAGGGTTAAGCCCAACATTCGTAAACATTGTCTTATCCACACCTTCAGGAACTAACATATCCCTATAAAACCTGTAATAAGGCACTAGCGTTTTAGCTCTATTTTCTGCAAAACGAAGGAACGCCCCATCTACATCATTGGCTACATCAGTAGCTAATTGGAAAATGTCAGCAATACCTGTTAAAGAGGGCACTTCTACCAGCACCTTAGCTGTGCCGATAGCAGCCGAAGCGAACAAGTCTGTCGCGCTTTCATGGTCATTAACCATAGCGTCTTGAATAGCACCCAGCGCCATAAAGTACCGAGACATTGGGTCACCCCGTCTAATCTGAACTCTTGTTCCATCTTCTGCTCGTATTGAATAAGGTAAAAAATCACCTGCTTCGGCAACTCGTTGTTTCTTAAAGTCTGTACTTCCTGCTCCCTGTAAATCTCCTGACATTGCAGTAGACAAAGCAGCAGTCCAGTACATAACACCCATGTTCAAAGCCATCTCAGCCTTAGCAGACACTTGAGGGTCTGGACTATTTAAGCGAGCCGTGAAGTCCTTACTTAGAAGTTGTAGGCCTGGTGTTCTTTCACCAGCCCACGCCACCAAGTTTGTAGGCGTACGGATGAAAGGTATAGCTTGTTTTAAGATAGGATGTTTAGTTGAAACTTCATTAATCTTACGCCCTACAGAGCTAAGAGGGTCATTGTGGAAGTCTTCTTGGAAGGCAATTCTTCGGGCTTCATCTAAAGCGGATACTAAACGAGGGTCTTCAGGGGCAACCCCACGACCTACAGCATCTATATGGTCTTCCATGAGAGCATTAAATTCTTTCTTAGCCCATCTATGTGCTTCACTAGCGTTTTTGAAACCGCCCTCAACACCTATCCGCTGTAAAGCTTCGTCTGTGATATCAGCTCTTAACTTACCTCTAAACGTCATTTGTTTAATAAGCTCGTCTGTAGCTACCATGCCACGAGAACCTATGAGCCTGTTAAAGTTACCCAAGGCGTTCATTACGCCTCCTCTAAGCCCTTCACCTTTCTTATAGATACCTTCACCCTTAGGTGACAAAAGCTTACTTAGTTTGTAGTTACGTGTGCCAATACCTATGGAATCTTCAACATCACCCGCAAAGTTACGACCAGGGTCTATAGAGCCTTTACTTTCATTCACAGCCTTTAACATATATCTAAACGCTGCTGGGGCGGCTGTTAGTTCTCTACCTAATGTAGTTACAGCCCTACGCATCTCTCTCGCATTTCCCGTGCGTACCGCTCCTCCAATATCAATGATATTGTTCTCAAGCATATGAGCCGCAGCAGAACCAGAGTTAATCATTAAGGTAACTAGAGAGCCTAAGATGTTATTAATCCACACCTCGTTAAGACCGCCCACCATATTATCTTTCCATGTCGGGCCTTTTTCTGCTGCTTTCAATAAAGCGACTTTAGCATCCTGAGCTGAGAAAGGTTGGCCTTTAGCTGCTTTATCTTTAAAGTCAGCTATAATGTCATTAAAACTCATTACACCTACTCTCTGCCTTAAGGACTGCTGTTGTAAATCCCGACCTGACATTGAGCTAAGGTCTTCACTTATAGATATAATTTTTTCAAATGAAGCCATGTGTGATGAAGGGACACCCCCTTCTGCATCCCAAGCTTGAAGGAACTTCTCATACATCTCATTCTCAAGCTTTATTGCAACTGCTTTAAAAGATGTGGAATCCTTTAGTGCAATATCACCCTTAGTGTACTTATCATAAAGCCTATTAACTAAATACTCAGGAGTTAAATCATCTGTTAGCTCAATACCTAAATCCTGTATAAGCTTAACACCATTCTCTAAAGCCTGTTCATTCGTTACTGTATGACCTACACCTTCATGGTTTCTGTCTAAACGAGTGCGTGTGCTATCCCCAAGGTTTCTAAGGAACTCATTACGGGCATCTTGTCGAGCTTGTCCTGTAATCTCAGGGTTAGACAGAACTTCACGCCATTGTTTTGCAGCGTTAAGAGTTTGACCAGCCATTTCGTCAGTAGCGCCTGTCAATGCACTTGCTGCTGATTTCTCTGCGGCTGTTTCTGCAACCTCCGCTGCGTATTTAGCTGAGTTTTTAGCAACCTTAGCACTAGTGGCTGCACCTAAGCCTCCACCAATTAATCCACCAGCTCCCGCTGATAGTAAACCAGTAGTTAAAACTTGGTTAGTGTCTATCTCGTCTTGCATACCTAATTCAGTACGCGCTTCTTGGTTACCAACTGAAAGAGCTGTTCCCACCGCACCTGCTACACCAGCACCGTGAATAGCTGGTTTTAATCCAGCCTTCAAAGCTTCTCTGATTCCAAACTTTGCAGCTTGTTTCGCAGCTACACCCGCTGCTGCGCCTGTGCCAAAACTTACAGCACCTAGTAGGTTGGTTACATCTAATAAGTTAGCTTCAACATGGTCAAAGAAGCCTCTCCATTTCTTCTGTTCGTCTGCGTAGAAAGGAACGATATTATCCCAAGAGTTAAACATAACTGCCAAAGATTGACGCTCTTCCTCTGACATGGAGTTACCCACATCGTTAAGCCTCGCAACTAGCCCTAAAGCCCCTTGGGTGTTGTTTTCAAACCACCGCATTTGCTCATAATATTCGTCAGTAAGCTCTTCGTTTGTACCTTCCCATTTAGCTTCGTTATCTATTTCCCAGTATGTTTTATAAGCGTTTAAAAGACCTTTGTTCTTAGTAACAGCTTCGTAATTCATTTGCTGTTGTTCTTGGACTTGTGTGTTTAATAAGCCAGCTTCTTCATAGCTAGTATACAAACTTTGTAATTCGTCTTGAGAGAGTTCATGGTCTGTTCTATACTTCACCCCACCCAAATCATATGTACCGCCAGCCATTAGTCACCCCCTGGTGTGAATTTTATTGTTTTATTGTTACCGTTTCCGTCTAAGACTTCTGTTTGATTACCAGCGCCCTGAGTATTTGCAGCCTCAGATAAATCTCCAGGCTCAATCCGCTGTATGACGCTATTATACATAGCATCTTTCAACTTACGGTTGAGTGCTGGGGTATTTAATATGGTCTGCAAATTTACAGTCCCTCCTGCCTGCTCCACCTTACTGGTATGCTCAGGTAGGTACTGCTCAATAGCTGAAGTATCTGCGACCACTTCTAACCATTTCTCTTTTAATAAAACAGAAGCTTCGTCCCAAATACGGGCGTTTTCATCTTCACTAAATACTTTAATGTCCCGACTTAGAACATCCCAAGCTCCATAACCTTCTGCGGTCTTTTTCTCTAACCCCTTATAGAATGGGTCGCTATATAACTCTGTACCGTTCTTAGGAGCTACGTTCTTAATACTTGCAATAACATTTAAGTCTGCAATACTTGAGTTTTTAAATTGTGGGTGAGTGCCATTCATAATCTTTTGGTATTCACTAGTTGCTTGAGGAGGTGTTAATTTCGAAAAGTAATTATAAACCTCAACATATTCTTCCGAAGTCATTGGCTCTGTTACAGTCAGTGCATTTGCAGTGGCAGCGTAAATTCTGCTCTGCTGTGCAGGGTTTAAAACACTATGCAAAGGATAATCAAAGTCTTCAGCAGTGCCACCCCTTTGGATATGGGCGATAACCTGCTCTTGTAGTTGCTCAGATGCTGCTAACTCTACCCTATTCTTACGGCTTTGATTAGCAGTAGCGAGTCTGTCGCTTCGTTCAATAGCGTCATTAATTACAGTATCTAACCCTAGTTCTGTCCAATAACTTGTACCCCCTAGAGTTCCTGAGCCTGCCTTAATATTCCGAGAAGCTTCTATAATAGCTGTTAATTCAGCAGGGTCTTGCGTGACGGCTATACGGGCTTTAAGAGCGTTAGTCATTTTCTTATTAACTTCAGTCCCTGTGAGAGAGCTATCTGTTGCATATAAAGATTCACCTAAGGTACTCAAAGCTCTCTCAAGAGCGCCTGCGTCTGTCATATCCACACCTCTCAATGCGTTAGATACTTGTACATTAAAAGCATGGTTCATCATGTCTTCTGCATGAGCTTCAGCACGAGATGCTTGGTTACTAATTAGTGACCCTTCAAGCTCTTTGGTACTGGCTTTAATACCCGCCATAACCCCCATACCTGAAGTGTACTCCTTGTACTCAGAGGCTACCTGTTGAGTAGTCTGCTCGACCCACTGTTGAGTTTGCTCAGAGGTAAGGCGAAGGATAGAACCATCCTTTACTCCTTGATTATACCTATCAAGAACAGAAGCTCTAACCTTATCCCCTATTTCCATGCCTAAGCTTTTATTAAAGGCGTAGGCTACTGTAGGGTTACTAGCATGGAACTCACCACTTTCTCTAAGCTGTTCTAGCGACTTGAAAGTGCCGTCTTTATTCTCAAACTGCATATCAGTAATTTGACGCAGTTGTAGCTCTTCTGTAGCAGCATCATGTTTCTTCTTATACTCTTGAAGTTGTGGTGATAGTTGTGAGATGAAATTAACGAGTTGAGTACCTCTATTGTTCCGCGTATCTGCCGCAGCAGGTGGAGCATATGTATCAACTGTACGGATGTTTGGCATTACATTAATATCAAGCCCTCGCAAGCGCTCGACTTTAAGTGACTTAGCCATTTATGACTCTCCTGTAAATTTTAAGGTGTTTGGGGAAAATACCCAAAGCCTGTTTGAAAATTAGTAGCTGTTTTGTCTAAGTTTTGACTGAAAGACAAACCTTTACCGTCTGCTCCAGTTCCAGCGTTTGCTGTGGCATAAGCAAAGGCAGCTTTAGCCCCTGTCTCTAACGCAGCAGCCCAAGGGGATGGGTCAGCTTGTCTACTTGAATCTGCTTGCATAATACGGCCTTGCAACTGAGACTCTAAACCTTGGCGCTCAAAAGCATACGCTGTTGATACGTTATCTAAAGCCCTGTTCACGCTAGTATCAGCCCGTAACATGTCTGCTTGTCTCTGCATGAAGTCTAATTCTGTAACTCTACCCGTTACACCACGTTCACCTGCGGCTGCTTGGGCTGTACCCATATTCTGCATATAAGCTTTTAAGTTCTGCATACGCTTGTCTGCGATTGCATCTTGTTCTTGCCCTTGTCGGGCGTTGGTTGCTCTAGCTTGGTCTTCAAATGCTTTATGAGCTGCTTCTGTTTGAGCATCTGCTAAATCATTTGAGTAATCAGCTTGGGCCTCTGCTGTCTTATATTGCTGATAGCCCATAGCGATTGTCAATGCAGCCATAGTTACTGGGTCACACATTATTTAATCCTCACAAATTCATAGAAAGGTTCTTTACCCACACCGTATTCTTCAATGAGTTGTGTGAAGTTGAAACCTAAAAAACGTAACCACTGGATAGCTAACTTGTTATCTTTGTGGACATAATTCATTAATATCGGGTAGTGTTCGTTTTTATCAATTACCCATTTATAAGAGCCTTTAAGGAAAGACTTTTGTATACTTGGGATGAGGTCAGTCCCCATTAACCAAGGAGCGCCTATCATTTCATTAACTGTAGCTACTCCAAAGATACCTGCAATCTTACCATCACCTGTAATGATGGTGTTGGCTTCGTCTGATACCTCCACAGAAAGCGTAAGAGCTTCCAACGGTGGTAATGGTTGGGAAGCCCTTAGCTCTTTTAAATCTGCGGTTCTTAGGTTGTCAGTGAGTATTACAATATCTTCAGACACAGTAGGTCTGAAAGTACCAATCATATTCGTTTTGACCTCAAGTGGAAGAAACCTTCCCACTCTGCACTTTGGAAAGCACAAGGTAAGTGTGAAGAACTTGTAAGCTCTATTTTTACACCCTGTGACTGAGCCATTACGTTAATACGGAATGTTCCATCAGAGATTGCGGGTTGGTTAAGAATGTTAGTAAGACCGCCTACAACACGCCCAGTGAATACTGATTTGTATGTGTCACGAGCAGCAGCATTAGAAGCACCTTTGGGTTTAACTGTAGCCTCAAAGAAGCCTGTGCCGTTGTAGACCACGTTCATATTACGTATCTGTAATCGACCAATAGTTATAGGTTCATTATCATCCCTAACTACTTGTTCTGAGAATACGTACTTGAACTCGTAAGGTGTACCTGCAAATACTTTCTTACCTGCTGTTAAAGCTGCCTGTATGTCTGTAGATTCAATTATCTCACCTGTAGTGGTAACATAGGTAAGGTTGCTTGCTGTGTAAGGCACAGAGGACACTGTAGAGCCATCTATAAGAACCCTACGGTCTAACCGTACAGGCCATGCTCCACTTGTTTCTTCTGTTGCATTATCAGTTGAGAGGTTAATCTTCTCAAGAGCAACATCACCATTATCATACTTAAGAAGAACTAGGATGTCAGACTTGTTAAAGGCTAGGTTAAGTACCTGTCCCTCAAACGTCCATTTACCCCAACTAGCTTGAAGCTTCTGCTTATCTTGCCAGTAGTAGTTATAGACGTAGACAGTCTTAGGCTGTTCTTCTGTTGTACATAGTATGGTATCTTCGTTTGTACTTGCTGTCAGTGCTGTAATTTCTCCCTCAATGTACTGAGGTATATGAGCTGTTACATCCACGGCATCGTTAGTTTCCGCTTGGTCTTCTACGAAGTATTCACGGATACCTGCCCACTTACCACGCTTAACGGGGAAGAAGACATACTTACCTGCACCAACAGGTTTGGCTTTAAGACTAGCTTCAAACTGTGTGGTTACATCGATGGTAGCCGTTTCAGGAGTAAGTAAGTCAATAGCTGTAAGTTTAAACTGTGTTTGTTCTGAGAAGAGCAGTAAGCTCTCTGCAAAAGGTACAGCATGTTTTAGGATAGATACTTGGTTGTTTGAGACTGCAATATCAATAGGGTCGCTATCAACTACTGTCAGTACAGTACGTCTGAATAAGTTATACGTTTCAAACTCACCTGACTCTGATAAGATAATGTTTTCATCATACAGCATACCTAAACGGTTTCTGTGGAAGAAGATATCAGTTAGCGTTAAGCCATCTGTAGCAAAGCTAGGGAATGGGTTTGAGTCATCATCACCTACCTTACGTTCTTCCCAAGGCATTGCCTCAAAAGTATATGCAGTATTACCTGTTCTGCGTATTTGGTGAGGCATGGTTGTTGTATCAAACTGGTATGTAATCTCAGGTTTGATTGTTTCTTTCCATAAGCCTGTACCCACGCTGTCAGAGATTAGCTTAACGTAGTAATCATCTTGAGCCTCTTCATTGTCCCCTGCAATCTTAATAGTAAAGCCTTCAGGGCCATGTTTAGGCAGACCTTTAAAATCACCAGTTTCTTCTTTGAAGGCTAGTACGTGAGTGTTACCTCGTGAATCTTCTACCTCGACCTCAAAGTCAGTATTCGAATACAAATGTATTACGTTATTATAACGAGTTTTATTGATACCTGAAGGCAGTGAGATGCCAAATAATTCAGCAGCAATGTTATCAGTTTTGACACTGTTTTCTGCGGCCTGTGTATCCGTTGTACTACCGTTTGTAGAATGGCCTGTGGTGTAACTTTGGCTATTCCAAGAGTTACCTGTTCTACGCACCTTAAGTGTATAAGTAGACCTATAATCTCCCTGCTTCACATAGATAAGCGCTTCATAACGTCTATTAACGTCTGTGGAAGGCAGAGGAGAAAGAGTGGGGTCAATCGCTACCACTTTCTTCTTATTAAGTATATACGTATAATCCGCAATCGTTACAGCCGATAAATCCTCTTTAGGATTAGTAGCTGAATTAAGATAAGTAGCTGTTCCCCCTAGTGTTAAAGGGTTGCCCACTTTGTCGAACATGTAAGTATATGCAGTAGTACCGTCATTCGTTACTATTAGGGTGTTTAATGTTTCGTTGTCACGCCTAACAGTGTGAATGAAAGCAGTGTCTATGTTAGATATGTTCTGTAAGACATTACCTGCATCATTCAATAGTTTTAAATGCTCAGTGCCAGGTCGCTTAGACAATCCCGAAACAACTGAGGACACAGCATTTAACTGCTCTTCACCTTGGGTTTTTAGTCGTAGTGAAGGAGGCTGTTGGGAAACACCATTTATTAAGTTTGGTATTGAAGCACTGATTAAAGGCATTAGTAAGTCCTCTTAGTTCCAATACGGTCAATTACGCGGTAGACATCGTAGCTGTCGCCTATGTTGTAATCTGCCATTTCATTCTCAAATGCCTTCATTTCAAAGAGGGCTTGTGTTTCATCGTTAGTATGGAATGTGTGTAAATCACCTGCTCCTACGATACTGTCTTGTAGGACACGAGCTGCTTTGATTGTAATGTATCTACGAGCAACTGAGGGTAATTCTTCAAATTCTAATTCGTATGTAATATCTAAACTTACTTCTTTGCCTATGTTATAAGTGTGGCCTACTCTATCATACATTTTAGTTCCACGTTGGACTAAATCTATTGAAGAGTCAGAGTTGTAAGTTTGGTCAGCCCTTATAGTGTTGGGAGCCAGAACAACATCACCGTTTAGATTAGGTGCAATCTTTACACCTGTCTCTCGGTTGTAGTGCCATCCTTCTGCCTGTACTGAACGGCTGGTCTGTGCAAGCGTAGTTTCGGCTTGCTCTGCTTCAACAAGACCAGAGGACAAACGGTTTACTGGAGCTTCACCGATTGCCGATAGCATAATGTTGACAGCTTCTAGTGTTGAGTTTGGTGTCATGCTGTCTTTTCCTTATTAAAAACAAAAAAAGGGGAATCCCGAAGGACTCCCCAAATTTGAACTTATGCTACGTTCAAGCTGATAGCACATGCAGGGCGTAAAACATTGTGGCCCATTGCGTACTTAGCAACCATAATTGTACCTTGACGGTCAATTTGGTACTCAGACTCAACACCAAGGTCGAGTAATTTAACTGTAGCAGCAGCATCTTCAGCGAAGATAAGACCACGCACAGAGCTGAAGTCAGCTTTATAAGCACCAGAACGGCTAGAAGTTAAAGGAACTGGAGTAGCAGAAGTGCTAGACTCGTCAGTTGTAGGAATGTGGTTAGACATCATAATCTTAACGCCACCAATCATAGGTACAGCGCCAGAAGCGATAGAACCAGAACCACCTACATCACGGTTCATGTGTGCAAGGTTGTTTACTGATTGGTCTGCACCGAATAGAGAGTAATACTGCTCTGGCGGTAAGACACAAACTTTAGAACCTGTGATATCTTTCTTGTCGAACTCTTCAAGAGCAGCATAGATAGCCTTAGCAATCTTACCACCGTCTAAAGCGTCACCAGCTACAGAACCGATTGTGACGTTGTTTGTGTAAACTTCTTCATCAAAAGAAGCACCAAACTGTGCAGCAGCTTCAGTAGCGTTTGTAATACTAGCAGCTTTAGCAATGATGCGAGCTACGTTTTTGTCACAAGTGTTACTTAATGCGAAGCCAGCTTCTTTAGAGTAGATAGAACGCACATCGTAGTGGTTCATAGCTTCATCGATATTGCTGATGAACTGGCTAGAGATAAGCAAGTCATCAACTGTAACAGTACGCTCACCATGCTTCACAGCGTCAGCTTGGATAAGCTCACCTGGAGTGTGGTATTTAGCAGCAGCTTGACCTGTCAATGGGAATTGAGCAGACTTACCATTGCTGATAGTACGGTTACGGTGAAGAGGCATAAAGACGTTACGCTCTTCAAAAGCTGTAAGGACTTCGCCTGCATATAGTTTTAAGAACAGCGCGCGGTTATCGCCTGCTGCGTTTACTTGGCCCAAACGTGATACAGTTTGGTCTGTTGGAAATGCCATTTTAATTTACCTTTTAGTAATGATTAGTTGAGTTGTTTTGTTAGCTACTCAGCTTAGTCATCACATCCTTTTCGCTTAGGTTGTCTCCCGCAGGAGGCCAAAGGTAATTAGTTTGTAATGCATTGCTTCGTATATAAAAAACCCCTCCGAAGAGGGGCTAAAAAGGAGACAGTTTTTTAGAACACATTAGACCTAGCCAACTTGTCGGCTATAGTCTTTCTGTAAGCGGGGTCTTTCTGATATCTGGGGTCACCCATCGCTGCTGTTAGTTCTGCAACTGAGTTGAATACCCCACCCTGATTATTGGAAGCCTGTCCCTGTAATAGTGTCGGTTCACTTCCTGCTTCAGAACGATATCTCGCGCTTAATCCTTGTACTGCAAACTGTGTTAGTGCTGGGTCACCAGACTCAATGTTAGCATTAAATGCATCTACCTCACTTGGAGATAGATTAGCCGCTGCCCATTCAGTCATAGCGCGGTAGCCTTCTTCTCCACCTACCATCCCAAACACTTCATTTTGAAGCTTATCAGCAATAGCTTGTTGACCATTAATCCATGAATCAACTAACTCTTTGCCAAAGCCTGCTTCACTTAGTTTAGTGTAGGCATCTTCAGATAGCCCACCTTTCTCTAAGTATTCTTGCTGAAAGTCCTCAAAGTCTAAACCTTTCTCACTAAGAGCTGAGGCTACTTCTTGGGCTTCTTGTTCTACTTCTTCTGCAATCTCTTCAGAGCTTGCTTCTTTTACGTCTGTCTCTTCTGAAGGTGCAGACCCAAGCTTACTTTCTAACTGTAGGTAAGCTTGAGCCAGTGCTTCAGGAGACTCAAACTTTTCTGGTAACCACTCAGGGCGGTCTGGATTATTAGCTTGTTCAATCTGTTCAGCCTTCTCCAGCATAGCCTCGTCATGATTTTCAGGGGCTGTTGCCTGTTGTTCACCAGTAAATGTGTTTAATGTCTCTGCCATTTTTATGCCTTTTTAAAATTTATTCTTGTGGAGGCTGCATAGCTTCACCAGCAGACTTAGCCATCTGAGGGGCAGCTTTAGTAGCCATATCAGCCATTGTGCTTTCCATCATTTGTTGCTGTTGTTGTTGCTGTGCTGCTTCCTGTTCAGCTTGCTTCTGCTCAGGGCTTCTAATTAAGCCTTGGGTATCAATACCCAGTGAAGCACCTAAACGGTCAATGTAGTCACCTACGTTCACTTCTGATTGGATTACTTCAGCACCTAAAGGCTGTAAGTATTGCAGGAATGTAGCAAGTTTATTTAAATCTTGTCCACGACCTAACGCTTCCATACCAGTAACAATGGTAGGCTTAACTGAGTCTTTAGGCATCTTAGGCATTTTGCCTGATTGCTCCATACGACCCAGTAGAAGATTGACCAAAGGATATTGGAACTCTTGTGATAGAATTGAGTATACACCACCAAGAGCTGTTTCCAACTCCTGAGCCATGTAACGTACTTCTTCTGCTGTAACACGTTCAGCACTTCTCTGTACTGAGCTGTTAAGCAAGAAAGCAAAACTCATTCTTTCTGTAATAGCTTGTATGGTCTGTGCTGCTACATTGAAGTCAGAAGCTTTCTGAACTTGTAGTGTAGAGATGTCATTAGCATCACCATTCACGATAGCACCATTAGGTGACTTCGCTAAGTCTCTAGCCTTTGTAGTGCCGTTAGGACGTACAAGGAATAAGACCTTAGATGATGCTGCACTACCTTCAACGATAGCTTGTGTTAATGACTCTAAAGATTTTAGGTCACCAATGTATTCTTCGACAAAACCACGGCCATAGCTTTCCCCATCAATCCTAGAGAATCTTAAAGGTATGAAAGGGTTTTTGTCTTCAGCATAAGAACCACGAGAATCAGGAACTTCTACACCCATAACTTCTTGATATACTTCCCACTTTTTGTCTTTACGATATACGTAGGTGAATAAGTCTAAGCTCTTGTGTGTTGATTGCTCTTGATTATCTTCTTGTTTTAATAACTCTTTTACTGAGTCTGGTAGCATATCGAAGGCTACCACTTCTTTTGTAATAATTTCTAACAGGTTGCCCATAGTATCACGGTGACAGACGAAACGGTCTAACCTAAATACTTTCATGCCTTCCTTCTTAGGAAGGTAGACAAGGGCATTACCTGCTACAATTAATTGTTTTATTGCTTCAAATACTGGAACACGAACAGCAGAGGTTTCAATCTCTTGTTGTGCTGCACGTTCAATCCTTCCTAGAGCTTCTTCTACCGCTCCTCTACCTGCATCACCTAAAGCAGCCAAATCAAAATCATCTATAGAAAGACGAAAGAAAGGACTGTTAGGCGGTACAAGTGAGAGAAGCAGTTTAGATGCCAGGTTATTTACACCTCTTGCTCCAATACCTTGGAAGGGTGTTTTATAGACTGTTGAACCTGTATGCCCCTCAGGAGGCATAAGGTAAGGGATAGTAAGCTCTGCTGCTTCTCTTGCCCTTTCTAGGAAAGAATCACGGTCAGATTCCAGTTGGCTGTAGCGCTTGGCTACATACCCACTTCCGTCATTCATCATAATTTAACCTTTTGGAATGTTTAAAGATGCCTTCTTAGAGCCACCTATTCCCACGCCTGAGTCACCTTTAGTACCAATACTAAGGTTTCCTCCGACACGTAGTCTGCGTTTGCTTCTACGTTGAGCGCGGAGCTGTTCAGACTTACGTAGTTTTTTACGGGTTTTACCGTCTAAAGTGGCTTCATCATTAACGCCCACTCTGGCATCGGCTTTACCTCTGTGTGCTTCTTCAAACAGAGCCCCATCGGAGTCACGCCCTATGCCCTCTACTAACCTCCTACGCAGAGGATTGGTGCTATCATAACCCTGATGTTTTAATAATAGCCGTTGACGCTTTAGGTCAGCACTTTCAGCGCGAAGAAGGCTTCTGAGTTTCATCGCCCTAAACTTTCCTACACGCTTACCAAGTTCTTTTTCATATGTTGGAAGAGGCTTTGGCGGTTTGTACCAGTTACGTTGTGCCATATCTTACCCCTTAGGAATCTGAAGGCCAGTTCCTGAGGTATTAGTAGGTTTGTAGCGTAGACCTTTCTTACCTTTGGCGCGTTTCTTTAATTTTTCTGCACGTAGTTCAGCATCTGTCAGTTCTGTTTCAATATCTGGAGATGGAGCTGGTGGAGGTGGTGGAGCCGCTGTAACAGGTGTTTCCACCTTAGGCATTTTAGGACTTCCTAAACACATATTTATTCCTCATAAAATTCATTCTGTAGCTCTTCCAGTTTCCTGATTACACTCTGCTGACCTTGTAAGTATCTTAAATCTTCACCAGTAATAGGTGACGCAGGTAGGGTGTCGGGGAAGAGCTGTTTAAGTTGATTAAGCATAACGTCAGTTATACCTAAGTTATTGTTGTTTAACACTTTCATATATTTCCCCAGTATCCATAGAGGCAGGTTTTAATTACCAGCCCCACTCACCTTCCATGCCCGATGCGTTATAATCTGTGACAGTGCCTTCAAAGAAGTTCTTGAAGCTGTCCCCATTGATAATCCAATCCAACCAAGGGATTGGGTTTTCCTTTAGGTGTTTCCAGTTAGACTTTAAGCCTAGCTGAATGAGCCTACGGTTAGCTATGTATCGGATGTAGTCTTTGACTTCACCTTTGCACAGACCTTCGATGTCACCCATCTCAAATGCAAGTTCAATAACTTTATCTTCAAGTTTAACCGCATCTCTAAACATCTGATATATAGTGGATTTAAACTCATCCGTAACGATTTTAGGATGTTCTTCACAGAACTCACGGAACAAGCGTACCATTCCTTCACAGTGGATAGTTTCATCTCGTACACTCCATTCGACAATTTCACACATGCCCTTCATCTTACCAAAGCGTTGGTAGTTAAGTAGCATTGCAAAAGCTGAGAAGAGGGACACGCCCTCGTTTAAGACTGACCTTGCAACTGATAAGGCAAGACCAGAGTGACTGTGAACATCTATGTCACCCATGAAGTCTAGTTTATCCTGCATCGCTGTGACGGCGGTGAACGCCGAGAACTCTTCTTCAGGTAAACCTAAGGTGTCATTAAGCAGTGCATAGCTACGTTGGTGTACGAACTCACGGTTCACAAACGAAGTAAGCATTGCTCTGATTTCATTGTTCTTAAATTTAGGCAAGTAACTCTCAATGTAGTTAGTGCCTACAGCTACGTCTGACTGCGTAAACAGTCTAAGTATCTGAGTTATATGGTTTTTCTCTACATCAGAAAGCTTAGTTGCCCACTGACCTACATCATCTTGTAGCTTTGCTTCCCACTCACCCCAATGAATTTTCTCATGGCCTGTGGCTATCTCAACTGCCCAAGGGTAGCTGAAAGGTTTATAAGCGATGTTTGTATCAAGTAAGCTCATTACACTGCTCCACAATATGTTTAGCATTTTCTATTGCGGCAGACGTTGGTGCGCCTTTGTGAATTAGAATAGCAGCTACAATAGCTACAATGTCTCGTTTATCATTATCTTGTTTAGGTGCTGGTTTCTTGGCTGTAGCCATTAGCTAGTCCTCTTGTGTTAATGCTTTCCAACTAACAGGAAATGCAGGTTTAATTACTTCGTCTAATTTTTTTGCAAACTCTTGAGCTTCTACCTGTGCGCCCTCACCAATCCGTAAGGTGTACACATGAGAGAAAGCTAAGATGTTACCTGACCATATGAAGTCCACCATCATTGATTGTGGTAAGACCATACGGGCTTGTTCAGGAGCTATGCCTGCCTTAATCATTCCGATGTACAAGCGTTGAGCTGACTCTAGGTATCCCCCGTATGTAACTGCCCACTGTTCAGTGTCCTCAGCTACACCCCCGCTACCTTGTTTAATGCCACCCTCAGGTCGAGTTCTCCATCCTTCTGGTTGATGAAACTCTGGAGGTGCATCTACATATCGTCTGCTTACTTCATTCCATGTTAGTCCTGCTTGGTGCTTCATGAGCTGCCTAGCTAGGAACAAAGGTACTGAACATCTAAGCTGTACAAAGTTATGACGAAACGGTGTCATGTGTTTATGTTTAGCCAGATACTTAATGAGCTTTTCGTCTTTAAGTTCCAGCTCTGTTGCTTCTTTTGCAAAGCTTACTCGTGCTGAGTTTACTACGCTAAGGTCACCCCCAGCGCAGTCTACAAGTTCTATTTTCATTAGGTTCCTTTAACCGTGACAGGACAAGCACTCGTCAGCATCTTTCAATGCTACACGCTCAACCTTCTGTCCTACTTTGTCTGATAGAACTACGGCATTAGTCCGTAGATAATACAAACCCTTCATTCGCATCTTCCAAGCCTTCAGGTGTACCATGTTGACATAGCTACGCTCTGAACCTGCTGGGAAGAAAAGGTTTACTGATTGACCTTGGCATACATACTTCTGTCTCTTACCTGCATGTTCTACTACCCATGTCTGGTCTAGCTCAAAAGCAGTCTTGTAAATATCCTTAACTTCATCAGGAATATCCAAGTGTAACACAGAACCATCGTTATTAATAATACTTGACCATACTTCCTGAGTATTCATACCCAGCTCTTCTAAGGTTTTCTCAAGATACTTATTCTTAACCAAGTGTGCGCCTGCGCGTGTCCTGTGTGTAAAGGCATTAGACTTCAGTGGTTCAATCGAAGCTGTACACCCACAGATAATACTGCTGTTCGCGTTAGGTGCTATAGCAAGTAGGTGTGCATTCCTCATACCTGAGCCTTTGATGTCGTTAGGCTCCCCCTTCTCGACTGCTAGTTCCTTACTAGCTTCCACAGCTTGCTTTTTAATAGTGTTAAAAATCATGTTGTTGTGTATTGTAGCTTGGAAAGATTCCCAAGGAACTTGTTTAGACTGAAGGTAACCATGAAAACCCATAGCACCTAAGCCAATAGAGCGTTCTTGTTCTGCTGAGAACCTAGCTTTGCTTAGTTCATCAGGAGCGTGTTTAATAAAGAATGATAACACGTTATCCAATAAACGGATTAAGTCTTTAACCATTTCAGTATCACACCATTCATCAAACTTTTCAATGTTTACTGAGCTAAGACAGCAAACTGCTGTACGCTCTTCGTTAGTGGCTTGGTGTATTTCGTTACAAAGGTTAGAGCCATGTAGCTTAAGACCTTTCTCTTTCTGATATGGGTTCAAAGCTTCGTTAGCTGCATCAATAAAGTTTACATAAGGTGAGCCAGTTCTAAAACGGGTGTCTAAGATGCGTTGCCAAAGCTCTCTAGCTTTAACTGTGTCTCTTACTTCACCGCTATGAGGGTCTTTAAGTTCCCACTCAGCGCCTTCAGATACTGCTTCCATAAACTTGTCAGTCACATTCACTGCGTTAAACAGGTTAAAGCATTTACGGTTTACGTCACCACCTGTAGGTGTTTTGAAGTTCATCACTTCTATGACATCTGGGTGGTCAATATCGATGTAAGCAGCGTAGCTACCCTTGCGTGTCTTACCTTGTTTGTATGCAGTCATCAGACTGTCTACTACTTTTAGAAATGGGATAGTACCTGGAGCTTTATCACTGACCCCACGCACTGCTGACCAATGACCACCTACACCACCACCTTTAACAGACAGCCAAGATACTTCTGACTTGTGATAGATAAGGCTTTCGAGGTTATCCCCAATGTATGTAAGAAAGCACGAGATAGGTAAGCCCTTAGGAGCTTCACCCTTAGCTGGTGCATTACTTAACACTGGAGAGGCAAACATAAACCATTGCTTGCTACAATAGTCATAGATGCGCTGGGCGAACTCCATGTCACCCTCACTGTAAGCCATACTAGCTCTAGCTAACGCATCTTGTGGGTCTTCCCCTTCCCTACAGTAATAATCTTTAAGCAATGTAAGAGCTTGGTCAGTAAACCCCTCATTGCGTGTGTAATCTATTTTAATCATTAAGCGTCCTTAAGTTGGTTTATGTAATCTATTTTAATCATTAAGAGTCCTTAACAAATTGACCATCAACCATCTTTCCTGTGCGCTGGCTGATTGTCTTGTATGCTTGCTCCACACATGCTTCCATGTCTAAGCCCCAAGCTCGTGTCTGCATGACCAAGGTTACAAAGATGTCTCCGATAGCATCTGCAATTTCTTCAACATCACGTTCTTCAATAGCTTGACGTAGCTCGGCTACTTCTTCCTCAGTCTTCTCTAGTTGAGCGCCAGGTACAACATAAGGAAGGATACCTTTCTCATGTCCCCATCGTTCAATGAGCATTTCTAGTGTGTTTAATCTCACCAATTCTTCCCTTCTGTTTTTTCCATTAGGTCAATCATCTTGTCTAAGTACCAACGGGCTTTCTTAGCATCCTGTAACGGCTTGCCCTTGACCCATAAGCGGGTGCTTAAATACTTGATGATGTTACCGTGACAGTAATGAATACTGTCCCACTCGCCTAGCACATCGACAATGTAATCAATGGTTTCAATCTCACCTTCATTATAGTGAGCAGGATTATTTACCATCTCATCATCTCTTTCCTTAATACGCCCGCGACTTAGCTTAGCCACTTCATTCCATTCCTCTGGTGTTACGTCATTTAGTCCAGCCACAGTTTTACCTCGCCTGTCTCGTTATTGTATTCGCCATCCCGTAGGATTCTGGCTAACCTCGCATTTTCTAAAGCATCTTCTTCACTAAGACCTGCCTTCTCAAATGCAGCCACCACAGTTTCCCATGTTGAATTTTCCGCTAAAATTTTTTCCGCAGTTTTGATTCCGACCTTAGGACAACCTTTATAATTATCCGTAGAGTCACCTATCAATGTCTGCATGTAGAACCAGTGGTCAGCCTCTTCTTGGTTGATGACTTTCTCTTCACCATCCATCCAGTGCCGACCAGGAATGGTCATTAAATCTTTATCAATTGACCAAGACATGTACTTGTCTGACCTAGATGTTAATACACCTAGTACATCATCTGCTTCTACACCTTCCCATATCAATCCCTTTTGTTTGTCCATGATGTAGTCACGGGCAAAAGGTAATAGCATGGGCTTACGTGTGTCATTCCTGTTAGCTTTATAATAACTGGCTACAGTCTTTCTATAGTTGTTAGTTGAACTAAGAGCTGTAATGTAATCATCAGCCCCTGTTTCTTCCATCAACCTTTCTATCTCACCGTCCACACCCTCTATGATTTCATGTTCATAAGAGTGCAGCGTCCATAGTCCGTTGCCCCAGTTGATTGGGTGCTCACTACTTACGGCTACTTTGTATGCAATGATGTCTCCATCAATCACTAATGTTGTCATCAGTATCTCCCAATTCTTTGTAGATTTTTAAGGTATCTGTGCGAAACAATTTGCTGAGATTAACGAGGTACATTTTAGATGCCCAGTTATCCCCACCTTTAACGACCTTATGGTCATCAAGCTCTTCAACAATCTTTCTCAATATATCAGTTTTGAAGACAAGCGTACAATATACATCATCTTCAATAGCTAAGTTATGAAACCAGTAATCTGCTTCAGTGGATGCTATACCTGAAGGCTTACCATAGCTTTCAAATTCTATTGCTATGTTGCCTGTCTTTGTCCACATACCCCGCTCTGTTTTGACTTCAATCTTCTTACCTTCGAGCATGTCTAGGATGCGTTGTTCGTGCATCTGCCCATATTGTAGGTCAATATCGAACTTCTTATTGTTGTTGAAAACCTTAGTGTGTGTCTGCCCAGTTCCTTCCGTATTTGTATTCTGCGTCGAGCTTGCATCGAAACTTGTAGTATTGTTCAGTTTCTTGCATTGCTCGCACGACGAGCATTCCGATTTCATCTTCTAATGATTTCCTTACTTTAATTTGTACTTCATCGTGAATAAAAGCCACTATCGCAACATCTTCTTCAGTGTAGTTATTTGCCTGTAATGCTTTGACAATCTCTACGTACCAGCGCTTACATATAATAGCGCCTGCACTTTGAAGTAATGTATTGAGTGCGGCGTGAGGGTAGCGAACAGGTATTACCCTTCCGTCTAAACCCTTTATCCACCCCTTGTCTTCTACTGCTGTATTAACAGCTTCTCTTAGCTTGGCTAAAGCTGGTGTCTTGGCTAGAAACTTTTTCTTAATAGCCTTACCTTCTTTAGCACCCTTACCAATAATGCTTCCTGTCTTGGCATCACCTGCTCCATATAAGAAACCATATATGAATGTTTTTGCTTGTGACCTTTCGGGAAGACCTGCTGCTTTTTGGTTAGCTGTGTGTATGTCACCTTCAAGTATCTCAAGACCATACTTGCCCCCGTCATACCGTGACATGTAATGAGCAAGACAGCGTAGCTCTAAACCAGAAGCATCTGCACCAAGTAGTGAGTAACCCTCAGGCACTGTAAACAATGCTCGGCATTCTTTACCAAATGGTGCGCCTACTGATGGAACTTGAGCCATGTTCGGGTTGCTGTGTGTACATCGTGATGTAACCGCACCCATAGGGTTTACCCTGCCATGTAGCTTACCGTTCTTCTCAGCTTTCAACCAAGCTTGCTTACCATTACCTATCTGACCTAAGCGTTTGTTCAGTGTCAGGTACTCTACTAATAGAGCAGCTTCAGGCATCTCAATCTTTGATAGGATTGTTTCATCTACCTTAGGCTGACCATTATCTGTAAAGGCTTCTGGAACCCAACCGCGTTTCATTAACCTATCGGCTATCTGCTGGCGGCTTGCAGGGTTGAAGGGTAATACCTTAGTCTTGGTCTTCATCTCTACAATGGTTGGCTCAAATGTAGATACAAGCTCATTTTCTATGTCGGTCTTACGTTGTGTAAGTCTTCCGTATAACTCACGAGCTGCGTCTACATCAAAGTCAAAACCACGTTTTTCCTGTAGAAACATCAACTTAGCCATGTCATGCTCTAAACCTAACGCATCTGTTGAGAACTGTTTGCTCTCAATACGTTTTAATAAAGCTGCTGTGACTGCTGTATCTTGAATACAATAGTCTAGCATTTCTTGCGTGAATACATCCCAGACATCAGGTGACCCATCATTAAAGTCACCTTTAAGAACACCTGAGCGAATACCCCAAGCTTTCAAAGAGTGTGAACCTCTTAGCTTTGAAGGCATTGGCGGCCTGTCTAACTCACCCAGGTTGGGCCAGATAGTTCTACTGCATACTAAGGTGTCGAGGATGTCACCTTCATATGTCCATCCCCATAGCTTTTGTAGCACTGGAAAATCATAACCTATGATGTTGTGACCTATTAACTGGTCAGCTTCCTCTAATGCTTTAATACATGCACTCTTGTCATCTCTAAATGTAAGCACTTCATCAGTATCTACATTACGCAAGACTACGCAGTGAACCATTGTTACTTCATCCAGTAACCCATCTGTTTCTATATCAAAAATGTATCTCATTACCCTGTCTCCGCAGTAGTTATTGTTCGTTTGCTTGAGCTTCGTGTTCTTCTTCAAAGATTATACGGAACTCTTCTAAGTCGGGCTTTTGGCCCATATCGAAGCCTTCTTCTGTTAAGTCATTAAGAGACTTTATAAAGATGTCGTAGGCTTCCTTAAGTTGTGCTTCAGTGTAGAGAACCATTAGAAATCCTCCTCATACACTTCTTCAGTAAATACAGATTCAATCATTCTGCCTGTTTCCTTATTGTATGCTAAGTCACAGCAAATACCTGTCTCACCTGTCCAACGGTTCTTTAAAACCCTGATAGTTGTGGTGTTAGCTCTTGCCTTATCTTGTTGGTTTCTCTCCAGCCCAATAACCATGTCACTTAATTGTGCTATGGCTGCTGAACCCCTCAGTTGTGAAAGGCTTGTTGATGCGCCTTCTTCGTGTCCTTTGTCCCCTGCTGGTCGTTTAAGGTGTGATACGAGTACCATGCCACACTGTACTTCCTCCGTCAATGTACGAAGTTTGGTCATTGTATTATCAATGAGTCTCCGTTCATCCCCTTCGCCCATGCCTGATACTACAATACTTAGATGGTCTAATATAATGTAGGTACATCCACAGCCTCTGACCAAGTATCTTATCTTAGCCAATAGGTTATCACTATCTGTGCTTCCCCAATGGTCATATAAGAACACTCTGCCTGAGCCTACAGTTGCATCATAGGCTTGCTTTAACTCTTCTTCAGTTACTTCATGCTGCCCTAAGTGCAATGGTTTGTTTAACTCAATAGCCATCAAGCCCAGCGCTGTACGCTTAACCGATTCTTCTAATGCAATGTATCCAACAGTCTGCCCTTCTTTCACTAAGTGATGTGCAAATTCACGGGTTAAATGTGATTTACCTATACCAGAACCTGCTGTGACCGTTACAATCTCACCCCTACGCATACCAAGGGTTTTCTCGTTTAAGCCGTTAAACGGATAGCTAACCGCCTCTACGTTATCTTCTTCAGTTATTACTTCCCAAAGGTCTGTTCCTGAAATGATACCGTCAGGTCTAAATATCTTAGCCGACCATACTGCATCCACTAACATCTTGACCTTACCAGTGACTAACATATCACTAGCATCTTTCTCAGGTAGTGAAGCTATCTTCGCCTTACCTGGTGTTAATAGTAAGGCACATTCTTCTGCTGCTTTCCTCCCTACGTCATCGTTATCGAACATGAATATGACTGACTCGAAGTTCTCAATCCAATCAATGTTGTTTGCTATGTCCCTCTTAGCACCTGCTGCACCTGACCTGATTGAAACTACAGGCCATTTGTTGTCGAAAGCCTGACTTACTGAAAGAGCGTCCAGCTCCCCTTCCACTATAGTCAGCATCTTACCAGCATCACGCCACAAGTGCCTACCGTATAGGCCAGCCTTCTTAGCGTCCCCTGTAAATCTGAAGTCTTTACCTGCAAACCTAATCTTCTGAGCTATCAGGTTTTGCTGGTCATCTTTATAGTTGGCTACTTGTACCTTCTCGCCATTATAGTCGGCTACTTCATACCCCCAGAGCTTACATGTTGCATCTGTTAGCTTTCGCTTAGGCAGTGCCTGTACTGTACCCCTTACAGGGTTAAACTCTGGTTGTTTTACTGGTTGTTGTTCCATTGCTTTATCCGATGGTGTTGTTGTTTCGCAGGAAAAGCAGTAGTGATGACCGTCAGTATACTCTACATTAGCATCACTACTGCCACAGTGAGGACATGCACCTTTACGGATGTATGTACTCTCTTCTTTCATTAGCAGCCTGCGTCTTCTTGAAGATACTCAAGTTCATCTTCTACGTTCTTTACCCAAGACTCTAAGAAAGCCAGTAAATCTGCCAGCTCTTCATCCTTAGTGTTCTCGAATACAGTTTGTAGTAAATCATCTACGTTAATTTTTAAGTTCATTAATCCACTCCTCAGGGATTTGTTCACCTTCTGCCCATAAGAAACCGTTACGGTCAGCCCATTCACTACAAGTCATCTTTGACCCATCCTTGCGCTTCTTCGCGCCTTGGATTGGAGAGTTTGCCCTTTGGAAAAGAAAGCGTATGTCAAGGTCACTGTGTTGTGCTTTGACTGCCTTCATTTTCCGCTGGGCATCTTGGCGAAAGTACCCTTTGGCTTCTACGTAGATGCCATTTACGAAGATGTCTGGGATGTACTTTCTCTCCACTGAGTAGGGTATTACATGTGGCTCATACTCAAACGATACCTCTCTCTTTTCTAGGTCAGAGATAACCCTATGCTCAAAAGTCCCCTTCAGATTCATCAGTAGCAATACCGTCATCGAGAGGTGTACTAGCTACAGGGGCTGGTACTTCAGCTACGTAGCCGTCTTCTTCATCAAACATGGTGGATACACTGTTGCCATACTCTACCAGATTAATGACCTGAACGCCTTTCAATCTTAAAGAGACACCTACTTGCTTAGTGCTGTTCATCACATAAGGTCGAGGCTCGAAAGCTACTTTAACATCTGAGCCATTACCTATAGCAATGTCAGGGTTTAAAGGCTGACGTTTAGCGTCTACTACAACAGGCTTTTGACTAAACGATGTACCATCATGTCGAGTGACTTTGGCTTTCAGCTTAACCTTAAATTCGATAAGGTCTGTTTGATTGCCATCTTGGTCATAGTTATGGTCGTAGCCTTTGCGTGTGGACAAAGTATTCTTTTTCTTTGGATTACTTTTAATCTCTTCAGCATATGCTTTATCAACAATGTCATCAAGATATTCACACATTTCTTGTGCTTTTGTTTCAGGAACTAATACGCTAATACTGTACGTTCCATCAGGGTCAAATTTAGTATCAGGTTCGTGGACTTTTGCCCATAATGCTGAACCTTCAATTACATTTTTAACTGTCATGTTGTCTCCTAAGTGTAGTAAGTTTTAACCCTTTCGGGCTATTGGGGCAGGTTTTAATTTTATGCAAAAAAGTATTTAGAATTCAATACCTTAGATATATCTAGGTCACCAGCCTTTGGAGGCTCTGGTATGTCCATAGTATCTAGGTTTTGCTTCGCTAGTGTATAGAGTTGATTAAGTACATCATTCTCTTCATACATCTCCACAAAGGCTTCCCTAAGCAGCTCTGACATACGCTGCATGTTAGGGCTGTGTGTGCCATAACTGTCATGTACCATTGCAAAGTCCTGTATGCCTGCATCGATACATTTATTGACTGTCATGGTCAGGGCTGACGCATCCAGTGAGTGTATAAAGTTTGGGGATGCCCCGCTCCGTGTCTTGCTCTTGCTCACTGTATCATCAATGTTTTTTCTCCAGTTCAACTTAATAATTGAACCGTCAATCAGTGTAGTTATCCTCCTCTTTTTAAAGTCATTGTAAACTTGTCTAACAAGTAAGTTTGTTGGTGTTACCCATTCTAACGGTTTGTTTTCTTGAGCATACAGAACCCCCAGGTCTTTAACGTAATCCATCACCTGCCTAGCAGTTCCAATGACATCATTTATGGCAGACCAAATGTGTGCTGTGAGATAAAGACTAGCTCTGAAGTATTCCTCACCAAAAGGATTAGCTGCACCCTTGGCTACCTGCTCTTCAATAGCTTCCTCAACGTATGCCCTGCATGAGTGCTGCGTACCGCTATAAGGTACAATCATCACTGCTCGTTTAGTCAGCTTACGGGTAATGCCAAACTCTAAGCATTTCTTAGCCATCTCGTTACCTGCATCAGCATCCTTCTGAACACGCATGGCAGTAGCTTCAGCTACATCTCTATAGATGTCAGCAGGTAAGTCACTGTCAGTAAGGTTCACTGACTTGCCGCCTTCTTCATCTCTCATAATAGAGAGTAGATGTTGCAGACCATTACATGAGCCATCAGCAGCACAGGGTAGATGTGTTACGAAGTCATCACCTTCCTGAATGTAGCCATACCATTCGTAGACCCAAGCCAGGAATTGGAATGGCTTGTCTGCCTCTGTCCACCACAGGTAATTGTAAGGGTCTTCTACTGTCTTGATGACATCTTCTTTGTGTAGGTATGCCCAAAGCTCACGGTCATCCAAGGATACCTTATCATTCCCAAAGGTATTAGCTCCGTGAATAGCAAGCCACTTAGCGTTCTCAGGATTGCCTATCCGCATACCTTCAGCAAACTCAATGGTAGCTTTACCCCAATCAGCAACCTGTGGAGACATGAAAGATTCCACTGGATACTTACGGCCCCTAAAGTCTAGCTGCCATACAAAGTAGAACTTATCATACTTCATGTAGTCTTCTGCTATCTGGATTGTACGTTCAATCTGAATACGCTTACTACGACTCTTGCCGTTGAACTTATGGATAGCTGTACGTTTGTTCAGGAACTCTATCAATTCAGGCTTACGCTCAGGTGGTAGGTCAGCTATCTCAATATCACCAAAGGGATATGCAGGTAGGTCTAGGTCATCACGAGGTGGTAACCCTGCCCACTCCTGACCACTATCCCACACTGTACGAATAACCTTCACTACGTTCTTATTGATTCTCCATGCAGTGCGTTGCAAAGCGTTCACGCAGTTAAGCTCTTGGCTCAGGTCACGCTGCGCTAATTCCGCTAGGTATTCTTTACTGTTCTTCTGCATTAGTGTGTCCTCACTAGTGGTAATGCGTTGATAATTTTGTCGTAGTAACCTCCACCCCACACGCCTTCCCAATCTTTCGGTGGGATTATGCAGGGTGCATATCTCGGTCTACGGCTTGATTGGTATTCGTTGAGCTTCTTAATCCAATCTAAAGTCTCTGGTGTAGCTTCTACGAAAGTGGTGACTTTATTCTTAGATGTTCTCATTTGCTGTAAGCGTACTAAGCCTGTCTCAACAATGATGACATCAATGAGCCTGATACCCACAAACAAGCGCTCTTCGTTAGACCATTTGGTAGCGTCCTGACCGTCCAGGGTTAGCTTATGGTTCAGACCTCTACGCTTATGTGACCGTAGGTTCTTTTCATTCGCTACCCTTAGGACGTTCTTAGCAAACTCACCTTCTTCTTTAACCCACTGCTCAAGCCTACTGG
>Ga0255759_10000545_pt1 | contig 34098 bp, 47 predicted proteins | sample 101ome_20_FD_179959 | JGI IMG/M metagenome (GOLD analysis project Ga0255759, IMG submission 179959) | Coastal salt marsh microbial communities from the Groves Creek Marsh, Skidaway Island, Georgia - 101404AT metaG (version 2) | ecosystem: Environmental > Aquatic > Marine > Intertidal zone >... | reverse complement strand
CTAACTCTTGCATTATTCTTGCAACACATTTACTGAGCAACCACCAACCGTATAACAATCCACTGATAAGTTATATGTTTGATTGGTTGTGCTATTTTGTCTAATAAGCGCGTCCGTTCCGTAAATACCATCTAAAGTAATATTTGCTGTGTGGTTTGCGTTAGCACCTTTTTGTCTAAATGTTAAAACATTGTCTGAATTATAAAGTGTAATGTTTGCTTCTTTTGCACCTGAAGATTGTTGTCTTCCATCTATCCAATTATCAGACCCAGCAACATGTAAGTTAAAATCATGTCCGTCAGTTGCGCCACTTTGATTTGTTTGATGCCATTCAACAAAGTTATCATTACCATATAAATCTATTTCCATATAATGACCACCGCCTTCGGCACCATCATAGTTCCAGCCTTGTGTGGTGTTATCAAAAGCAACACCTTGACCTAATTTAAATTCATTACCTGTTCCACTGATTTCATCAAATACTATTGTGTTATCAAGACCTGCGGTATTATACTGAACAACTAATAAATCTAATGTTGACGCATTGATATACGAATATTGGTCCAACATTTTAATTTCATTATCAGCACCGTATTGCTGAATCTCTAAATTTAAATTATCACCAGTTTGTTCAATGGTTATTACATTATCTGCATAAGCTTTACCAGCTGCCAAAATAAAATACATTCCCAACAATAACCAGGAAAATCCTAATAACCATTTATCTAATTTTCTATCAAATTCGTCCATTAAGCATTCGCCTCAACATAGTCTTTAATCTGTTTTACTGTAAATAATTCTTCAGCTTCATCATCTGGAATTTGGAATCCAAATTCTTCTTCCAAATCCATAATAATTTCTACTACGCTTAATGAATCTGCGTTTAAATCATCTACAATATGTTTTTCGTCTGTGACTTCCAATAAGGAACAATCACATCTATTTGCAATTATTTTTTCTATTTCCATAATTTTATTTATCCACCTTGTTTTATAACTATAACTGAATCGTCTCCACCATTTAAATTAATAATACCAGAATAACCTTCTACCTCTGTGTCAATTCTTACAGAAGCATCTATAGCAAATACTAATTTAATTGTGTCTTGCACTTGTCTGTAAAATACAATTTTTCCATCTTGTTCATAAATGTTATATTGAGAATCAGCATTAAGTCCAAATGTGGCTCCCTTTAATTCTGCTCCCAATGAAGTTCCAGCAATTGCTCTATCATCAAGCGCAGCAGTGGTTTTTACGAGCTCTTCCACAATATCCAAAACATCAGTTAAGAAATCAACATCAAGAAAATCAATATCCAGTTCAGTAAATTCCAATGCATCATCTTCAAGATAATCTTCTTCCAATTCTGTAAACTCTAAAAAGTCAATGTCAAGCAATCCTTGGTCTTCATTTGCATCATCTGCCATTTCTTCCTCAATAGCTTCTTTCACTTCTGGTGGCGGTGATACGATAAACATATTATCAATCATCGCTGGTGTGATGTTCTGTATACTGACTTTAGGAGTAGGTGGAGAATCCAATGTGGAAACCATTGTCGCTGCATAAGCTTCCTCTAAAACGATAGTACCACCCAGATTTGATACCTCTATGGTACCTGATGGATTACCATATTGGTCTGGTAAAAGAATGACAAGCGATCTTCCGAGCTCGTCAATAGTTGTTGTAAAATCTGTCCCACGAACTGATATAGTAGCTGTAGGTGTTTGTATGTCTATATTATTTTTATTGACCATGCCCAATCGGCCAGATGCGAACCTTGCAGTTCCCATTGCCATTCTCATAGCCATTTTTGATTTGCTTGGATCTGGGTCATAGTATACACGGTCAATGTATACCTTTGTATTTTCTGTAAGGCTAAGTTCAGCCTCGTCTAGGAACTCAATTAACATTCGACCATTTTCTGTTTCGGCCGTGTCATTCATTACAATATCTGGAACTTGTGTATCTGAAACCTCTAACGTTGCTCCAGCTTCACGAGTGATAGAAGCACTTCCCTTGTGCTCAATGATATTCCCGATGGGCTCTGCATTAGAACCCATCGAAAATAGTAGAATACTAGCTGTCGTTAGAGCTGTCTTTTTGATTAATCTGAATTGTTGCATTTTCAGAATCAACATCTAGTGTTATGATACCATTACAGGTTGAGACACCCGTAGGACATGTACCACTTAACTGATTAATGTCAATATCAGCTGATGAACCATCAAGTGTTAAATTGATTTCTTGTTCACCACCATCTTTTTGCATAGTATTAATGTCATTTGAACCTCCAGTAATATCGAAGTTCCAAATAGCATCATCTACGTCTATATCGACATCAAAGACATTACTATCTCCAATTATAGTTAGATCGAAATCCAACCTTTCCGCGCTTGCGTTATAACCTTGGTCAAAATCCATTATGTTAGAATCACCAGTAATATCTACATCCATAGTAGTACTATCTGAAGAGCCAACATATCCAATGTCCCAATCCCACTCGTTAGAATCACCTGTAAACAATAAGTTATAGGTGCTACTATCAGCAATTAATGGGCCGAATAATAGATTCTGATTACCGATTTGGTCTATATTAAAAGTCAAAGTTGAACCAGTAATAACCATAGCACTTGAAGATGAACTAAAATCGTCAGCTCCAATTTTATTACCATAACCATATTGGTCAACATATAATGTTAAAGTATCACCAACCTGCTCGATGTTAATTTCGTTATCATCGGTAGCTTGAGCAAATGCGAAACCAGAGATTAATACTAAACTTAGGCCTAATAGTTTTTTAATCATCTTTCGTTTCCTCTATTTTTTTATTATTGATTTTCCAGAAGCCACGTCTGTCTCCTTGGTAAACCATTTCCAGCACGGCAGCCTCGATAGCTGTTCGCACTGCGTATGTCACTGATTCATTATTTCCCACACCGTCTTCATATTCAATCAACTGTGTTCCTTGTTCAATAAATCTAAATATATCCCCTCCGGAACCATAACTTAAAATTGTCTTTTTTGTTTGGACATTTAATAGTACTTCGCCTGTTAAAACACTTACCGCTCTCAGCGATACTGTCACTTGGTCTTGTCTATATTGACGTGAAAATCCAATCCCTAAAGTTCTGGCCCCTCGGCCACCAGTTTTTAAATTACTATCATATCCAATAATACCACCTTCAATTATCATTCCTGCAAATAAAAGTGGTCCTAATTTTTGTGGCTCTTCTCCAAGAGCTTTGGCAGCTTCATCTCTGCCACTTCTAATAATTTGTCTTTCTCTTACAAGAGCATCAATCCCTTGTCGTTCAACTACTCTAAACCAGGTTCCATTGCCTGCAGTTTTAAGAGCGTCAATTAATAATTCTGTTCCACCTTGAGTCACAGCTGTGGAAAAACTTTGTCCTGTGACTGAATCTTTACGTTGCCCTGTTTTATCTAAAAATTGATATACAGCAACGACCGGTCTTGTTTCAGCTGGTGGTAAATTTAATAAATCAATATATGATGGAAGATCTACAACTTCTGGTTGTTCAACACAAATTTGCTTTGTCTCGATATATTTACGAGTACCGGTATACAGTTGTTTTCCAACACTTAAAGCATCATCATTTATAATACCATCATTATCAAAATCGGTATTAAATCCTTGTGCAAATCTTCCTTCGCCATATTCACAATAAGCTGGACCTTCAGACCATTGCGGAACACTGGCACAGCCAGTCATAAATGCAAGTGCTATAATACTAGCCGTTCGGGTCAGAGTTTCCATCGCTTCCAAATGTTCCTGTTCCTATAGGAATTTCAATTACTGTTGTTGTTCCATCTTCGCCTACAATTGTCATTTTGATATATTCAGTACCATCTTCATTTGTGAGTACTTCATATGTCACTGTAGAACCTTCAAGGACAAATGAACCAAACCTTACGGGATTATCATTTGAAAACATATTGTCAACTAGTTGTTTTGCTAATTGAGCATATATACGCGATTCTAAATTACGAATAAATTTTGCGAGGGTTGTATTATCTGCTTCTCTCTCTGCAGCTCTTCGTGCAGCTTCTAAAGCATCTTTGATTTGTTCTTTTCTACTGTGTTCCTGGTTTTCAATGGTCAGATAGTGAGCACCTGTACCCACACCACTGAAAGAAGGATTTTTAAACTTGTGTACAATAGGTTCTGCCTGAACGGTACCTATTGCAAATAATAAAATTAAACTACTTTTTAGTTGGTTTTTCATCTTTATTTTTAAGCCTTTCATTTTCTTTATATTTTAATACCACATCTACTTTTTGCTGTAAGCGAATAAGATCTTGGTCTAGCATTCTCATTTGGTCAATTACCTTTATTAATTGAAAATGCATTTTCTCAATTGCTGGGTCTATATGTTCATTTATAAAGTTATAAACAAAATACACGAAATAGCCCAATCCGACTACCATTATGGTCGGAAAGCCATAATCTGATACTAATTGTGCTATATCCATCTTAAAAATCAAACTTTAATTGTTCATTATTATCAAAATCAACACGTTTGTCTACTCTACTTAACATCGGTTGGCCTAATTCAGTTTCACTTGCCACAAAATAATCTCCTACATTCCAATTAAATTTATCCAATGTTAGGTCTGCATATCGCGATTCTGCGTCAAAAATTAGAATATCGCCACAGGGAGTCAGCTCCCATTTATAGCCACAAAATAACATTAATCTCTCCTTACGTCGAGTTTTCCGTCCTCAATAAAATTCTCTGCCCGAGCTACTCTCTCAATATCAGGATTTAATCCCAGCGCGCTACTCACAAGCAGATCGATTTTGACCATCTCATTTGACATAGTCCGAGCTCTGTTTTCGAGGCTTTCACAAAACATTGTTAATGTATTAATGCTATCAACGATTCCTTCAAAAATTTGCTTAATAATAATGAATATGAAGAATCCCATTGTCAACGCCCCGGCGATGGGTAAACCCACATCCGAAATCAGCTGAAATATTTCTTCCATTATTTTTCCTATTTTAGGAGAGACGCGCCCTCAGGGTTTATTTATAAGAATAGTACAGGCAAAAAAATTAAAAAAATTTACAAAAAGTGTTGACATTTGCTGCTCGTTATAGTATAATGTACATATAAATTAGGAAATAGGAGTTGTTTATGTTAACATTAAAAAAATCAGATATTAACCAAATAGAGAAAGCCTTCTCTAAAATGTCTTCGTCAGAAGATTTTGCATATGTAGCTAGAATGTTCAAGGCTCAACAAAAATTCCATGCCGCTTGTAAAAAGGCTGAATTTAGAGTTGGTCAGGAAGTTCAGTTTACAAATAGTAGAACTGGCGAGGTTGTGTCTGGAACTTTGGTTAAAAAGAATCCGACATATCAACATGTCAAAACTGAGAGTGGTACTTGGAAGGTCCCAGCTTCCATGCTTTCAGCTGCCTAATCTAGGCAAAATCTGGAATGTCGGGTTTCGCTCGACATTTCAGCACTAGCGTGTTGACTTTTGAGATGAGTATGATATAATACCACACAATATGAATATTTTTGTCACAGACTACGACCCAGTAATTGCCGCACAGAATTTGTGCGATAAACACATACCTAAAATGATTGTCGAATCAGCACAGATGTTATCGACCGTTCATCGTATGTTAGACGGCACACCAGAACGTAGGCCATCAAAGTCTGGTAAGACAATGCAACAATATTATACTTTTGGAGACGAAAGAGACGAATTATACTATGCAGCGGTGCACAAATACCACCCCTGTACTACATGGACAGCAGAAAGCAAGACAAATTACGAATGGCATTATGAACATTTTGTCGCAATGGCAAAAGAGTATCAATACAGACGAGACAGAGTTCATGCCACATTTAACAAACTCGGTACACTGTTGGAGAAACCACCAACAAATATACCAGATAAAGGACTTACTGAGTTCGCACAAGCGATGAATCATTATCCAACCTGTAAGGTGGAAGGTGATGCAGTGCAAGCTTATAGGAACTATTACCATGCCGCAAAACCTTTTGCGAAATGGGAATGGGGTAGACCTGCTCCAGATTGGTGGCAGGGATATCAAGGATTGCCGGGTTCGGCTTAATAATATATACATTATATAAATTAGGAGAAATTTGTCTATGTCTACACAAGACTTAAACAGTAATAGCACTGCTATTGCCGTGTCGCTTATGGAAGATATTCGTAAAGGAAGGTTGCGTAAAACTGAACTTATCGAAGCATGTCTTTCGCATATGTCTGATGACCAAATCTATAATATGGCTATTCAGGAAGGGTTTATTATTCCAGATAGTGAAGAAGATCGTAAAGAGGATAGAATTCATTACGACGACCTCACTGCTCAGGATAAAATCATTGAAAAGATATTAGCGCGACACGGAGGCAATTAATGGAATTATCACACTTTTTAGTAGTGGCTATTATTTACACCGCAATAGGTCTGTACTGGGGATTAACTTATAATAAAAAAGTAATTACTGGTGCGACAATAGATGAATTAATTAAATCTGGTTATCTCAAAACACGAGGAACTGGTAAAGATTTGGAAATCCTAAAATATAATGAAAGTTAATGATTTTACCCTCTTTAAAGTTCAAGAAGCACATGCACTCACCGATGAAGCCTTAGTTGAAAAAGGTGAAATGAGAGCAAAAGAAGTCAAAGAACTCATGAAAAGAAACGATGCATTAGGTATTGCAACAATTGTTCAATCAATTGATAATGACCCAGAAATAATGCACGACTTTCTAGAACATTACATTAAATAAAAAAATTACTTTTAACGTGTTGACATTTCGTAGTCGGCGTGTTATAATGGAATCAATTATTGGTAGGAATACTTATGTTTGATAGTGACTTTGAATCCGCGCCTGGTGCCTTTTGGGAAACCTTAGGTCAGTATGTGTACGGATATAAAGAAAATGATGAATGGGTTTATATTGGAAAGGGCAATTATAATAGAGCACTTTCGCACATCGACTCTAAGGATTATGACACAAATAATCTCTATATTATTGCAAAGAACCTTGAAAAATTTAAGAACGAAAAGAAAGATGTTCAGTCTTTCATTCTAGAATCCTTCCTCATTTCTAAAAATCAGCCTCGTGACAACTCTGTTGCTGGGCATCATAAGGAGTGTTTCATTATGGCAAAGTTCAGTGAACTTTTTGATGAATTCAAAAAAGACCAACATGATAATTTCGAAGCCATGCCAGAATGGTATGTGGAGAATTATGCAAAATTTGCTGGTCGTTTGAATGTAATTGTAATTAAGTCATCTAATCACATTTTAGAGTTTTCTACTCGTCAACAAATGCAACCGACCGTGACCATCTCTGTTGAAGGCGATGTATCACTTACAGTTGGTGTTTGGACGAATAAGGAAAAACTTGATGGACGATTAAAGCAACTTGAGGAATTCTGTTCTCATTTTGATATTGACCCAGAACAAATTACGAAACCAGGAACAAGAAATATTTACTCAATAGATGAGAACAATATGACCCTTGAAAAGGCATTTGCATTTATTGACGATTTCTTTTCCTAAGAAATTATCTAAATAATATTATGGCATTTAAACCCGTAGACACACTAGAAGAGCTACAAAAAGAATGGCGTAATCCTTACATACAATGGTATGCAGCTGGAATGCCTTCATTTGTATCTCGTAATACTGAACCTTGGAAACAAGTCACATTAAAGTTTCGGTCAAAAGAAGACCGAGCATATTTTGGCGAAGCAATGAATTATAAGTTGACTGACAAAACAAATGTGGTTTGGTACCCAAGAAAAGAATCAGAAAAAAATCAGATGAGTAGATATGTCGAAGAATAATCGTTATCCAATTTATATCATATCAAAAGGTCGCTGGGAAAGTCGATACACTCCTAAGGCTTTAGAGAAAATGGGCGTCCCATATTTCATCGCAGTTGAGCCACAAGAATATGATAACTATAAAGAGGTCATTGGACCACTTGGAACTGTATTAAAACTTCCATTCAGTAATCATGGAAAAGGTTCTGGTCCAGCTCGGAACTGGTGCTGGGAACATTCTCAGGCAAATGGTTTCAAGCGTCATTGGTTAATGGACGATAATATATCTGAATTTTGGCGCGTTCATAATAATAAAAGATATCGTGTGGAAAAAGGTTCTGCTATTTTTAGAGCGACCGAGGATTTTGTAGATAGATACGAAAACGTAGCTTTAGCTGGTTTACAATATAAATTCTTTGTGGTTGATGATACTGATTACCCACCTTATGTACTGAATACCAGAATCATGTCATGTTTTTTAATTGACAACGATTGCCCAGAAAAATGGAGAGGAAAATATAACGAAGATGTAGATCTGAGTATACGAGTTTTAAAACGAGGGCTCTGTACAATGTTAATGTATTCCTTCTTATGTGGTAAATTAAGAACCGGAACTGTAAAGGGTGGAAATACATCTGAAATTTATAACGATTATAAGGAAGATGCTTCTCAAACTAAATCACAGATGTTAAAAGAAATGCATCCAGATTGTGTCACAGTTGGAGAACGTTATGGCCGAGTTCACCATTTTGTTGATTTAAATGCAATTAAAAGAGCTGATGGTTTACCAGCAAGACAAAATGCTCCCATATTAAAATCTGATGTGGATATTGTAAATAAATCAAATAATTATGGAATGAAACTCATGCGAGAGTTTGGTACTGAAAAACAATATGAAGATGTCGCATTTAGTGCCGATGTGTTTCCACAAGGTCGTAAATCGGTACATTCATAGAGAATCGCTACCAGCGTCGTTTATGACTATAAGGTATGTTTATATACCGTAAATTACCCTCGCTTAAACATTAAAGGAATAATATGTTATTAGAAACAATGGTCGCAGCATCACTAGCTCAGCAACCTTTTGATTACGAGCAAATGAAAGCTGATGCCATAGTCATAGAACAAGACCGCAGACGATTTAACTTTGTAGAATTAGACAACCCAGCAACCGATGAAACATTATATTCTTTTTATCTTTGGAATGTACTAGATTTTGCAACTACAGCATATGCATTGGAAAATAAAGACCAGATAAGAGAAGGCAATTTGATATTAGGAGAGGACCCCTCGTTTGATAGATTATTATTACACAAATTAATACTTGCTCCTTTAATAGCTCACAATATGGAAAACGATGTAGTTGGCCTGGTGACTCTTGGTATACAAATTGCCACAGTTAATAATGCTAGATTGATTCTAACATCAAATTAAAAAAAATAAAACTTTTTTCAAAAAAGTGTTGACTTTTGCTACTCGTTATAGTATAATAGACACATATTGAGGGAAACACCCCACCGACAGAGACAATCGGTGAATGGATAACCTGAGTCGAATAGAAGATCTTATCAATCGGAAGGCTCAAAGATATAGGTGGACAACCCGACCGGCAGCTTGAGCCGGGGATATCAACCGAAGTACAAAGTTGGTATTGCCCGAAGTAATGGGAAGGCCGATGCAGGAATGCATGTAATTATACGGGTCAGAACGAATCAATAGAGTGGGTATGAAAGCGTCTCCGTGTATGAAGAAACGCTCGATACAGAAGTCCCCAAACTAGTGCGGAAACACAAGATGAAGTACAATAATCTAGGGAAGGGGCGCAATGGAAAAGGAAGAGCCTCACCTTCCCCGCAAGGAAACCGAGGAACACAGGACGGCAGTCCAGGCTTTATTCCCTTTAGGCAGAGATGGTACTTCGGTACCAACCGAGACTGGGATTAACGAGTACCATGTAAGTCCGAGAGACGTACCTACGATTTTTTAAGAGTTTCAATAATAGGGGCTCAAAGCTCGGGGTAGCGGCAGGAATTTAAGATTAACAATTCCACATTATTTAACGAATTGCGTTAACACAAATTCCACCGCCCCAAATTTTAAGTTTTAGGTAGTTTGAAATCCCTGATTAGTCATCAGGTCCGGTAGACCGGCTCAAATAACAAATGACGATTGTGAGTGAGAAGTTCAATACCAAGGCGGATCTTGACATACCTTTGATGGGCGTATATGGAAGGTCCGCCGATTGTTTTGGCCCGTTCGTCTAGTGGTTAGGACACATGGTTTTCATCCATGCAACAGGAGTTCGATTCTCCTACGGGCTACCAGATTATGAAAGATATAATACAATTAATAAGAGAAATCGTGTGGTGTTTTACAGCCATCACAATTTTAGCAATGTTAATACTTTGGTACGAGGGAGCATTTACCAAAGGTTGTTTAAATCTGATATGGTCCGCATTATGAACCAACGAACAAAACAAAAACATAAAGAGACCGCTATGACAGTAGGTACTGGTCTCGTTATTAATTATCCTTTAAATCTTTTCTTTTTGTGGTTATTCATTTCTATAATGGGTATCACAGACCCTTTCAAGCTGAGTGTTCTTATCACAGCTGTAATGACAGTATTAGCATATATCCGTGTATATCTAGTACGCTCATACTACGACAAATAATCCTTTCTTTTTAAAGCAAAATAATCGCACTTTTTTCGTTCTACGTGTTGACTTTAACGAGCAATTTTGGTATAATGGTTATATAAATTAGGAAAAAAGGAGTTTAAATGGAAATAAGAATATTAGGAAACCAACCGGAACCATCTTTGACTATGGACGGTTATGAAATTACTGACTTCGAGGTCAGAACTAGAGACGAGAATCTCTTTGAAAAAGGAAAGAAAATCATTAATGATTACATTTCCAATAACCCAATCTGGGAAAATTGTCAATTGTTTATCGACGACCCAATGACAGTCGGTATCTATCCACAAAACAGCGAAGGTGCTGCATTTAACGAGATTGTTTTAAAACTAGAATCTTTAGGATTCTATGGTAAAGCTGCTGGTTATAAGGAGATTGCATAATGAAATTATTTGAAAAATGGACTAAACTTGGTCAAGAAACATTTGGTGATACTTTTGAACAGTGTCAGTTTTTCTTGAATGGTAAGAGATATGTTGGAATGATTAAAGAGTTTGGCGAAAATCATATCGACGTAAAGCCTATGTCTATTGATTATGAATCATGTATCTTTATGGAAAATGTCAATATGGTCAAACTGACAAAAGATATGTTTGACAAAATCAAGTTAGAGATTTTTGACGATAACAGAGGTTGTGATAATTCAGCTATCGGTTGCGATGGTTGTTATGAACCTTGGGAAAATTTTATCTGGGAATAAAAAAAAGGAGGCCGAAGCCTCCTTTAAAGTGGTTTAGTGAACTAAACTTCTTATTATACTTCAGATTAGAATAAGTTTGTGACTCTAACTTTTCTGTAGTACTTGTTGACGTTGTTAGCAAGTGAACCAAGTCCTTGGCTAGACACATCACCTTGTGCGAATGGGTTTGCAACCATTCCGTAACGAGTCTTAAATCCAATTTTTGGTTGGAAGCTATTTTCACCAACGGCACGGACCATTTGTAATGGTACGTATGGGCAGTAGAATAAACCTGCATCAAATGCAGATGAACCCTTATAACCAACTACTAAGTAGTTTCCGCCAGCAAATGGGTCAACATAAACTCTGAATCTTCCGTTAAGAACACCAGCAAAAGTATTGCCTGTGTCATCAACTTCTAGAGAGTTAGAGTTTAGAGCAGGAGCGTAGTCTAATACACCAGCCATTTGAAGAGCAGAAGCAACGTCTGAAGAACAGATTACGATGTTTCCTTTACCTCTTCTTGTTCCTTTAGCAATAGCGTTAGCTTCTTGCTCGATTTGGAACATAAGGCCTTTGAACTTCTCAACAGACCATCTACCATTTGCATCAACATCTAAGTCGAATACGCCAGCAGAAGCTGTGTTCTCAGCACCAACTACTGAAGATGTATAAATTGTTCTAACAACTTCTCTATTGATTTCTGTTAAGATTTCAGTTTGAAGAATGTTAGCCAATTCTGTCTCAGCGTCTAAGCCATGAACAGCTTTAAGGTCTTGAGCTAATTCAGTTGTGTATTCAGCCTTTAGGGCACGAGTCTTAGCAGAAACAGTCACTTTCTCGATTGAGAATGCCATTTCAGCATAGTCGGCACCAACGCCATCACCTAGAGCCTCAGCATCACCTGTGTCTAAGCCAGTACCAGTTGTAATTAACTGAGTATTAGCATTAGGCAATGTGTTTGCATGAGTACCTGTTCCAGCGAAGTCTGTATCAGCTTCGTTGAATAAGGCTTCAGCACCACCTTGAGAGCCATATCTTGCGCGCATTGCGAAGATTAGACCTGTAGGACCAGTCATAGGCTGAACACCACAGATGTCATAAGCAATTAGGTTAGGAACTGCTCTACGCACTAAAGAAATAAGAATTGGGTCATAACCAGCAACCGGACCAGCAGCAGCGTTTCCAGATAGGCCACTAAAGCCACCTGTTCCAGCATCGTTAGTCGGTGATGCTTCACTTAAAAGTGAAGTCATGTTAGCTGATAAATCACCAGATTCCATTAGTGCCTTTTCAGTATTTTCGAGCACAGTAGCTGTCACAGCTCTTTTGTGCGCGTCACTAATAGGTGAAAAAGATTCGTGCTCTAGTACAGGGCCCCACTTTTCCACTAGTCTTGAGTAATTATCCATTTCGGATCTCCTTTAAAATAAAATTAATTTAATTTAATTAATAAAACCAAGTTAAAATTAATTATTCTTTCTAGTGTTAAATGCCTCTACGAGAGCATTAATAGATGAGTAATCAGAAGCTGGTTTAACTACTTCCTGTTCATCTAGAATAATTTCGTCATTTTCTTCTTGTAAATCAGATTGTGTTTCCACAGCTGGTTTGCTAGAGAAGAATGACTCCTTAATTACTTGAAGATTTTCAGTATAAGACTCTAAATCTTCAATATCAAGCTTTTCAGATAAAACCTTTAAACGCTCAACCTGATTTTCAGATAAGCCTTCAGCGATTTCATCAAATACTTTACCTGCCTGAGAACCAGAGATTACTCTCTGAAGGTCAATATTCTCATTTACGAGAGTATTGTGCTTTTCCTCAAGGTCAGAAACTTTTGCTTCGAGTTCAGAAACAACATCGATTGTAGATTCATCAACAGCAATGTTATGCTCTGTGAATAATCCTTTAAGACCTGACATTAATGATTCTGCCATTTCTACTTTGATACCACTTTCGATAGCGATTTCGTTCTCTTTTGTCCACTCATTAACAACGTAGTCAAGATACTTATCTACGTTTTCAACAATTTCTTCCATTCTGGATTCAACTGCTTCACTTAATGATTCATCTAAAGAAGATTCAAGCTCTTCTTTGATAGACTCTGTTCTTTTGTTAACTTCTTCGTTTAAAGCTGCTTCAAAAACTAATGAGATTTTGTTTTTGAATTCTTCCGATAAGTCTTCACCTTCGATGATTGATTCAATAGAAGATTCAACAACTACTTCTTCAATAGTTTCCACTTCTTCTGTTTCTACATCTACATCCTCTGCAGTAGGAACTGCTTCACCAGCCTTTTCTTGGCCAGGAATCACTTTCTTAGGGTCAACTGCATCTTTAGGCTTATCTTCAGCGGTTTTCTTCAACTTGTCCTTTTTGCCTTCTCCACCTTCAGGTGAAACAGGATTAGGTACTTTTGAGATACCGTCATCAGCAACGAATTCTTTTCCGTCTGCCATAATTTTTCTCCTTTATTATGTTATAACAATAATTTTTAACAAACAAATAATTTGACTGTTTTTATTTATAAAAAGTTAATTTCTTAAAGTACGGATAAATGTTTCAAACATTCTTGTAGCCGTATCTTCGTCAATTTTGCGCACTACACGATTTACCTTTTTCTCTACTTCTTCGACAATCTCATCGATAACATCAGCTACCTGTTGAGCTCTCCAAGTATTAGAAGCGATATCGTAGTAATACTCTCTATTCTCCATAATGCCATTTACAAAAGCATCTGGAGCGGAAGGGTCTGTCACAATATCAACTGTGGATAAATGAAAGTCTTCTTGAACTTGCATTACACCATCTTTCAGTTGTTTTACTGAACCAAGACCTCGTGTAGAAACACCAATCTTGACACCTTCGTCTATAAAAGTTTTTACAATTTCTCCCATAGGAGTAGAAAGGATTTTTGCCTTTCCGTAAAAATTGTTTCCATCTCGTTTCATTTCTGTAATTAGATGTGAAACTCGATCCCCGTTGATTGTTGGACCATCGGGATGTCCTAATTCCCCTAAAGCTCTTTTTGTATCAATGAAATCTTTTGTATAACGATTCATTTCGTTTTCAAGAGTCTCGCAAGGGTAAACTCTGCCATTACGATTTTTAATATCACCTTGCATGAAAATGCCTTCAATAAAGAAGGATTTCTTACCGTTTTCGGCAGCCTCGGTGATGATTTCGCAATCTTCTGTATATTCTGATATAAGTTTCATAATGGTACCTATTTAAATATTATTTATAACTATTATCCGCCTAGCGTAATTTCTGCAAACTGAACGACCTCATTAAATTGGTCCTCGTCTGCCATTAATTTTGATGCCATTTCCTTGGCATCCTTTGGCTTTAATTGCTTAAAGAAATCAGTTAAAAGTTGAGCCTTTTGTTTATCAACCTTTACTCTTTTACCATTATCTAATTTTGCTTGACCAGCTCTAGCTCTCAATTTATTACCTGAAAACTTTACAGATGACTCTTCAAGCTCTTCAGCAGACTCTGCAAATCCTAAGATACCGGCCTTGTCAAACATAGCGGCCGCACTAATCTTTTTTACAGGATTTACCAGTTGGTCTCCTTTTGACCATGCGTAGAGTGATTTAACATTACTGAATACATCAGCAAGTTTATTTTGCCACCACTCTTCTGGGTCAACACCACTCTTCAGATATTCACTAATCTCTTCTGAGGCGTAACAAATGAAATGTAATTGTTTCATCATCATTGGAATTTCTTCTTGGGGACTCTCCAAGAGCTCTTCCTCTGTACTGATTTTATCTAACATTTCTTTGAATGTGACTTTAATTTTTCTACCACCAGACACACCAATTTCAACAGCTGAAGGTGATAGTTTATCTTGTTTTACTTTTGGAGCTTCATCAGGTTGAGCATCAAGGGTATCAGCTGAGTCTGTTTCAGCTTCTTCTTCAACTTTTTCATCTTCGCCCATACAGTTTGAAGCATATAAACCTTCGAAAGTAGACTTTGAACAGCCATACTTTTCTTTGATTTTTTCATACATTTCGTGTTTGGAACAACCAGAAGCATGAAGTTTCATCATATCCTCAACACATGCTGATTCATCATAACCTTCTTCTTGTTCTGGAGCATCATTAGGGTCTTCATCGCCCATGATTTTATCGTATTCGTCGTCCCATTTATCTTCAGGTTTCTTGTTTTTAAAACCGAGGATTTCAGTAATTGACATTTGCTCAATATCAACGCTTTCAGATCTTGCAGCATTTCTTTCGGCTTCTTTTGCTTTTTGAATCGCATCTTTAGCCTTTTGTAATCTTTCCTGAGCTTTTTTCAAGCGTTCTTTAGCTTTTACTTTCTTTTCGATTTTTTCTGCTTGTCTTTCAGCTCGGCCTGCACGACCAGAAGTTGTAAGTCTGTCTATGGTTTGTCGTTTAATACCTCTACCAATTGCTTTTGCAGCACGTCCTATAACCTCATCAAGTTCTTCTTCTGTAAGATCTTCCAGGTCATATTTGGATAATTCCTCTGCGAGGGTATTAATTTCTTCCTCGGTCCAATCATAGTCATCAGTAAGTTCTTCATCATCGACAACGATTGTATTACCTCTTTTAGGTAGAGTTTGAGAAACTTTCTTTTTATAAGCTTGGTCGTAAGCTTTTTTATCATCTCCCTTGGCATTATCTGCCGGACGTTTCTTGGGTGTTAAACCTTCAATGTCGCCTGTAAATTGAGAATCCAAAGCAACAGGATGATCGATTCGCTCAATCTCATGTTGGTCTTTAAATCTCTTTTCTTCGGGCGCCTTTGGTTGGCCTACCTCGGAGAGAATGTCTTTAAATTGTTTCATATTGAGTCCCTATTTAATTCTATTATCTATTTATTAAAAACCTTGGTCTTCATCATCGAACGCGCCTGCTCTTCTTTCTTGTTCAATCTCATCTTCCATTTCATTTGCCTTTTCTTCAGACATTTGAAGAACATTTTTCACAATCCATTGATGAGAGAAATACTTACCAGTGTAATCAGCTACGTCTCTTAATGTAGTTAATCTTTCTCTTAATATCTCAGCTTCCTTAAGTTCCTCGAAATAGTTGTCTTTTACAAAGTCATAACGAATTTGATTTCTGATTTCGTTAAACTCTTCTGGTGTTAAAATTCCTTTCAATACCAATTGTTTCTCAAGTACCATATTGAATAACCAAGAAAATCTTGTTCTTACCCTACGTATGAACTTACCAAATTTTAGTTCATCACGAGTAATTTCAGATGCACGTCCAAAAGTTGCCTGTGTTTCTGGTTCCAATCTTGTTAAAGGTACCTTCAGTGCTTTATATAACTTACGCTGAAAATACTGAAGGTTCTCATCAGTACTTAAAGCTTGAGCTGCACCTCCGGCTAAAGTATCAACCTCGGTTGACCTTTCGCCACCTCTACGAGGGAACCAAAAATCTTCAGTCATTGTCAACATTTTACGTGAATCTGTAATTTCACCTGTTGACGAATTATACTGAAGTTTATTTTTATGACGGGCCATCATATCTCTAAGATATTGTTCCGCCTTATTCTTAGGCAAATTACCTACATCAATATAAAAAATTCTTCTCTCTGGCGCGCGAGTCAAAGTATAAATGACTGTTGCGTCCTCAAGCATACGAAGCTGATTAAGTGCCTTAATTGCTGGATGTAAATGAGATAATACTAAACTATTATTCTCATTCATCAATCCTGAAGTCACTCTACCAATAGAGTCCTTCGCAATTTTAAACCCGGTTGTACCACCAGGAACCGGCGACCCTACGCCTCCAGTGCTTGTATTCTGGAATCCAGTATCTGAATACATGTAGTATTCATTTTTAACTCTTTTCGTTGGAATACCAGAGTGTTTGTCTTTTTGCTTTTTATCAACTTCCCTAATAAGTTTTAGCTTACGAGGGTCTACATATCTTAATTCTACAATTCCTTTCTTTAAATCATCATCATCAATAATAATGTGATAATTTAATCTACCGTCCACATAGAACTTATAAAACATATCATAGGCGTTATTTGTAAAATCAAATAGCGTCAGTATGTTATCAAACTCATCAACAATTTTCTTCCTAACCTTTTCTGGTAAGTCTGTCTCATTAAGAGCAATCTCTACCACTTGGTCGTTTGTGTCAATACTAATTGCTTCGTTGACTATGTCGTCAATCGCCTGAGAAATCTCAGGTTGCATCGCCATGTGACGATATCTAGTAATTAACTCAGACTCTGTTTTAGCAGAGCCTTCCATATCTAAAATTGTATTATAAAAACCACCTAGCGCATTACCTACTGTAATTGCACCATCATCATTTTGGGGCTCAGCAAAAGAAACTGGTACGTTATCAAGTTCCTCTTCTGACCTCTTTATTTCAAAGCCAAAAATTTTCAAAATATCACCTATTTAAATTATGTAGTTGGAATTCCAGTGCTTCCTTCAACTCTCCAAAAGTCATAAGCAAATGTCACACCGAATTCCTCTATAGCATCAACGTTTGACCAATCCATGTCGATCTGGTCAATAGTTGTTGGATACATGCCTTCAAATACATAAGATCTGATAGCATCACCATCTTTGCTATATTGTGTAATAACGGCATTGGACTTGTAGTCCTGAGGTAATGCACGAACATTACTATCATGAGTATTGATAGCGTTCATCCAAGCCTCGAAGCCATTTCTTACAATGAAATCCTCATCATTAATTACTGTGACTGTCCAATCATCAAATGTTCTATCACCAGCATATTTGACGTTTCTACCGAAGTAAGGAACCTCAAATGAACCTATGTTTGAGGCTGGAATTCCACCAGCCCTAACCATAAACGGAACTTTGAAATCTGCTTCAGGAGCCACAGGATTGAGTATCTGCACTTGGAAAAGGGAAGACCGAGCACCACCACCTACTAGTTGTGATTTAAACTCGTTAATATTAAATGCCATTCTCGTTTCTCCTATTATTTCTAAAAATTATTTATCCTATTATAGAGAACCTACAATCTCTTCAAATTCAATTCCGCTACGTGTAGCAACAAATGTAAGTTCAATTACATTAATACTTCTAGCAGGTTTGATGAAGATATTAGCTCTAAACTTACCTTGGTCCACTATAGCTGGCGTATTTACAGTACTATCAGATACAACTCTGAAGTCTATAATTCCTCTCCTTCCTTGAATATCTCTTAAGAAAGGTTCCACTATATTCTTGAATTGAGTTTGTGAAAACTCATCATTCAACTCGAATAGGAATGTTTGAGCGGTATTAGCAATTACTTTCTCAACTGCAATGAACAATCTTCGAACATTGATACTAGAGAATGCAGTTGGTAAACCTAATCCTGTTTTATCCCCAAATAGAACAACACCTTGTCCTACCTGTGACATTACTGGGTTAACATCAGAACTATAAAGTTGGTCCCTTTGTGCTTTACTTGGATTAAATGCAAGTTTTACAACATTCTTAATTACGCCCTTACGGAAACCAGCTGGAGACTCATAAGGTTCAACACGAGAAGCAAGACCAGCCATGTCACCGTTTAATGGTACATATCTGTATGTGTCATTATACTTGTCGTATCTATATTTGTATCCAGAGTCCATAAAGAAGTATGAACTATTCTGTAATGCATTTCTGTATGCAATTACATTTGTAAGTTTTGCGTTTGTTTTGTTTTCGTCAACAACAGCTTCCTTAGAAGGTGAAATGAATGCGATACAATCTTTTCTACTCTCAGCAATATTACTGATAATATAGTTTGCAACATTACCTGAGTTATCACCTTTACCTTGAAGAACAAATGAAACATCGATTTCATTATCATTTGCGAAGAGGTCATAACCTCCTGCAAGAGCACCTAGTCCAGTAGCACTTTCTGAAGTACCGTCTGTACCATTTGCAAGATCTTCATAAGCAAGTGTTTGAGCTTCAAAGTGTGCAGTATTTGCAACTTTTACCCAATCAGATCTTTGGTCAATTACATCTTTATAATAGTTTGTTGACCCATCTGATGTTTTTGCTGTTGATGTTGTTGAAACGTCTGTGTAAATTTCTAGTGCTACCCCAGCTTCACCTGCGACACTACCATCACCATCAATAACTGCGATGTGATAGTTTCCAGATTGAGGAGCGACACCAAATAAACCAGCATGTTTCCATTTTCTTTCTAATGAAAGTTTATTCAAGTCTGTTTCTGCAAGCAAATAGTTATTGCTTAATGTTAATACATACTCGTAAGATGAGATTAATGCATTATTAGCAGTTTCATCACCTGCTGAATCCAAAGCTGTTTCAGAAAGTGAAGAGACTGGAATTTCTTGATAACCAACAGAATCATTACCGATTCTAATTAAATCACCAACATTCACATCTGCAACTGTAATTCTTTCAGCTGGAGCAACCTCGAAGGTCACACTTGAACTATTAAATGAAATTGTTTGAGAGATTTGTGTATTACCAGTGATTTTTGAAGCAGTAATGTCACCAACGTCAATTAATACATCTGAAAAATCATCAGATTTACAATAAGAAACATCGATTGAATTACCTAATGCGCCTGGATATAAAGCATCGAATCCACCAAAAGTGTGTAGTTGTGTATTTGCGTTTGAAGTATCGCTTGCAGAAGCTGCGACTGCACCGTTATCAACACGAGCTACATATAATGCATTAGCGTATGAAAGGTAATCTGCTGCTACGAAAAATGTCTCATAGTTATCATTGGTTGGTTCACCAAAACGACTTACTAGTTCATTCTCCGAAGAAACAAGAATTGCTTCGCCTACAGGACCCCATCTAAACACTCCAGCGATAGCTGCAGGTGGTGTTGCGATGGCCGGTACCGCTGCTGATGCGTCCACTTCACGAACAATTACGGAAGGACTTACGGAAAAAGCCATATTATTTCTCCTTTAATATTATCTATTTAAAACCTATTTGTTATAATTAGTTATCACTCTTTATTTATAAAAAGTTGAGCCTATACCTCAAAAGCTCTTCCAGGTACAGACTGCCATCCACCATCTTGGTTGATGTCGTCGCCTGTATCAATAAACCCAAAGGGTAATAAATCCTCGTTGAGCTGTTCCTCGGTCTTTTCTCTTAATTGTGCCAAGGTATTTATGTCTGTTAATTCTCTGAAAAATCTGTCATCAGTTAGCCATGCAAAGATGACTAAATTCATGACCATATCATCATGAAACCCAGGTTCAGCTTCGTAGGAAAATCCCTTTTTAGAAAATCGCGATAACTCCTGTATTGTGTTATAATCTACTAAAATCATCTGATTTTGTTCAACCAGCATTTTTAGTATTGAACAACCCTTTTGTTTAACACTTTTTGTTGTTCTTATTCCATGGTCAGCACTTCTTCCAAATCCACCTGATATTTTTTTACCTGAACGTCCAGCATTCTCGGTGAATAGAAGATTTTCATAGCCGTAGTCCATTAAAAGTACATCAGAAACCTGTTCACCGATATCGTTAACCTCAATCAGAATAGCACTCTCATTATACATTAGGCCTATTCTATATATAATTGAAGCGAAATCAACAGGACTTATCATATTATCTCTATAACAAACGACCTGTTTATAAGGCATTTCAGTCACATCAAACACAGTAAATGTCGAATAATCGAGGCCTTTTCCCCGAGATACGTCGACAGTCATTACATATGCATGACCTTCCTTCACCGCTTCATATTGATACATATTTTCTTTTTCAACCAATGGTTTGGAATGTAGAAGCTGTTTCAATTTGGCACCACTAATCAGTGTGCCAGAGCTTCCAATAAATTCACAGCAATATTCTTGATTAAACTTTTCTTCATCATGGTCAAGTGCTTCAATTGTTTCCTTACGCCATTTTTCATCACGGCCTGGAACATCATGCCACATCACCTTTACAAATTCATAACCATTGGTCTTTTCTTCAGCACCCTTACAAGTTTTCCAAAAATGGTTTAACCCGTTTGGTGTAGAAGTCATTAAGAGCTTTGTGGTATCACCAGATGAGATTGTCGGATATACCGAAGCAAAAAACTCATCAAAGCCTTCAATGAACGCGACCTCATCAAGATAGAGGAAACTGATAGATTTACCACGAATGGCCGATGATGTGGTTGTACCCGCATATATTTTACAGCCATTTTCCAAGGTAATATTACCTTTATTCCATTCCTCAATACCTTGTTGCATCCATTTAGGTAAAGCTTCATAAGCAAGTTGAACTCTTGAAAGAACTTCCCTTGCAGCATCACCTTTATTTGCAAGAATAGCAACTGTTTTAAATTCATTAAATAAAATATAATGTAAAATAACTGCAACTGCTGTTGTAGTTTTTCCACTCTGTCTTGCTGTTAATACAGCAACACGTCTACTATTTGTAATCTTTTCTGTAATTTCTTTTTGATAATCATACATATCAAGGTTTACAAGACCTTTATCTACATGTACAATTTTAATATAATTTTCAGCGAAATATATTGGGTCCTTAGAACACTTCACATATTCCTTAAGCATATCAGGTGTAAATTCAATTTCCTCACCAGATCTTTTGAGGTCATTGTTGCCCAGATATCCTTTAATAAAATCAGGCATTACTATTATCGTCCTTAATCATTTTAAGTAAATCAGCTGTTGATACAATAAGATTATTATTTGTGACGTTTGTAGAAGGAGCCTGTTCTTCCTTTGCATATCTCTTTTTGGTTGACATGTCAACATAATCTTTGTTTGCGTCAAGCAGTGTTTTCATTAATTGAGATACAACCTCAAATGCTCTAGGCGATTCAGATTGTTTTGCAATTTCAACCATTTCCTTCACTGCGTCGTCACCTAAACCAATAATATTTTCAATGTTTCGTCGTGCAAGTTCAATGTCTTTTAAATTTTCATCAGCGAGTACATCTGCTGGAACTAATTCGCCAGCTGGTGTCTCTGCTGGTAAATTTTCTACTTCGTCATTTGTAGTGAATGCATTGGCAGGTAAATCAGGTAATTTATCCGGATTAAGTTCATCCAAAATTTCTTGTTTTTCTTCCTCTGCTTCTTCCAAAGGCCTCATATTTAGTGCTTGTGCAATTTTATCATCGCTCATAATTAGTACTCATAATCCTTTTCTTTATCACAAACTCTTTGTCTCAAACCACTGCTACTAAAGCGATGGTCTCTCTTATTAAAGTAAAGGTCTATATCTCGTTTACGGCATATATCTTTACCTGTGAAATCCTTATCGCGATATTCCTCTCCTAGTATACGAACATGAATTGTATACATTTCAAGGATATCTTCTAGATCCCTTTCGGTTGAATAAGGTATAATTTCATCAACATAACTTACCGCCTTAAGTTGAGTATATCTTTCAACCACAGTTTGAACAGGTGAATTTTTATCTGGCCTATCAGAGCTTGGGTCCATTTGTAAACCACAAATTAGATAGTCACACTGTTCTTTTGCCTCTCTTAACATTTGTACATGTCCAGCATGTAATAAATCAAATGTACTAGCTGTAAATCCTACTTTCATAATTACTCCATTATATAAAATTGCTATGTTCCATTATAACATATTTAATTATAAATGTCAAACGGAAGGTGCTGTATTTGCGATTTCCTCTGTGTAATCCCAATTATCATCAAATTCAATTAAACTATAGTCAATACTTAACGCTCTATCAGTCGTAGGTTCGTTGTTTGCAGTCATACCTGGTGACACTGAATAAAATTCTTCAAACGATGTGTTAGAAGGTGTATCCGTTGCATAACGAACATCTATAAACTTAATAACAGCCTTATCTCTTTCTGGCCCAAAGAACCAACCTTTCATCGTGAAATTTAATGTATAAAGAACACTTCTTCTTTCCTCGAAGTCGCCTTCATATAAATCCTCAAATGTTGTATCATTCAGGATTAAAGGTATATCCATTGGTTCCAAACCATCAATTAATCGCACAGTACTTGTAAACTCTGGATTAAAGAATGGTAAAATTTGTTCTAATATTTTTACTGCGTCTTCATTATATTTAGCCATAATGTACAATGAAAAATCTAAATTGTATGGCACTCCAGCATATACAAATCGTCTGCCACCACCTTCAGTATCAACTCCAGTTTTTCTTACCTTTCTTGTTGGAGCAACTTTACGTTCTGGGTCGTATGTCATATTGGTCATTTCAAACGACATTCTTGGCAGGTTAATTGCTACACCCTTTAAAAAATTAGGGTCTTGTGTCACACGAGCTAAAATCTTTTGGAAAGGAGCATATGAAATAGGTACAATCATATCTTGTATTAAAGTACCATCATTATCCGCTCTTTGGATTTTCATCTGATTAAAGTATGTGCCGAATAGAGCAACATATTTTCTCAAAGTAGAGTTGTAAAAATAATTTGCAATTCCCATATTATACCTTAATCGTCGTTGATGTAAATGTTTTCACTGAATGGGTCAATTTCACTAAAGTCAATAATTGCATCGCCTTCCTGTTCAAAGACTAAATTACGAGCAATTGGGTCAACCTGAGCAACAGCATTCAATGTAGCTGTATTTGATGTGAGTATTTCTCTATTAAATGCATCAAAATATGTGTCAATATTATCACGGCCAGTTTGTAATCTTTGACCTGTGTATTCAGCCAATTCACAAGTCATATCAAATACTTGTAAAGCACCTGATTGATAGAATAGGCTTTCATCTTCAACAAATTTAATTTCAAAAATGTTTTCTGATAAAGGGAAGTAAATTAAATCGCCTTCTTTTGGACGAATAATTGTACCTTCTTCTCTTGTGACAAATCGTTCGAACGTTCTGTTTGCAACTGTAAGTGTCATCTGGTCTCGTATTTGTAGACCAAACTTGGATAGGAAATCACCCTCGCCTTCAAATCCATCTACATTTTTAACATAAGCCTCAAATTCAAATGTTTCATTATATAATGGAAGGTCATCTTCGTTAAATACTTTATCCAATGCTCCATCAATACGAGTGATGTAGATAACATCCACACCATACATTTTAATACTTTCAATAACTAAATCATCAATCAGCTGTTGCTCATTAAAGTTTGTATAGTTATCAAAGAAGACATTGGTTGCCATATTTTACCCAATATAGTTATAGTTGAGAGGTTGAAGTGTTGTTATTGCTTCTTCCTCCATACGCTGTCGGTCTTCCCTAGCTTCCGCAAGAATATTTGCTCCATTAAATGTCACACCACCGACTAATTGCATACCATCAAATTTAGTTAAATTCAATCCCCATTGTTCTCTAACTAATGCTGAAGCGTAATTTTGTAGCCATCTATCGGACCATACATCTGAATATGTATCGCCATCAATGACATCATAAGCTTCTATAATAACATAATTTCCCACACTTAAAGCACTTGCATCAGCATCAATATATAAACGATTGACGTGCTTATTATAGCGAATATGTGGTTTACCTACTAGCATTTCTTGTAAAAATTCTAAATGAGACATTGCCATATAATAATTTGAAACATTATAGCCTGTAATATCTTCTAAATTATTCAATACGAATTGATACTGAACATTAAAGATTCCCCCACCAGTACTAATACTTGTTTCAAGATTAAAGATTCCAGAAATACCTAAAAGTTGTTCTGGTAATGTAATGTATCCATTCTCTTTATCACCTTTCGTAATTGAACCAATTGTGCCTTGTTGGCCAGAAGCACCTCCAGTAATAACTTCGCCAGCCTGGAATGCATTATTATCTGATAATGAGTGATATGTTAATGTTTGTCCGGTTGAATCGCCGGTAATTACAGTTGAAGCACCAGATGTACCACCAGTAATAGTTTCACCTATTTGGAAATCAGCCGCGTCTGCATCGGTTAATGTTAAACTACTACCAGTAATTTGGTGTTTTAAATAAACTAATTGGCTTCCATTGTAGTGATAATCACGCCAGAAATCTACCGCTTCATCAATACGGTCATCAACTTGCTCATCGGAAACGTTAATCTGAATTACTGGTGCTCCAATCTTTCGGAGTATCCATTCTTTAAATTCAGTTCTTGATGTTGGTTGTGCCATTTTTCTTTCTCTTTATTATGTTCTTGTTGCCTGTGCTATAACACGGAATATAAATGTAGCTACCAATGTATCATTATATCCTGTCGCTCTAATGTAAACTGGTATTGTATCGTTAACCGTATTGGTATCTGTGTATCCAACAAAATCTGAAATCGCGCCAGCTGAAACTTGTTGGTCGTCAGGCAGAGCCACATAAGAATTACCATCAAACGATACATGAGTTGCTGTCACTGTATTTTCTTCATAAATTTTCACTTCTGTATTATCGTCAGACAATATTGTTTGAGTACCAGAAGTATTATACCAATAACTAGTTCCACTATTTCCAGTATCTGACTCAACATATATGGAAAAGCCAGCATTAGCACCATCAGATCTTACAGTAAGTCTACCAGCTACAAATGCTATGACTTCTGTGGAAGAATCAACTTCGGCGTGTTTCACTGAACATACAATGCCATTCGAAGATATTCGACCAGTTGTTGTACCAGCTGGTACATCTGTACCTCCGACACCACCTAATGTACCAGGTTTATTTGTGCCTGTAATTGCGGGATATAAATGTGGATAATGTAATGGCATTATGCGTTGCCCTCCCAATTAACTCTATAATAACCAGTAGCCAGAATGGTAAAAGTTGCTTGTTGTATTGCGTAAGAATATGTAGTTGGATTTCCAAATTGCTGCTGTAAAGTTCCTGTACGATAATAATTTCCATCAGTACCTAGAAAAATATCACCTTCAGATGTAGTAGAGGCAATCCCACCACTGTATACAAGAGTACCATTCCAATAAGCGTTATGTATTGTTTCTGGAAATCCTTCTCCATCTGTATAACCTATCGTAGCTGAATAATATTGAGGAGTGGAAGTACTATGTTGTTCAGTTCCAAAATCTCTTTCAGCGATATCTACTTTCATTGTCCCATATCTTGAAGAATATGTATTTAAGGTTTGTCCATCTCTATATCTAAATGTTCTAGTAGAACTCAAGGAAATCCATTCACCAATATCGTCACTATCACTTACTGATAAGGTTCTGCTATCATGATTATTTACTTGAATCCAATATGTTTGAGATGGGGTAATATTATTCCAAGTTGTACTATCATGTAAATATGTACCACCACCGCCAACGTTATAAATGCTTTCGTATTTGTATACATTTCCGTCTGAATTAAAAGTCCAACCCGCAACAAAATCATGCGTGTCACTTGTTGCTTTATCAAAAAAGGCTTCAGGTGACCCAGTAGTACCTTCAAGCGCGATTGTTTCAGTTGGTGCAGATGCGTTTGAAACATAACCAACAGCTGCTGCTCTTACTTCGGTATTTGCAACTTGAGCCATGGTAATTACCCAATATCTCCAATCACTCCATGTCGGCTCGATATTACTTTCCCAAGAAACATTATTAGGAAAACTAGGTATATGGCCTGTTGTAGTCGTGTCGAGCGTTACTACAGAACAAGTACCAACATTAGTAGTACCACTAATTGTATAGGTTGTATTTGCGGTCATTACACCAGTCATATATGACGTGCCCATATTAATAGTACTTGTAATAGTATTTACTTCAGGGGTAAAAATGAAAGGGTCAAAAAGGCCTTCTGTACTGGAATCTGGTTGATAATCAATACTAATATCACTCATATCTCTAGTATTAGATATAATTAAATCACCATTAATTTTAATAGCCATTATTCACCACCTCTTTCTAATAAACCGTTAGTCTCACATCGACCACATGAATGTGTCCATGCTACCGAAACAATTGTATTTGCAGAACTTGTTAAAATCCCTTTTGCCACGTCTTTAATTAAACTTATTTGGTCTGGCATATCAATCGGTTCTAGTTCCTTAACAGACTGGTATACAGGAGATGTATTACCTGTGTTATCTGTAAGTGTAAATTCTATATTAATTGAGTTTCCTGTAAAAGCCATCTTATATCCTACGTTGAAAGTGCATCGAATGGTGTTGCGGTAGCAAATATAATACTTGTTGAATAGCAAACTGTGTGTATATACCAATATCTTGCAGTTGTCCAATCTGGTTCAGAATCATTAGGCCACTTATATTCTGTAGGCCATGTAATGTCATAACCATTACTGCTCATATCGAATAATACTGCATAACCACCACCTGCGTGTGCGTTTAAATTTGAACCAGAATTACCTCCAGATCTTGGGTCACCGGCGGGCGACCCATAATCTGGCATAGTAATCGTTATGTTTTGACTAGAAACAGACATACGTGTATAGTCGCCGCCGAAAGACATCCTGAAAGGACCACCATCACTAATACCATAGCTACTTTCGCTGACGCGCATGCAACCCTGATATGTTCCTTGGATATTATTCAAATCCTCCAATATAACATAAGAAGAAGTCCAATCGTCCATTATCTCAATATTATTGATTTTTATTGCCATATCTTAAACCTATTTAATTGGTACTGTACCTATATATGCCCTTAAATTAACACCATGAAAACTAGACATTTCAGAAGTCGAGGTAAATGTTCCTTCTACACTATCAACAATTTCAATGCGAAAATCTGGATTTGCTGAACTAAAATCTGCTGTTGTGGTTGTATCATTATTTTGAAAAGTATTTGGGTTTGCTTGTGCCATCCAGGCAAATGTTTGTGTTCCTAAACCAGAAAGTGTATAATATGAGCCAGAAAGTTTATTATCCTGTACTGGTGTCGGGCCGAATCCATAATTACTTGCATTACAATCTCCAATACAAGATTGTGATTGTACATTATATTGAACTCTAACAGTAGAAATATTGCTTAATCCACCATAGGTCACATAGACGGCGGGCTGAAACTGTGTTGGTTGACTACTGTTGCCGTGAGCATAAGTGACAATGACTCTTTGATTTGCAGCATCATGCTGGAATGAAATATAACAATATGTTTCTGGAAATCCGTATCCAGAATAGTAAATATCTTGTGTGCGCCACCCATTTGGTGTGGTCCATGTAGAGGTTAAAAATGCTCCACTTCCACCTAAACCTGAACCAGAATATGGACCTTCATCAAAGCCTTGTGCTGTGCATAGATATGCGCCACCGTCGGTGGTGCGTTCAAGTATTGTTATCATCCAGTATCTATGAGCCGACCAAGCTGGGGTTGCTGGAAAATTATAATTTGATGGAAATGTTGGAGTCCAACCGTCAGTACTTAAATCCAGATGCAAAAGTATTTCGCAATTAGGGGAATTTAAGATCTTAGAATGTGTAAAAGTTGTATCTGCTGTTAATGTTTTAGACTTTACTGGATCTCCGTTGGTAATTTGTGTACTGGTACCCATATCAACAATTCCTGCAGGATGGAAATCATTATATCTACAGTTATCTGCTCTTCCAATATTTTGAAGTACTTTAGAATTGTTTATGGCAGTTACGCCATTGACCTTAATTGCCATCTTCGTCTCCTAGACTATTAGCAGTTATTATTATATTTATACTACTGTGACCGTAATGTTTTGACTTTCGGATTCTGATGCACTTGTTGCTGTAATTGTAAAATTATAAGTTCCAGCCAATTGCCCAACTAAAAATTGACAGGTACCATTCTCACTAATAATAATATCAGCACTATCAGTTGAAAAAGATATGTCCTCTCCACCATCTTGTGTAGCCTCTATAGTACCAATGTATTTATTGCTTACATTAAATGTTGATGAAGATGTAAATGAAATAGCCATTACGTAATCCCAATAATTTATTTTGTAAGATTATTTATACTTAGTCTCGTCGCTCTATGTCATCTTCAGAAAGAAGATTTCCTAGCCAAACTTCAATTACTTTTGCAGGTTTAATTCCCACATTTTTTGCTTTGTGCCAAGCACCTTTTGGAATATCAATGCTTTCGCCAGGGCCAAATTCTTGTGTGATGGTTTTTGTTTTTGTTTGGATTCTCATTTCAATTATACCATCAACAATGTGCCAATGTTCCGACCGGTGTTCGTGTCTTTGGTCACTTAATTCTAATCCGGGGTCAAATGATAATTCTTTTACTTGCCATGAAGGACCATTATGTAATACTGTATAATTACCCCATGCTCTTTTCACCATAGGTTGTGCCCACTCTTTTAGAATCCAGCTTGAGGAATTTTTCTTATTATCACCACCAACTCCAAACTCAAATTCAATACCTTCCACAGCCATTTCTGGAATATTATCTGATGTTCTGTCTCCACCATTTACGAATATAATAGTATCATTTGGATATAATGTTTTAACTTGTTCCAAGCAATGTATCGCAGTATCATCTTTATCATCAAACGATAGAACTTTATCGACAGAAGATAATGCTTCAACAATGGCTGCACGCTCTTCCCAAGGCATAAAATATCTACCTTTCTTTCGCTTTAACCAGCTATCGGAATTAATTCCTACGACCAATCTTGTTCCAAATGTACTTGCGTCTTTTAAATACTCAATATGACCAGAGTGAATCGGGTCAAATCCACCTGTTGCGACCACAGTTATCATAATTTTCTCTCATTTTCTTCAGTTAAAGGTTTCATAAAATATTCCCATACAAAATTTACTGATTTATCAGTTTTCATTTTCTCTGGAATATCTACCAATGCTGGATGTACATACCAATCCTCGTATGAACACTCCTCTGTAAAGGCTACATCATTCACCAATGGAATATACCCAAATTGTCTTAAATGTTCTCTAGCCTTATCTCTAATCTCATCACCGAGTCTGTATTTGTCGTGTTCAAATGTTATAACTCTAAACCCATACTGATTAAATGGAATTTTTTCTAGAATATCAACTGAAAGTTCATCACAATCTATTTGTAAATAATCAATTACAGGCTCCATGCAATGTTTGTCAAATAAATCGGCATATCCGATTTCAGTAGCATCAGCACATATTACTGTATTATTTCTATTCTCTTTAAAATTATAACACAAACTACCTTGGTTGTCAATCGAAATTCCTTTCCAACCAAATTCAGTTTCAAGTAATGCTGTATTATTATGCACGAACGGGTCACCGGAACCAATCTCTAAATATGTTCCATTTTGTTTACCATTCAGTACTGATAATACAAAAAGATCTTGGAAATGTTTAGAATAATTTTTTTGAATTGTATCAAAACCTGGGAATGGGTATTTAAATCTTTCTCTATCTTTTACAGAATATGGAATTGTATCTGGATAAAAAATTCCTGTTAATAGAGTATTAACTTTATTGTATAATTCATCATCAAGAACAGATTTAAATTTGAGGTCAAATAAAGCATGTTTACCTTCTTGTGTTCCAGTAATATACCATTTTGCAATTGCTTCCTGTACAGCAGAAGCCTTACGACCTTTATATCCTACATCGATATCATCGCTGACATTAAATAGTCTAGCTAATTTTGCATGTAAATATGAGGCTTTCCATAATTGTCTTTCAGCACAAAGACCAGCGAGGAAATAATGTGCTTCAGGTCTTTCCGGAATGAGAGCTGCAGCATCTTGAAATGCACCTTCGACTGTATATGTTCTATTACCTTGTCTCCAATAGCAATTGCCAATACCAATCATACATTTATATTGTAATAATTTATCCTCTGTAAGGTCGGCCGCCTTAAGATATAAAGATACAGCCATAGCACCTTGTTCAAGTCGGTCATATTCTTTTGCCAAATCAAATATTTTATTCGGATTTTTTGGGTCCATACAGTGTTTGTTCAATAACTCTTGCAACATTATGCCAGCCTCCCTACAAAATCAAAAAATACTTTTTCTGGCATTTTCAAAATAAATGTACCATTATCCTGATAACCATAACTAATATAAACATTTCCATTCAGAAAACACATACCTGTCACAAATTCAATATTATATTCATAACCTGTAGTTGGGTCAATTTGAGTTCCCATAAAATGGAAATCCTCTGTTTTATGAATGATATTCCAATCTTCGTCCCATACAAGAATACGATGATTATAATGACCATCTTTTCTATAAAATGGGTCTTTTAATAAATCAATCTCGTGAGTAAATGCAAGTCGTTTATTATCACCAATAGGAACTACTTGTGAACCACCTCTATAATCACGCGGAGCATCTATTCTTGATGACTCATCTAAGTGAACTGTAGTTGTTGTTCTTGTGTCAATATCGTATTTAATAACTTCGGTTGGATTACACCATTTGACAAAATGCCATGGCATATCAAGGATTGGCATCCAGTTCTTTTCACAATATGTGCCATCGTCACCAGGAGCCGGTATAGGATTACGTGAAACCTCCTGCCATAAACCATCAATAAATTCTATTTCACACATTTCCATACGACCTTTACCTTTATCGTCGTAGCAATCTCTACGAACTCCACAAAGGAAAAGTCGGTCTTCCCAACAGAATAATCTACCATCTTCTAAACCGATAAAATTCCAAGTTGGTTCACCTGTATCCAGATTCATTTTGATACGACCAGCACTGAGCATGTTCATATTTGTATCTAACTCACACATTACATTATGTGTCGCTAGACATACATCATTTTCTGGGTGGATATATTGGAGAGGACCCCAAGTATGTGGGAATTTTTTACCTTCTGAATGGTAAAGTGTATAATTGACATGGCGAACATTTAATAGAATCTTTCCATTATGTACGTAAATGGAAGGATTCATAATCCCAGTTTCGCCAGTTAATTCCTTAGGTAGTGTAATTGGATGGATACTTCCGCCTCTTTTCAGGGCGTAATGTACAAGGCCATGGTGGCGCAAATCATGCATATTTTCTCCATTATATAAAAATATTCTAAAGTTTTAAGTGTATTATAACACTATTTATGTCAGTTGTCAACCGTTTTTATGCCCAAGGCGGGGTGCGCTCTGTGGAAGATTGTTTATTGATTTGCTCTTGAATTGCTGTATTATATTCAGCCAATCTTTCCGCGCTAAGTGAGTTTTCAATCCAGCCGATAACCAATTCTTCTGTAAGAGAGTCAAATGCAACAAAATCGCCTTGGGCTACAGTCTCTGCTGAGAGGACGGTGTAGCCCAAAACTGAACCTGTTGTACCATTTGAATCAACCCCGTCGCGTTTCCACTTTACAGTGACGACAGCATTCTCCAAAGTGACGCCATCAGAATTGACTTGGTCTCTGGTTTCAAACTTTATAATGGTCCAGGAATAGGTCATTTGTTATTCCTAGATTATTCTACTTCTTCTTCGTCTTCAGAATCAAGAACTTCAGGGTCTGGAGTGACTTCAGAACCGTCAGACCAAGGAAGTGAACCTTCCGTGACATCTTCAACGATTGTTTTATCAATCTCAGCTCTAATTCTTTCTTCAATGTGAGCCGCATAACCTGGGTCATTGTCAACAATGTTTTGTACCCAAGAAATAACATTTTCCTCAGTCAATTCCTCAAAAGCAACAAACGAACCAGATGGTACATTTTCTGCTGAAAAAGGAGTTGCACCTTGGAATGATGCTTTATTTCCACTCTCGTCAGTACCTTCAGCTTCCCAATAAGTTTGGACCACTGCACCTTCGAGTGTTGCGCCTTCACTATTTACCTGGTCCTTTTTCTTAAGGGCGGTAATTTTCCATGTATATGATAGTGCCATTTCTTTTCTCCGTTAATTAATTTGGATAGTTATATTTATTAATCCTCAGTTGCACCCTCAAAATAATCTAATGTTTTGAGGTATGTATAAGCCTGTGTGATATAGTTATCTGCAGAATCTACATCAACAAAAAATACACATCTGTGGTCAAGCCCTTTTGTACCAATATGTACTTCGGCCTCTACTTCAGTTGCATCAACACCAGCCATACCAATAGGTTTCTGGTCATTTTCTCGAGCTTCTTTACTAGCCCAAATAGTTAAGTAGATATGACCAATATAACCTGCTTTCCAGTGAACCTCAGTTCCTTCGTCCCAAACTCCACCGTTTGTATAACCAGTAGGGTCAGAAGTATCTACAGGTGTTTTATAGTCATGCATTCTTTTGTGTACTTTTACATCTGTCACAACGAAATAAGCATTCGCTGCAGATAAACCAGTACCTGGTATTTCGTATTCTTTAATTAAAGCCATTTTATAGTTTCTCCATTAATGTATTCACAAGTTTCTTTAATTCATCAATTTGTTCTTGTTGGTTATTTATAATCTCTTGTTGGTCTTTATGAGCCTCGACAAGCAGACCGACCATCTTCGGATAATCAAGTGCATATTCATCAAGTTCTTCAGCGTATGATACAACCTCAGGTACAATTTCTAGGACCTCTTGAGCAATCATACCAACTTGACGACCTTTATAAAGGTCATCACGTTCATCAACTAGGTCTTCAATTCTTTCGTAATACACACCACGTAATTGTAATACTTTATCAAGAGCATTATCAATTGTTACGATATTCTTTTTCTTACGTCTATCAGAATAAGCAACGACATTACCATTACAGTAAAGCGAACCGTTAACTCTCATACGATAACCAGAAACAGTACTTGATGAAGCAACACCAGTACAGTTTCTGCTACGGCTATGATAGAATAACCAACGACCTAGATCTTCATGATACCAGCCACCATTACCTGAACTATCCCACATTAAGTGTGGGTCATATCCAGCATCAGAGAATGCAATACCTCTCCAACCATTTCTGCTACCTAAGAAGTTCCAAGAACCATAGTTTGTAGCATTGTTTGGATAGAAGTGAGCACCGTTATATCCATCATAGATACCGACACCGCCACCACCGATGTTTATCCATGTATTCGCAAATGTGTAACTTGAAGAACCATTGATTTGGAATCTTACAGTTCCACTGTTATAGTCAT
>Ga0255759_10000530_pt1 | contig 34451 bp, 29 predicted proteins | sample 101ome_20_FD_179959 | JGI IMG/M metagenome (GOLD analysis project Ga0255759, IMG submission 179959) | Coastal salt marsh microbial communities from the Groves Creek Marsh, Skidaway Island, Georgia - 101404AT metaG (version 2) | ecosystem: Environmental > Aquatic > Marine > Intertidal zone >... | reverse complement strand
AAATTATATTTAAATTTATTAATATATAAAATTTGAATTAATTGCATTGTAATTTTTTATTATGTAATAGATAGTTATTAATTTAATTTTAATAATGAGCTGTCAGATATGCTTAGATAAATATACGAAAAATATAAGAAAAGAGATAAAATGTTTTAATTGTAATGAAAGTTTCTGTAGATCATGTCATCAAAATTATATGTTATTAGAAAGAAAAGTAGAATGTCCAATATGTAAAAAAACATATGAACTTGATTTTTTAAAGAATAATCAAACAAAAACATTTATAATGTCAAGAGGTAAATTTAAAAATAATGGTATGAAGGAAGTAGAAATGGATCTTTATTATAATAAAGAACTTCAATTCTTTCACGATACTCAAAAAATTATTTTTGAAGAATCTTTAAGAAAAGAAATTACAGATAAATGTGATTCTTTAACTATAAAAATGGTAAATATTAGATACTTACTTCAAAATACATCATCATATAATGAAATATTAAAATATAATAGAAGATTTTTAGATTACGAAATAGAATATAAAAAACAAAAAAGGAAGCTTCATAATATAAATGATGAGATAGATAAAAAGTTTAACTCTTCAAAAAAAAGAAAAATAGTTTTAAATTGTTCAAATTGTAGTGGTTATTTAGATTCAAATTGGAATTGCTCAAAATGCAATAAACAAACATGTGAATTTTGTAGAGATATTAAGGAAGACAATCATGTTTGTAATAAAGATAATAAAGACAGTATTGAATTTATAAATAGTACTACAAAAGATTGTCCAGATTGTTCAGTAAAAATTTATAAAACAGATGGTTGTGATCAAATGTGGTGTCCAAAATGTAAAATAGTATTTTCATATAATACTGGTATGAAACAAATAGGAGGCTTAATTCATCAACCAGATGCCCTTAAAGATATACGTAAAAAAGTTTCGATTTCAAGAAATCCTTCAGATATACAATGTGGTGGTGTTTATAATTATCTAATTAGTAATTTTTGGTTTAAAAATATTGATCAATCTATTAAGTCAAATAAAGACCTAATAAAAAAAATTACATCAATTATTAGATTTATAATTGAATATGAAGATTTCATTATGAGAAATATCCAAAATAATAATGATGATTTTAAGATTAATATACATGAAAGAAAGTTATATTTAAAAGGAGAATTATCAAAAGATAAATTTAAGAGTTATATTTATAATCAATACAAGTATCATTATTTTAGAGAAAATGAAAAGAAAATAGAATCTGGATTGTATTTAGTATTATCAGATGAGATTAGATCAATAATTCCAAATAATTATGAGTCATTACTGAGATGTTTAAATAATTGTTGTAGTATATTTGAGATCTATAATATAGAATTTAATAATATAGCAAATATTCATAATAAAACAAAAAATAAAATTGTAATAGCAAATAGAATCCATTATAAAATTGATAATAAAAATAAAAATAAATATATATCATATATTGATTATGATCTTAAATTAATTAGAGAAACATCATTTAATTATTTAATTAGAAATGCAAGATTTATCAATATACAGGATTTTAGAAATTTAAAAAAATTTTAAAGTTTAATTTTAAATTTTTCATATTATAAAACTTCATTCAATATGAATAATATGAATAATATATTATATAATCAAATACAAGATAAGATTTATAGAAATAATTATAATAATTTTGTTAGAAATAATAAAGAAATTTTTAAGCAAAAATATTTTGAATTAATAAGAAAACATAATAATAAAATACTATATGAAATAATAGAAAATTTTAAAATGGTTAATAATAATAATAATAATAATAATAATAATAATAATAATAATAATAATAATAATAATAATAATAATAATAATAATAATAATAATAATAATAATGCAATAAATTTTGAAATACAAAGAGTTTTATATCAATTTAATGAAGATATAAAACATTATATTAATTAATTTATTTTTGGATTTTTTTGGTTTTTTTCATATTAATATTTTGTAGATCTTGAATTCTATTTATATAATATTTATCGAATTCTTTTTCAAATTCATTAAGATCATTCATCCACATATCTTCAATTTTAGTATTAGTAATATTTTCAAGCATGTCTTTTTTATCTTTAAGTTCTTTTAAAAGTTCTTCTTTCTTTTCATATGTAAGATTCCATATAGGCATTCTAATTAAGTAATCATAATTTTTCTTATTTTTATCACTATCTTGTTTTTTTGGATAATTATTTTTTTCCAAATATTCTTCTATTTTACTTTTCTTTTTATTATTTATTTTTAATCTATCTTCAATTATATCTAATATAAACTTTATTCTTGCATCCAAAAATATTAATTCATTTTTAAGTTTATCAATAATATAATCTTTTCTAATTTGATACCATTTCAATCTGAATTTATAGAAGTTCTCAATAATATCCATTACATTATTCATTTTAACTATTGTCCCTTCCTCATTAAACATATGCATATTAGTTGTTGATAGTTGTTTTGATGTAATTAATTTGAAATCTTTCTCAAATTTAGTAATATTATCAGATCCTTTATCATATTCTAAATATGAATTAACAGCACCAGATTCAAATTGTAAAATGAAACTTATAGAGTTTTCAGTATAATAACTTTCATAATCCTTTAGTTTAAATTTAGGCTTTTCCAAACATGACTCTAAAAATTCTTTATAATCTTGTGTCCATGTACCTATTGGTAATTCAGTAATTTCAATAGTATTTGATGTTTTTCTAATAAATTTACCTTTACTTATATATTTATTATTATCTTTTTCAATTAAACCACTATGACCAATATAGAATGGTTTAATTTCATCAATTTCTTTAAGTATTTTAGAATAATTATTAGATTTAAGTAATTTTTTATAGATTTGAATAATTTCCTTAGGATTATAACAAGGGACATTGCAACTAAATCCAGTACCAATACCAATAACACCATTAATGAGAATCATAGGGATAACTGGTAAATAAAATTCAGGTTCAATATTATCACCATCATCATTAATATAATTAAGAATAGGTAAATCATCTTTATTAAAAATTTTAAATGTGATAGGATTAAGTTGAGTATGAATATAACGGGGTGAAGCAGAATCCTTACCACCTTGAAGACGAGTGCCAAATTGACCATTAGGCATCAATAAATTAATATTATTTGATCCTATGAAATTTTGAGCCATACCTACTATAGCATCTTGCAAACTCTTTTCTCCATGATGATAATTTGCTATTTCTGATACATATCCTGCTAATTGAGCAACCCTTATTTCTTTAACCAAATTTCTTTTAAAACTACTATAAAGTATTTTTCTTGTTGATATCTTCAAACCATCACAAAATGATGGCAATGATCTTCCTGTATCATATACTGAAAAATGTATCAAATCTTTATTTATAAAATCCTCATAATTCACTTCTTTATTATTATAATCTAATATATCATTCTTATCATAATTATATAACCATTGCTTTCTATCATCTGCTCTTTTTTTATTGAAAGCTAAATCAATATGTTCTTTTGATAATTCTTTATTATCAATGTTATTATAAATATATTTAACATCTTTAATATTTTTAAAATATTCTTTAGCTTCTTTTTCAGTAGAAGTACCTAATCCTTTATAATATTTAATAGTCCATTTATTAACTGAATTATTTTTCTTCCAATTTTCATAATCAGTTAGATTATAAAATTCAATTACAACATCTTTTCGGGTTGCTTTAATAATAGGTGTTAACATTGAATTCATAAATCCATCAATTTTTATTAATGATGGCCACAAACTATTAAAAAGATTAAATAATAAGCCCTTTATATGGCTTCCATCTACATCTTGATCAGTCATAATCATAATTTTACCATATCTTAATGGTTTAACATCATTATATTGTTTAGAAGTTTCAAGTCCAATAATTTTTTTAAGATTGGTTATTTCTTCATTAGATGCAATTTTAGAACTACTAATATCAAGAACATTAAGTAATTTGCCTTTAAGAGGGAAAACGCCATATTTTTCTCTACCAACAACACTAAGACCAGCAATAGCCATAGATTTAGCAGAGTCTCCTTCAGTAAGAATAAGAGTACATTCAGAAGATTTATTTGTACCAGCCCATATAGCATCATCAAGTTTTGCAATACCTCTAAGTTGGTTCTTTTTCTTACCATCTGTCTTCTTTAAAGTTTTACTTACATACATATTACTTAATTCTATTACATCTTCTGCTAATTTCGTATTATAAAGTTTATTATAAAATTGTTTCGATAATACACATTTCGTTCCAAATTTTGATACTGGAGTTGTTAATGTATCTTTTGTTTGACTATCAAAACTAGGATTAATAATAGTAGTTTTAATAAACACAAAAAGATTATCACGAATATATTGAGGTCTCACTTTAAGATCTTTATTTTTCTTAGTTATTAATTCTGTAATATTTTTTGTTATTTGTAAAACAATATTATCAACATGTTTACCACCTTTTAATGTCCATATACCATTTACAAATGACACATGTTCTAAATTAGTTGTTTTATTATTATAAGTAGCTATAACTTCACATCTATCATTAATTTTTTCATAAATAATATCTTTAGTATTATAATCATCTAAATATAATTTAGCATATTTTTGAAAATTATTAATATTAATTTTACTATTATTAAAATAAACTTTTATAGATTCTTCAGTAATACCACAAATATCATAAACTCTTTTTTTCATAAGACCATACATATCATTAGAAATTTTGTTAAGTTTAAATTTAGTAAGATCAGGATAGAAAGTAATTTTAGTATAAGGATACTTAGAATATTTAGAAATTTTAGGTTTATTTTTAATACTCATATTATTTTCAAATGTTTGAGTATATTTGAGATTTTTAGTAGCATCAACAGTTTCAATTATAAACTTCTTTGAAAATATATTACATGCTTTCGCTCCTATACCATTCATACCTCCTATGATTTTTTCTTCATTTTCATCATAGTTTGTAGATGTTAGCATATTTGCAAATATAAGTTCTGGTATATATATATTATATTCTGGATGTATCTCAATATCTATACCATCACCATCATTATATACTTCTATTTTATTTTCTGATCTATCAATATTAATTTTAATAGTTTTAACTTCATTTTTATTTTTTTTCTTATCCATTTTTAATCTTTTAATATGGTCTAAACTATTTACAATTAGTTCATCATATATCTTATAAAAACCTGGTACATATTTAATATTAGTCTTTTTAAATTTATCAGTGTTTTCATCATAAATCCAAGTTTCATATTGATCTTCTTCAATAGATCCAATATACATAGAGGATCTTTTAATAACATGTTCAATAGGGTTTAACTTAACATATTTATTAGATACTTTGGACCTAGACATTAGATAAATATAATCTGTAATAACTTATTATATGAATATAAAAATAAGATTTTAAATAAATTCAATTTTTAAAATTTAAGAAATTATAGAGATTTAAGTTTATTAATATGGGTTATCCCTATTAAATTATTTCTATTTTTAACATAACTAAATAGATTATTCATAGTATTTTTTAATTCATGATTCATAATATTTTCTAAATTTTGATTATTAATATTAAATGATTTTGAAATATTTTTAATAGAAGTTTTAGTAAATAAAGATGAACACATTAAGCAACCACCATTTTGAGAGCAAGTGCAACCATTTTTACATTTATTACATTTTTTATTTTGTTTATTTTTTTTAGATTTTTTACATGATCCACAACCACCTGACATAATAGAACAAGGACAATTACCTCCACCGTTCATTAAAGGAAATTCACTTGATATTATTGGTGGCCTTGTATATTCACTTATTGCATTAGGTGTAGATACTTCTGTTGGAAAATTAGGTAATAATGAACTATAACTAGATGTTTTAGTACCAAAATAATCACTAGGTAAAGAGATTTTTCCACCTTCTTGGGTAATACTGTTTAAATTTGAAAATATAATAGAGTCCTTATTGTTTAGTTTATTAAATAATATATTGAAATTAGAATCAGTAATATTAAAATTATTAGAAGATATAAATTTGCGCAAATTTTTTTTAGAAATAAATTGTGACATTTATATTTAATTAAATAAAATATTTTATAAATATAAAAATGGATTTAAATTATCAAATTGAAAATAATTTTCAAAGCATACAATTAAATAATTTTGAAGATGATGCAATTAAAGGTAATTTTACAAAGAATTGTTTAAATAAATTATTTTTTAGTGATCAAAATATAGATGCTTTACAATTAGGATTAAGAAATAAGATAGCAAATATAACAAAAGGAGATACAATAATAGGAAGACAATCAGATACAGAATTAAAAATAATAATGAAAGGAATATATTTATTATATGGTAAAAATTTAGATGATAATGTAGTAGAACAAACAAGAGAACTTAATAAGAAAGTACTAGATTATGCAGTAAGAAGAATAATGACAGAAATAGAGCAATATAATAATTATGTAAAAGATGCATCAAGTATGCATGTACCTTTAGATAGATCAGAAAATGTATCAAATAAAGGTAGTAAAACACTATATAGAGAGACCCTATTTTAATTAAAATTTATAATTTTAAAAATATATTTATTAATTAAAATAATGCAAACTTATACTTTAAAACAATTAGTTGGAGGTTTCTTAATATTAGCTGTATTTATAATAATTTTCTCTATTAATTTAACATACAAATCAGATTTAAATTTAAAAATGTTATTTAATCCTATATTAATAGCATTAGCAATTTGTATGATAATGTATATTATTAATTTAAATGAAACTATAAAAAGAAATAAAAATAAATTAGCAAATAATGATGATAAATTCACTTTTAAAACTTGTCCTGTAGATTATAAACATTCAATTGAAAGAGATAATAAACAAAATATAATTTTTGAAAAATGTGAAGGTGAAATTGATTTTAATTTAGATGGAAATGTACAATATTGTACTAAAACTGATAATGGTTATGATGAAGGATGTTTTAATAAATATTCATTAAGAGAAAAGAAATGTGAGAAAGTAAAAAATTTTTTTACTAATGATAATGGTTTGGAATCAGAGGTATTAAGTAAATGGACAGAATATAGAAATAACTGTACTTTTTAAAAAATATTATAATATAAAATATATATCAAAAAAATTATTAAATAAAAAAATTTTAGTTAAATTTAAATTTATATAAATTTATAGAATTTTAAAAATTTTTTTTTTATAAATTTTTTTATAAAATATAAAAAATTTTAAATTAGGTAAAAAAATAAAATTTGATTTATAATGTAATTATTATAGATGTTATAATCAATGAATATTTACATTAATAAATTTACTCCTTCTAAATCTAGTAATTTTATAGGTCATTTTAAATTTATAAATGATTTTAAAGATTATATTATTAATAAACATGAAAATAACAATAAAATAATATTATGTTTAGGTCAAAGTGGTATTGGTAAAACTAATTTATTAAAATTACTATTTAAAGAAATGAATTATGAATGTAGTGAAATAAATGATTTTGAGAATATAAAGGATACAATAAGTAATTTGATAAATAATAAGACAATAAATAGTTTTTTTAGTAAAAAGAAAAAAATAATATTAATAGATGATCTAGAAATATTAATAAATTTGGATAAGACAATATTATCATCATTATTAAAGATGAGGAATGATAATAAAATACCAATAATATGTATAGTAAATAAGATATTTGAGAGAAAATTAGGAGATTTCAAAAAGAGTTGTCATATATTTTACATGAATAAACCAAATTTTAATTTAACTCTTCAATATTTTATAAAAATTATAAATAAGTTAAATATTGAATTAACAAAAAAAAAATTAGAGAATTTAAAGAAATATATAAATCTATGTAGAAATAATATAAAATTTATGTTATTAAATTTAGATATTTATTTAGACAATGACGAAATAAATAAAGATATAATTTTAAATCAAAATTTCAATGATTCTGGTTTATTTGATATAGTAAATAACATATATAATAAAAAATATGATATTGAAGATATAGGTAATATTGTTCATAGTGATAGCAGTTTAATATCAATGTTATTACATGAAAATTTAATAACAGAACTAGAATCAAGAAGAAAAATAAAAGATAAAAGAGAAATAATAAGTATTTATAAAAATATAATAGATGAGTTTTGTATAAGCGATATAATGGAACAATTTGTATTTTCAAATAATGAATGGAGTTTATTACAGTTATTATATATAACTAAAATATATAAATTTAATAGCTTAATAAATCAATATCCTTTAAAAGAAAATAATGAAAATAATATATTTACACAAATACTAACTAAATATAGTATAAAATGTAATTATAATAAGAAAAAAACTAAATTATTAAATGATAATTTATTAACTGAGAATAATTTTGATTATTTTGTTCAGATAATATTGAATATGATAAATAATATAAAGAGTAATGAGGAAATGGAGAGAATAATATTAAGATATAAAATAAATAAAGATAGCTACGATGTAATAAATAAATATAATAAAGAGAACAAAATAATAGATATAAATAAAATAAAGAAAATGAAAAAATTTATAAAGAAATAAATAATAAAAAAAAACTTAATAGATATAAATATGGAAAATAGTTCTAGAAATTTTTTAAGAGATACATTTACTAAAATAAGTAATACTGCAAGAACTACTGTTAATAATGCTGCAGCTAATACAAATGCATTTAGAAATTCACCTAGAAAAGATAATTTATTATTAATTATATTATTTGGTATTTTTGTATTTGTTTTAGTTTATCTTTTAATTCTTTATAATAAGCCATCATTATTAAATTATACATTATCGCCAAATCCAACAAAGATGGATGCTTCAAGCTTAAGATCATTAGAGAATTCAGATAAATTACCATCATTAAAAAATGGTAGAGAATTTGCATATTCATTCTGGGTTCACTTAGATTCACCAAGTGAAAGTGATAAATATAATCTTATTATGATGAGAGGTGATAATGATGGTGAAAATATTCAAAATTCAAATTTATTAGTATTTTTAGACAAAAACTCAAATAAAATGCTAATAAAAATAAAGACAACTGATGCAGATGGAATGAATAAAATTACAAATTTTAGTGATTTAATAGAAAATAATCCTACATCGACAACTAATGATACATTCCAGCCACCTTCTCAACCACCTTCTCAACCACCTTCTCAACCACCTTCTCAACCACCTTCTCAACCACCTTCTCAATCTTCATCATCAAGTTTACCTAATGATATTACAACTGCAATAGATACAATATTAGATATGGACTCTTATAATGAAAATAATTCTGCTGTTACAGACCTAGAAAATTATTTAATAAATACTGTTTTTGCAAATAATGATATAGATAATTTTGTTAATATAATTAGTTATATTGGTATAACTTCAGTTGGAGATGATAAATTAATTAATGCTAATAATAGTGATTTAATATCTTTAATGAATATAACAAAAGATCGTAATAACAGATTTACAACAAAGAAATTAATACAAAAATTATATAATGAAAGAAAGAGTGATCGTATATTGAGTGAAGCTGAATTAGATAATATAAGAATGAATGAATCGTTTACAACAGGACAAAATAAAACTTTTAGAGATGATAATTGTAAATTTGCAACATTTGTAATTGATTATGTACCTCTTCATAGATGGATAAATGTTATTATTAATGTTAATAATAATTTACTATCAATTATAGTAGATGGTGCAGTACATTCAACAAGAATATTAAACCAAGAATCAACTGAATGTCAAAATGCATCTTCAAATATAGTATCAGTTGCAACAGGAGATGTTAAAATAGGTGCATTTAATGATGATATACCAGCAGCAAAAGGATATATATCAAAAATACAATTTTTTAATTATAGTTTAAAAACATCAAGACATATTCAGAAGATATATGAGTCAGGACCAGTAAAATCATCAAATGTTTTACAAAAATTAGGATTACAATTATATGGTATTAGAAATCCATTATACAGAATAGATGAAGTAAAGAAAGATTAATAGTTTTTTTTTAAATTAAAATATAAATTAAAATATAAATTATATTATAATTTAATAAATGGATAATACAGTGAGTACTACTAATAATTTTATTAAAAATTTTTCATCACCTATATTATTAATTATTGGTATAATAGTATCAATAATTGGAATAAATTATCATAATAAATTATATATAAACTATTTTTTTCCAGAATTAAAGGAAAGTCAAGATAAAACAGTATTTATAAAAAGGAATTTACAGAATAAAGTAAGTAAATATTTAATAAAAGGAATGTTACCAATGAGTAATTCAGAGATATTATTTAATACAGTAAATAATAAATCTCCAAGATATACAGGAGTACCTCATTCAGTAAACATGGATGGAGGTGCACAATATTCTTATTCATTTTGGTTAAATAAGAAACCTTCAAGTGAATATGGTGATAGAATTATTTTAATGAGAGGTATTATGCCAGATAGTGTAACAAATAGTAGAAATATTATTATAAAATCACCTCTTATTAAATTTGATTCTGATGGCAATAAACTTCAAATAGAATTTAATACTTCCAAAAATAAAAATAATGTTTACACATTAAAAGCTGATGTATTTAAAATGATTGATACTTCAGACTGGTATTTAGTTACTATAGTATTTAAAGATTATATAGATGAAAGAACTAATTTTGAAAGAGGAGTAAATGTTTTAGTGTATTTGAATGGAAGTTTAGTTGATTCTGGAATGATTATAAAAAATGATTCTTTAAAAATAAATGATGGTCCATTATATATATTACCAAAAACTCAAAAGAATCATTATAATTTAAGAGGAAATTTAGCAGATATAAAATATCATAATTATGCTTTAACACAACGTGATATAGAAAAAATCTATAAAGAAGGACCAACATTAGGACAATTTAAAACAGCAATAGATCTTCAAAATAGTAATAAATTTAAAGATACAGCACAAATGAGAGACTTAAGAATGTTAAATAAAATTCATCAATTAGAAGCAAAAGAATAAAAATAAAAAATATATAATAATTTATAAATATTAAAATGAGCAAAAAAAATATTAAAAGAAATAAAAAAATAATAATTGATAATGAAAATAATAGAGGGAGTATGATAAATGATTTTAGTAATAGTTTGGATAAATTAAAGGAGATGAAGAGAGATAATAGAGAGATGAATAATGTAAATATGAAATTATTAAATAATTATAAGATGTCATTAAAGATAATGGGTGAAATGTCAGAGATAATGAATAAATACAGGGAAGTTTTTAAAAAAATGGTAGATATAATGAATAATTTAGAAAATAATTTAAAGTTCACAAAAGAAGATTTAGAATTATTATCAAGAATTTCTGATAATAATGTTACTAAGTATAGAAATAAATTTAATGAACAAACTAACAATGTATATAATGTATTAAAAGAAGAAGGTTATGAAGATCTCGCAAATGATATTGAAAAATTTAGAAATAATGATAAAGAGTTGATAGAAACTAAGAATAAAGCATTAAGTATAATAAAATCAAGAAGATCAGAGAATGCAGGAAGAAACTCATCACCAAGTACAGTAAGTTCAAAAGATGCTTCTATACAAAAACCAAAAAGTAATGAGGGAAGATTTAGAAGATTTATAAAGAATATATTTAGTTTATAAAAATCTATTTAAAACTAACTTTCAGTATATATATAATATAAAATAAAAAATGTATTCACAAGGAGTAGCTAAAAAATTTGTAAATGGTGCGAATGCACTTATTTTAGAATCTAATAAAGGTTTAATTGAAAGATATAACGATTTACTTGTTGAAAAACTTGAATTAGATAAAGAAAAATTGGAAGAAGTATCAAAATGGTTAGTTGATGAGATTTCAAAGGAGACTCTATATGATGTTCTTCAAAAGAAGAAGAAGTCTTCAACAAAAACACGTGAACCAACAAAGTACAACTTATTCGTAAAAGATAAAATGGCATTACTTAAGCAAGAAAATCCAGAACTGAAAAATGTTGAATTAATGGCAAAAGTTGCTGAACTATGGAATGAAGAAAAAAATAAATCTTCTGAAACAGAATCTAAGGATGAATCTAAAGATGAATCTAAAGATGAAAAGAAAAAGAAAAAAAAGACCAAAAAAAGCAAAAAGAAGAATTAAATAATATTAAAAAAATTGAAATAAATAATTATTGAAATAAATAATTTAAAAATTTATTTTTATATTAATTATAAAAAATATATAATGATTTATAATTATGTTAATTTTATTGTTGCAACAGATAATAAAGGTGGTATAGGAAAAAATGGAATATTACCATGGAATATAAAAGAAGAATTAAAATATTTTAAAAATATTACAGATGGACATATTGTTGTAATGGGAAGTAAAACTTATTTCTCTATTCCTCAAAATAATAGACCTCTTAAAAACAGGCTTAATCTAGTTCTTACTAATAATTCTCAGCTTTTACTCAATTCACATAATCATTCTAATCTTATTTTCTTTAATTTCGATAGAAATAAAGATATTATTGATAATAATTATAATAATGAGTCATATAAGTTGGTAAAATTATCAGTATTAGTAAAAAATAGTAATTATAGTAAGAAAGAGATATTTATAATAGGAGGAGAGAAGATATATAATACATACCTGGATTTGATGAATACAATGAATTATTTTGATCTACAAATGAAATACATATATTTAACATATATAAATAAGAATTATAAATGTGATACATTTTTTCCAAAAATAAGAGAAAGATATTTTAAACTAATTAGTTATTCTAATAAAATATATGACGAAAAAGAAAAAGTAAATTACAGGTATTTAGTTTATGAAAAACAATTAGGTGAAACTAATACAGCTGAAAGAGAATATCTCAATATTGCTAATAATATTCTTAATAATGGTAATTATAGACTTGATAGAACTAACACTGGGATATATAGTTTATTTGGTACTCAGTTGCGTTATAATATTTCTGAAAGTATTCCTATATTAACTACCAAAAGAGTTCCATTTAAAACTTGTATAGAAGAATTATTATGGTTTCTAAATGGTGATACAAATAATAAAAATTTACAAGATAAAAAAGTACATATATGGGATGGTAATAGTAGTAGAGAATATTTAGACAAAATTGGATTAAGACATTTAGATGAAGGTGATTGTGGAGCATGTTATGGTTTTCAATGGAGACATTTTGGTGCTAAATATATTAATTGTAATACTGATTATCAAGGTGAAGGAATTGATCAGATATCATATATAATAAATCTACTTAAAAATGATCCATACTCAAGAAGAATATTTTTAAGTGCTTGGAATCCTAAGGACTTATATAAAACTTGTTTACCACCTTGTCATGTAAGTATTCAATTCTTTGTTGAAGAAATTGATAATAAAAAACATCTATCAGGTCATATGTATCAACGTTCAGCTGATTGGTTTTTAGGTGAACCTTTTAATATACTATCATATACGGCATTAATATATTTGCTGGCAGAAATGTGTGATATGGTACCAAAAGAGCTAATAATATCAACAGGAGATACACACATATATTCAAATCATCTAGAACAAATGAAAGAACAAATTTCTAGACATTCTTTAGCTAAACCTAAGTTAAAAATTAATCCAGATGTTAAAAATAAAAATATTAATGAAATTAATATAAATGATTTTGAATTAATTGGATATTATAGTTATGAAACAATTAAAGGTAAAATGGCTGTTTAATTATTTTTAAATTTTATATAAAACTGTATTAGTAATAATATATAAAATGTATTTTTTAATAAAAGATTTAATATTAATTAATAATAATAAATATATATTTAAAAAATATTTAAACTATTTATTTACGAGAACAATTGTTAAATTTACTGAAAAAGAAAAAAGAAGATATATATTACAAGCTAATAAAGCTAAATTTAAATCTCCTTTATATGAATATAAATGGTCTCTCAATAATTTTAAAGTCTGTTCTAAGTGCAACTCTAAAAAAAATTTAACTTTATTTAATAATAACACTTCTTCTAATGATGGTTTTGATAAAGATGGTTATAGATTAAAAAGATCAGAATGTAGAGAATGTACAAATAAAATATCGAGAGGGAAAAGAATAGCAAAGAAATTAGCGAAAGAGGAAGGTATATTTTATAAACCTCCAATTGGAACTAAATGTGAAATATGTAATAAACCAGGTACAAAAAATAACAAAATTGTTTTTGATCATTGTCATGAAACTAACACTTTTAGAGGGTATTGTTGTAATTCTTGCAATAGAAGTATTGGTATACTTGGTGATAATATTAATGGAATAATTAATGTATTTAATTATCTTAATAAAAATGAAAAAATTATAATTAAACAAAAAGATTTTAATATTTTTATTGATTCATAATTTATTTTTTTTATATTTTTCAAAATCTTCTTTAGTTAATTGATATGCCCAATGTTGTAAAGATTGTCTAATAATAGGAGAAATAGTGAAATCATCGAATGTGGTATCAGATTTAATAATTTTATTCATTAAATTTTTATTCCATCTACCTTGTGTTTCACCAGCAAATTTAATCCATCGATTGATTTGTCTATTATCATCAGGTGATCTACGGCCATCATAGAATTCACAATACCATTGAATCCATCCATAAGGGTCTTGCTTATGAATCCATCCAAAATCATGCCATTCCTTAAGAGATAATCCAGCTTTCTTTTTATATTTATTTAATTCATTTTTAGATTTTTGTGTTTTAAATTTTTCAGGTGTTACTAATAAATCTATATCTACCCCTTCTAAACATTTACCTTTCGCTATATATTTTTTCCATGTATTTACTAATTTTTTATCATAATATATTGATTTTATATTTCTAAAATAACCACCTTGGTCATGAAATGAGCCTAATAAAAATATTTGTTTTGGTGTTAAATTAGGTTTAAATTCAGGATATTTATCTGTTATTTCTTTCTCAAATGTAATAACTTTAGGAATTATTTTATTTGGCATTTATTTATTATATTATTTTAAATTTATTTTATCTTTTTTTACTTGATCTTACATTATTTGTATTATTTATATTACTATTAACTCTACTTCTCTTATTCACATTCATATTATTTAATATACTTAAATTATATCCTATCTCAAAATTACTATTATCGTAATGTTCCGAAAACTCATTCGAATATTTATTTTGATCATTAATTATATATCTCATTTGCGAAAATGGATAATTTGAATAATTTTTATCATTCATTTTATAGATTTTCTTTAAGTCTATTTTATTTTTTGATGTTTTATTATCAATTGAATCTGCAGAAATATGAGGTATATAAATCTTATCTGTATAATCATCATTTGTATAAAATAATGATTTAAATGTATCAAATGATAATAATTTTTTATTTGGCATTTCTATTATACAATTCTGAAATGATTCTGATATTTTTATTTCATTTTTTATTAATTTATTTTCATATAAATCTTGTTTTATATCATAAATAAATATTAATTTCAATGGTAAATTTTTAATTAATTCTAAAGTTTTTTCTTTAGATTTTAAATTTAATATTTTATCTCTTTTATTATTATCATAAATAAAAAATTTAACAAGTATATCAGAATATAATGTTAATTCTTTAAAATTATAATATAAATATTTAATAATATTTTTTTGTTTAATAATATTTTTTTGTATATCATTAAGTTGATTTTTAAGATTAGAATTTGTATCAACAATATCATACATTTCATTATTAAGTTGATCAAATTCATCTGTATATGGATCAGTTATTTGGATATGATCTTCATAATCATATATAATTTCTTGATTATCTTTAATTTCTTCTGAAATTCTATCATATCTATTTATTTCATCTATTAAACTTTGTGATAAATTTTCAAAGTTATCAGTATTATAATGAAAATATTCTAAATAATTCAAATTAAAATTTAATTTATCATCTTTTAAAAAATCATTAATTACTATTAATTTATTATTATTAATTACATATTTTGTAAAATCATTATAGTTATGATATATGTTTTTTTTATTATTAAATATTTTATTAATATCAATATTATTATTTAATTCTCTAAATTTTTGAACAATATTTTCAAATTGTGTATATTTGGTAAAATAGTTAAGTTCTTTAATATTTTTTTTAATAATTTCAGATTCAATATAACTGTACATAATTTTGTTAAACGCTAAATATAATCCACTGATATTATATTCGTTACCATAAATTCTTTTATATTTTGAATTAACTAATGATTGATTTGTATTATTATTTATATTTTCTAAATTTTTTATACTTCTTTTATAATTATAATTATTGGTTTGATCTTTATAATAAATATAAAAAAGACCATTATGGTTAGTGTTATAAATATTAATGTATTTGGATGCAACATTTTTAATAGCATTTGGAATAGGGGAGTCCTTAACACGTCTACGCATATAAATGGTTTTATCTAAATCACTTTGATGCTGATAGAATTTTAAATATTTAAATAATTTTTTTATTTTCTGAATTTCATTTTGATTATAAGTTCTAAATTTATAAAATCCAGCAAAGCTACTCATTTTAAATTTAAATAATATTTTATATTTTTTTATAAATATATTAATATTCACAAAATAAAATTTGAAATAAATTTATATTACTAAATAAACTAACTAAATAATAATGAAAAATTTTCTAATTTTACCTAATCAATTATTTGATATATCATATTTAAAGAAAATAAATATAACACCAAAGGATTATAAAATAATATTATATGAGCATCCTCATTATTTTACAAGTTTAAATTTTAACAAAAAGAAACTATTATTACATTTTTCATCAATGTTAAATTATAAAGTTTATTTAAAGCATCATAAATATGAAGTTAAATATATAAAATATAACAAGAAATTAACAATAAATAATTATGAAATGTTTAATAGTGCAGATAATTTGAATGATATAAAAGGGATAAAAGAATACGAGAATCCGAATTATTTACTAACAAATCAATTAAGAGAGAAATATATGAGAAAAACAGATAAATACATTTTTAATAATTTCTATATGTGGTCAAAAAAAGAATTAAAAATTTTAGAAAATGTTAAATCACAAGATAAAGATAATAGAAATAGAATGCCTAAAGATACTATTATACCTAAATTAGAATCATTATCTAGACTTGATTTAGATCTTATTAAATTAAATATAAATAGAATTAATAAAGAATTTAATAGTAATTACGGTAATACCAATAATTTTGTTTATCCTATTACTCATAAAACTGCTAAAAAATTTTTAACTTCATTTATTAAAAATAAATTTGATAAATTTGGAGATTATCAAGATTTTATTAAAAAAGATGAATCATTTCTATTTCATTCAATATTATCATCATCTATTAATATAGGTCTTTTAAATCCTATTGATATTATTAACGAAATTCAAAAATATAAAAATAAAATTCCTTTAAATAGTTATGAAGGTTTCATTAGACAATTATTTTGGAGAGAATATCAGTTATATTGTTATAAAACAATAGATTATAAAAAAGAATTAAAAACGCCATATTTAGAGAGTAAAGAGAGAATAAATAAGAGCTGGTATACAGGAAATAGGGGTATAGAAATAATAGATGATACTATAAAGAAAGCATTTGATACTGGTTACCTACATCATATAGAGAGATTAATGGTTATGGGTAATTATATGAGTTTAATAGGGTTAAAACCGGAAGATGGATATAAATGGTTTATGGAATTTAGTATAGATAGCTACGATTGGGTAATGAATCAAAATGTATATGATATGGTATTTTTTGTAACTACTAAGACAATGAGAAAACCATATGTGAGCTCATCAAATTATTTAATAAAAATGAGTGATTATAAAAAAGGAGATTGGAGTGAAGAATGGGATAAACTGTATGAGGAGTTTCAAAAGAGAAATTTAGATAAATTATGGAAATATAGATATAGTTTTCCTGGATTAAAAAAATATAAAAAATAATAATATTAGATATTTAATAATAATTTATAAAATTTGAATTATTCATTTTTTCCTTTTAAATAACATAAAAATGAAAATCTGCAATAATTATTTCGTTATTAAAAATGGAAAAATTAAAGAATTTAAATTAGATCAAAAAACTAAATATGCTAATGTTAATTCAGTTTCTAGATCTAATCTTCCTGATCAAATACCTTGTATTGATCAACTTGAAGAAATTTATAAAAAAAAAACACCAAAAAATAATTTAGATATTAAAAATGATAAAAATGATCATAAAAATGATAATAATAATGATAATAATAATGATAATAATAATGATAATAATAATGATAATAATAATGATAATAATAAGAATGATAATAAAAATAATTAATTTAATTTTAAGTAAAAAAATAAATGATTTAAAATATAAATAAAAGATAAAAATGGGATATTTATTAAATGAACTATTAAATTCATCTATAGTAACAAGAACTAAAGCATTTACATGTGAGAATACAGTAATTTTTTTTGATAAAAATAAAATAGTGAAAAGTATAAAATCAAGCTGGGTCCCAATGAAAAGATTTAAAGAATTTAAAAATTCACAAAAAAAACTTAATAAAAGAAATATAGCATATTATTATTACAATGATGAGGAATTAAAAAATATAAATAATGATGATAAAGAAATAACTATAACTTTTGATAATATGTTAGAACCATCATATAATGAATTATATTTTAAATTAATAAATTATGATACGAGTCATATAAAATATTATTCATATAATGAATTTATACAAAATTCAGAAAATTATAATTATGATACATTTGTATATTTATTTAGTAAATTTGGATTGAAAGTAATGTCATGGTGTTATACAAATAATATAAGAAAATTTAGTAAAATTGATAATACATTAGATTTAGGTATAGAGAATAATAATTTTGAGATAAAATATGCAAATATTAATGAAAATAAAGAATCTATTGGATTACAAGGTGAAAAAGAATTCCAAAATAATGGTTCACTTCCTTATTTTAATTGTTGTGATATGAGAACTGACTGGTATAATTATACTAAATTTAATATTGAAGAAGTAGTAAAAGACATATTAGATAGTAATAGCATGTATTCATACGAATTCTATAAAAAAAATGATTTACTAAAAAAAATATTACAAAATAGACTTATGGGATCTCTTAAAATCTCACATGAAATTAGTGTCAATACTCATCATACAAGTTTAGTACATAAAATGACTAAAATATCAAATAAATTTGGACATATTGGTATTTCATTTAATAATGAAAATATAAATATAAAGAATTATACAAAAAAATACGAATTAGAATTTTGGGATAATGAAATATTAGAATTAAAAACATTAGAACAATTAATAGGTAATGATAATTTATTACCAGGAATAAGATTTAATATAATAGATAAAGCAAATACTAAATATAAAAAATTATATAATAAACATGTTTCTAATTTAGAAAATGAGATGTCTATTCTACAAGATAGATTATTGTTTGAAAGAAATAAATTTGGAGAATGTTCAAAAAAATTACATATAAATACTGTTAGAAAACAAGTAGAAAATAAAAAACAAATAGAAAATAGAAAACCGGTTAATGTTTTTAATCCAATTAAAGATCCTTTTAATTCAAATATAGGTTTTAGAGATTTAAATATGACTATTTAGTTTAAGCTATTTATAGCTTTATTTGCTAATTCATCTGCTCTTGAATTTTTATTTCTATATATGTGTTTGAATTTTATATCTGTAAATCCAGATATTATTGGCTGTAAAGCTAAATATAATATTTTAAGTTTCTCATTTTTTATTCTATATTTACCTGTTAATTGATTAATTACTAATTGACTATCACCTTCCACATGAATATATTTTATGTCTCTTTTTGAAGCTTCTTGCAATCCTATTAATAAACCAAAATATTCTGCATAATTATTTGTTTGAATACCTAAATTTCTTGATATTGTAAATACTTCATTACCTATACTATCATATAATACTGCTCCTGAACCTGCCTTACCAGGATTTCCTTTAGATGCACCATCAAATCTTAATAAATAATAATTATTGTTTAATGATATCTTATTATCTACTACATTATTTGAAAAATTTAATATATTAGTATTTATTGGAGAATTATTAGGTGTTGATGTAAAAATACTATGTTTTTTCATAGAATTATTAATAATATTATTTTTATCTTTATTTTTAAAATTAAAAAAATTATCTAAATTAGTTTGCTTCATAATATAAATTTAATTAAATATAAAAAAATTAAAAAATTCTTTATAAAAAATAAATGAAATATATTGAAGATTCTGTTAGTACTGTAAAGTTAATAAATAGTGTTTTTATTTTAATTTTATTACTTAGTCTTCACAATATTAAAAATATTGTTAATTGTAGTTATGAAAAATTTTTAGAAGAAAATATGATTGCTAAGCATATATTAATATTTATTGGATTCTATTTCTTAAATGAATATAGTGAGTTAATTGATATTACTTTACATCCTACAAGTAAACTTTATAGAATTTTTGTTTTCTATATATTTTTTATTATTATTATGAGACTAAATCCTATAGGTACTATTATTGTATTTTCATTAATATTTATTATACACTTATTATCAACATATAAAACTTATTACCAAAATGAAGAAATTAAAAATGAAGAACAAATAGAAACTATAAACAGAAACATAAAGTATTTAGTATATATTTTAATAGTCTTAATAATAATATTTTTTAGCTACAATTATTATACTACAAAAAATAAATTAGGAAATAAAATAAATTTATTTAAGTTTTTCTTAGGATCAGTTAATTGTTAAAAATTGATTTAAATAAATAATTTTAATTTATAATTAAAATGAATAAAGTTTCATTTGATACCAAATTAGATTTTAATAATGTACTTATATTACCACAAAAATCTTCTTTAAATAGTAGAAGTGAAGTAAATTTAGAGGTAGAATATACTTTTCTACATTCTCCTTTAAAATGGAAAGGAGTTCCTATTATGGTTGCAAATATGGATACCACAGGTACTTTTGAAATGGCTGAATCTCTTAGCAAGCATAAAGTTATTACTTGTTTACACAAGTATTATACTAAAGATCAATGGAAAAACTTTCTAATTAATAAAGATGATAGTATTTATGATTATATATGTATTAGTATTGGTACTAGCGATAAAGATTATAATAATTTGAAAGAAATTTTAAAAGAGTATAATAAAATCAAGTTTATTATGATAGATATAGCAAATGGTTATTCAGAACATTTTATAAAATTTATAAAGAGAGTAAGAGAGGAACATAAAGATAAGATAATAATAGCAGGAAATGTAGTTACAGCGGATTTAACAGAAGAATTAATAAATAATGGTGCAGATATAGTAAAAATAGGGATAGGGCCAGGGAGTGTATGTACAACAAGAAAGAAGACAGGAATAGGATATCCACAAATGAGCTGTATATTAGAATGTGAATCAAGAATAAGGAAAAAAGGAGGACGAATAATATCAGATGGTGGATGTACATGCCCAGGTGATTTTAGTAAGGCATTTGGAGGTGGAGCAGATTTTGTAATGAGTGGAGGAATGTTTTCAGGTCATGAAGAGAGTGGTGGTGAAATAGTTGAAAAAAATGGTGAAAAATATAAATTATTTTATGGTATGTCCAGTAAAAAAGCTATGGAAAAGCATTCTGGTTCTGTTGCCAATTATAGAACTAGTGAAGGAAAAGAAGTCCTTATAAAATATAAAGGATCTGTTGAAAATACTATTAAAGATATTTTAGGTGGTATCAGATCTACTTGTACTTATGTTGGAGCTAAAAAATTAATTGAATTATATGATAAAGTTTCTTTTATAAAAGTTACACAGCAATTAAATAGCATATATAGTTAAATAAAATCAATAATTTTAAATTTGATAGAATAAAAAAATTCTTTTTTTCTTATAATTAGTGAATAATCTTCTAATTTATAATTATTTTCTAAATCATTATGTGGAATATCATATATTATATCGCTATTCTCATTATCATTATAAAAACCTTCTTCTAATGGTATTATATCCAATATTAATTCTATTGCTGCATTAGATAATTTTTGTTTAATTATATTGATATCATCAATTGATAGTAAGGAGATATCAACAGTTTCATTATCATTTCCAAATAATTTAGCAATACCTTTAATGGTAAGTTCAATGCAAAAGAAATATAGATCTCTAGTATTATTAAAATCAGTAGATTGTATAATCATTTTATTATTATCATAATTATCTGAGAAAACAAATTTGACTAAATCAGACATACCATCAATAAAAACTTCTTTTTCATTCATTATTAATTATTAAATAAAATAAACAAAAAAATTAAACAAATTTAAAATTAGTTAAATTTAAATTTCTATATTTTTACACATTTTTAAAATTTTTTTCACACAAAAATAAATTTATTTTTTTATATTTTTGTGAAAATTTAAATTTAACTAAAATTTATATCTTCGATAAAAAGTATGATAACTTTTTTAATAAAAATATACAATTTTATATAAATTATATAAATTTATATAAATTTATATATCAATGATAAAAAATAACAAAAAAGTTATTAAAATAAAAAAAATTAGTTAAATTTAAATTTCTATATTTTTACACATTTTTAAAATTTTTTTTCACACAAAAAAAATATTTTTTACACAAAAAAAGAAAAATTTAAATTTAACTAAAATTTATGTGTTCAATAAAAAATTTGATATTTATTTTATATTAAAATAATTATATTTTTACTATATTAAAAAGATGTTTGATAAGAAAATAATATATTGGAAATATGCGATGTGGATAGGAATATATTCAATAATATTTGTTACATTAGGTGTAACAATAGGTAAATTATTGGATAATTCATTACCAAAACATGATGAAACAAAAACAAAAAGTAAATTATTATTAGAGATATACATACAAATAGCATTAGTAGGTGTAGCAACATATATAATGAGAGAATATACAGAACATATAATGAAATCAATGTTTAAAATAGAAAAGAGTCCAGATAAATTTGCAGTATTAATAATAGCACCAACATTATTTAGTCAAATGAAAAACTTAGCAAATAAAATAACACATGTATGGAAAATGTGAAAATATAAAAATAAATTATTTTTGTAAATATAATAAATTAAAATTTTACTATTATTGAGGAGGTGTAGGCCATTCAACATTTATTAAATTTCCATTTTCATCAATTTCTGGTTGTGAATTACTAGGAAGATCTCTAAGTGCTTGACGGTAATCTAACCAATCTTGCTTTGTAACACCAGAAGGATAAACAAAATCAGATGTTAAATATTTATCAGTTTTATCTAATTTTTTATTTCTTTCTTGTCTTAATCTCTTTAAAGGTTTTTTTTGTTTCATTTGATTAAATAATATATTTAATTCATCTTTTGTAGGTTTAGGAATACTATTATTACTATCCCATTTTATTTCTTCGTAAGAATTACCTGAAATAGACCATTTATATTTTGAATAATTTTCAATTAAGATAATATTATATATTGATAAACTATTTAAATAACTCATAATATAATATTAATATTAATTAATATAATAATAATATTAATTAATATTAATTTATATTTAAATAACTCATAATATAATATTAATATTAATTAATATAATAATAATATTAATTAATATTAATTTATATTTAAATACTATAACCTTTTACAATGAAAGTAACAATATTTGGAGTACCAGAACTTGAACCATTTCTATCCATATAAACTGTATAATTACTACAAGGTAATAATATACTAGAATACCAAATACCATATTCAGGATTATAATTAGAAAGTTCACCATCATGTTGTAAGAATACAATATCATTTCTAACAAGACGATTATCAAAAGTTTGTGTAGCAGTGCTGGTTTGAGAAGCTGTGCTCGACGCCCAACTTATTAAGTTCGGTGTTATACTACTTCTCGCAAAAGTAGTTACAAAATGGTCATCATCTCCACTATGTAAGAATACTTCGCATAATAAATATCTAGCATTTTCTATTTTGGATCGATTTGTTGTGTCTCCATTTGTAATATCAAATGATTGATTATTATCACTATCCCCAAAGTTAAAAGCAGATTGAAATGCTTCGATCTCAACTATTTGTATTATGTTATTATTTTTATATTTTAAATTACCATTTAAATTTAAATTACCATTCACTTGCATATTTCCACCTGCTAATATTCCTTCTTCATGTGCAAAACCATATGTACTTAAACCTGTTAATTCATTTCCATGAATTGCATAACCAGTTTTAGTATCTTCTACTACAGGTGTTAGTGCTGTAAATGTTCCATAATTAGGGTCATCACCCATTCTGAATATAGAAACTGAATAATCAGATGTCACAGTTACATATACTTGTAATATTTTTATACCATAAATGTCATTTGAAGGTTCATATAAAACTCTAGCACCTGTAATTCTATTATTATGACCTCCACAATTAATTACTGTAAAATTACTATCTGCATGACTTCTCATCCAATGTATTCTAATATAACTATGATCAACTATATCATCATCAGTAACTAATATTTCACCAGCATATCTTAGACTAGTACAAGTAGCAACAGAAATCCATCCTGGGCCAACACTTGCATTTGTTCTTCCTTCTCTTCTAAAAAAACGTGATGAATCGTAATTATCTAAAGTACCATCGACATTACCAGTTAAATCTCCAGTAACATTACCAGTTAAATTTCCAGTAATAGTACCAGATGCATTAATATCTGTAACAGTTAATAGATTATTACATATAATGTTACCACCTGTAAGAGTACCTAATGTTGTAATACTTGATGATCCATTATTAATATTACCAAAATCTGAAGAAATTTGACCACCATTTAATGTACCAACGCTTGTAATATTAGTTTGTGAAGGTGTAATAATTGTACCGTTAATAGATGTAGAAGCAGTTAATGTATTACAATTAATTGAATTAGTAGCATGTATAGAACTAATTGATAAATCACCAAGCGTTATATTTAAATCACCAACATATGATGCAGAAGTACTACCAACAAAACCTAAAGAGAATTTATCAGTACTTTCATCAAAACCAAAAAATGCATTAGGTTGTGTTCCTCTGGTAATAATAATACCAGAATCATTTACAGGATTAGAAGTAGTATTTACACTAAGACCAGTTAATGGAGCACTAACTTGACTACTAGTAGTAGTACTGCCTGAACTAGTAGTACCTTCAACATTTAGATTACCTCGAATAGTAACATTATCTTGAAAAGATACATTATTAAAAATATTACTATATATGTAAATATTGCTCTTAACCAATAAACTATCATTATTATTATTACCAATTGTGGTATTGTTATTAAGAAAAACATTGTTGTTGCAAATTAAATTTTTATTAGTAATAATATCATTGTTAAATGTGGATATACCACTAATAGAAATAGGTGAATAAGAGTTAACCCAATTAATAATAGATTTAGAGGTAGAAACAGAGGATTCTCCATGTAAAGATATATTAGGATTATAATTAATAGAAAGGGACATTATTAATAATAATAAATTTAAAATAATTTTAATTTTAAATTTAAAAAAAATTATTTAAAGATAAAAATCTATATATAAAGTATGTATAAAAGATGCATCCGCTTCCTTAGCTCAGTTGGTTAGAGCATTCGACTGTTAATCGAAAGGCCACCGGTTCGATCCCGGTAGGAAGCGTATTATGTTGTCATTTTTGGCAATAATTCATAGATTCTCGCGATAGCTCAGTGGTAGAGCAATGGATTGTAGTAGGATTATATCAGAACTCCATCGGTCACTGGTTCGAATCCGGTTTGCGAGAATATATGAATTATTTTTAAGATAAAATAATTATTTTTGTGAATAATATTGGATAATGCCCTCTTGGCGCAATTGGTAGCGCGTGAGACTTCTAATCTTGAGGTTGTGGGTTCGATCCCCACAGGGGGTGCATTATTCCAATATTATTTTTAAAAAGTATTTAAAGATAATATATATATAATAATATGTGAGTAAAAAATGCTCACATGATAATAATTTAATTTTTGTTATCATTCCATAAGATCCTATAGCTCAGTTGGTTAGAGCGTGGTGCTTATAATCAGTACTTATGTTACGCCAAGGTCGAGGGTTCGACCCCCTCTAGGATCATATGAAATGAATAGTATTTAAAAATAATATGATAATATGTTATAAAAACATATAGATGATATCAAAAAGTTTTCATGTAAAATCAGATAATGATATACCAGAAATAAGTTTGTTATTTTTAATAACAACAGGTATATTTGTTCATAAATTTTCAAATTATTTATTTAATTCAAAGAAGAATAAATTTAATATAAAGCCATTAGAATGTAGTTTTAAGAATTTATTAAATTTTAATTTAGATGAAACAATGTTATATAAAGAGGAAATAAATAAGGATGTATATTTATCTTCAAATTATGAAGAAAAAATGAATGAATGTAATAATCCATATTATAAGGATTTGAATATAGAATATAGATTAGCATTTGAAAAAAATGAATTATTTAAAAGAAATATAATTTTTAATGAAAATAAGAATATTGTAAATGATGAAAATGGTAAGAATGATGAAGAATATGATGTAATAGATATAGAAGAAGTTAATGAGGATAAGAAAGATAAATTTAATATTTTTAGTAATATAAATATAAGATATGTGATAGGATGTAATGATGAGGATGAGAATAATCAGACAGATATTTATATGCCAATTAATTGGGAAAAAGAATCAGAAACAGATGATATGTTTATAATTAAAATAAAAGATAATAACATCTATAATATATTTAGTAATATAATTAGTTTATTTACTTTATATTATTCTCAAGATTATCATAAAACTCATATAAATTTTATATATAATACATTAGGATCAAAAAATATATTTTTAAATCATTCATGTATTTGTTTTAAAAATAATAAATATATTGATTTTAATATGATAAATATAAAAGATATATATGGATATATAAATTATAATAAAAAATATTTAGATTATGAAAATATAAATTATAAATTGGATATAAATAAGATGATAGATTTTTATAAAGAAAGTACAAAAAAATTAAAAGATGATGATTTTTCTAAATTTATTATAAATATAAATTAGAGTACTAATTTTTGACAATCTAAACAGTTTCTATAATGTTCACAAAATGGACAATCATCACAATGAATATTTCTATAATTATATTTACATTTTCCAGTTAATTTTTGTTCTACAGCTGGTTTAACAGCTTGTTCTTCTTCAGCAGGTTTCTCTGTAACCTCTTCAGCAGATTTCTCTGTAACCTCTTCAGCAACCTCTTCAATAGGTTCTTCAGCAACCTCTTCATCAACTTCTTCAACTGGTTCTTCTACTGGTTCTTCAGCAACCTCTTCAACTGGTTCTTCAACTGGTTCTTCAACTGGTTCCTCAGCAACCTCTTCAACTGGTTCTTCTACTGGTTCTTCAGCAACCTCTTCAACTGGTTCTTCAACTGGTTCTTCAACTGGTTCTTCAGCAACCTCTTCAACTGGTTCTTCTACTGGTTCTTCAGCAACCTCTTCAACTGGTTCTTCAACTACTTTATTTTGTTGTGAATTGTCCATTTTTATATTATATTAATATAAAAAATTTAAAAATAAAAACTTAAAATTTTATTGGTGAATCTTGTCTATTATTTCCTATTTGTGTTAGTATATTATTTATATTATGTTCTTTTGACATTAATGAATCCACTACACTTTCATTAATCCCACCTTTTTGTTCTAAACATTTAAAATTTTTATTTTTTTTTACAGCAGGTGTTTTAAAACCAGCTTTACTTTCTAAATTTTTTTTTAAAACATAATCAATATATTCATCTAATATATTCATTAATTGAACATTTTTTCGATGAACTGAAGAAAAACCTAATCTAAATATAATATGGCCTTCTTGAACATTAAAACTATAATCTTGCTTTAAAAGATCCATTTGAGATTTCCATATATCATGATACTCTTCAGTTTTCATTTTATCCTTTTCAATAATTGCAAAAACATTATGTATAATTTTATTTAAATTTTCTTCATTAAAATCTTTTAATGCATTTTCTAATCCTACAAAAACTAATTCATTATCATTATATTTGATTCTAATTTTATCATTAGTATTTATATTCATAATTATAATATAAATATTTATTAAAAATATTATTTTTAAACCTATTTAATTTATCCACAATGATAGGTACAGCCAACAAAACAAGCTAAATATACTATTTCTCCTAAAGATTTTTTATTATTGTATTCTATTTCATTTATTTGAGTTCCATCTGGTAATAAAAATCTAGTATCAAAAGGATATATCATTTGTTGATTTCCATTTTCATCTAAATCATCTTCATATTGTACATTTCCATTTTCATCATAGTTGATTTCTGTTACTGTTTTAGTCTTTGTAATTTTACGTTCAACTTGATGTGTTCCTATAACTTCTCCATCTTCATTATATAGATCAACAGTATCATATACTTGTTCTTTTTCAGTTTTTGTAGTTGTGACTTCTTTTTGCACATATCTAGATAATTCTTCATCATATTCTATTACATTTTCAGTATTAGTTTTTTCAATTTCTTCAAATACATTTTCTTCATATGGTTCTGTAGTAGTTATTACATTTAATTTTTGTTTTACAATTTTAGTTAAACTAAAATCACAATCACAAGTAATTTTAGCAACTGTTGAATTTAATAATTTATTAGTATTTTGTCTCATACCATATCCTGCAACAGATGAAGAAGATATATAATCTCCATTTACTAAATTACCATTTTTATTACAAACCCAAACAGCTCCTTCACCTAAAGAGTTAATATATATTCTTTGTTCGTTCTTATTGGTTTTATTAATAACACTTTCTATTTTGATTCCATGATATCTATTATCATCTGTATCTTCTTTGTCAGATATTACACCAAATACTTTAATATCATTATCTATTTTTGTAATGTTACAAATTGGTAAACATTCATTAATTGTGGTTTCTATTGAATTATCTAAATTAATATATTTTCCAGAAGATGAAACAATTAATCCAATACTATTTTCATCTACATTTTTATTTAAAATACATATATGTTGACCAGTAAATGATAAAGTATGTAAATTAGTATCATTTGAAAAACGTACACTTACATTACTACCATAATACCAATATAACCAACTCGAATGTATATCATTTAACCAATTCCCTATTTTAACACCAGAATTTGAATTATTAACTGTAAAACCTTGATAGGAATTTTGACCATTTCCATTTACATAAATTCCTCCTCTAACATCTAACCTCATACTTGGATTACTAGTATTTATTCCTACAAATCCATTATAATTAATTGTCATTCTATTTGTTAAAGAACCACTACTTTCTTTTGTAGAAAACTGAATCGTACTTTGTGCAGATGTAGACCAACCATTAAAATCTATTTGTGCGGAAACTTCATTATTACAATAATGATTAATTCTACAATCATCACTTGCTCTTTCGAAAGTTAAAAAATTATTATATACACTTGAATCATGTCTATGTAATAATCTCAAATTACCATGATATAAATCTAAATTATAAGAAGGATCTGTTGTTCCTATTCCTACATTACCTGATGAATCTATTGTCATTCTTTGGGTGGTAGCCTCATTTGTGTAAAATTCTAATTGTCCTACGCCTCCTCTAATACGTTCTGAAAAATCAGTATTAGAATCACCTGTACTAGTATTATAAAAATCAATCCAACCACTATGGTTACTATAAGAAATTAATTCAATTGCAGAATAAGTATTAGCGTGTGTTCCTATATGTACTCCCACAGGAGCTTCTCTTTCATTTATTGGTCCAACTACATGTAATGCTGAAGTTGGATTATCTGTCCCTATTCCTACATTCCTTCCGTTAAGACTCATTACCAAATTAGATCCATTTGTAATAGTATTTGCTTGTGTTCCATCGCATGTATAAAAATCCATTCTATTTCCTGGAACTTGACCTCCATAATGTCTTGTTGAAATAAAATGTTGATAGTTGTTAGTCCCATTCCACCCAAACGCAATTTGGGCTCCATATGTTGAATTATCTCCTCCCGCCATACCATTTTTTAAACCCAAACAAGGTATAAGATTTGTGTCAGTCCCATGCACAGTTAATTTTTCCGTTGGATTTGTCGTCCCTATTCCTACATTGCCTAAATATGATATTCTCATTTTTTCTGTTACTGATCCAGTTCCTCTTGTTTGAAATACTAAATCAGCATCTTCACTACTATTAGGTGTTGGATCTGCTATTAAAATTTTTGCTTGTGATATTTTATTTCCATTCTCATCTGTTCTAAATTCAATTGATGCTCCATCATTATTTCCACCCCAAGTTGTAGTATTGTTTTCTAATATTAATAAACTATTCTGACCTGTTGTATTACTTCTAATATGTAATTTGGCACTTGGACTTGTTGTCCCTATTCCGACATTTCCTGATGGATCTACTACTAATCTTACTTCTGAATTAGTACGATCATATAAATAGAATTTATTTGTTAAATCGCCACTATTACTATTTCTTGCTCCTAATTCCCAAAAATTACCCTCTGGACCAAAAAATATTGAACTTTTACCAGTACCACTTGTATTTGAATTTACAATTTGTATTGTATCACCGTCAATAGAGTTAACAATTTTTAAAGGTACATTTGGATCATCTGTTCCTATTCCAATAAATCCTGAATTTGATATTCTCATTCTTTCTGTATTATTAGTTGAAAACTTTAAGTTTCCATTTCTTTGATTCCAAATATTTAAATCTTCAGTACCACTTGTTGTATATCCAATATACCCATATCTATTAGTATTATCAACTGGATAGAATGACATATAAGTATGTTCATCATTATCTGATCCAGTAGATGAACCTTGTAATCTTAATGCTTCCCCATTACTATGAATATGTAATTTAGCGCTTGGATTTGTTGTTCCTATTCCTACATTACTATCAATAATTGTATTACCAGTACCATTAGGATCTAATGTTATATTTCCATTTGAATTTGTACTTGATATAGTATTTACATCAAAATTTAAATTATCAACTGATAATAATGATGTTGTTAAATTATTAACTGTAATATTATTAATTGTACCACCTTCAATTTTATCTCCACTTATTTGATCATTTGCTAATGTTAATGTTCCATTAGAAACATCTAATGTATTTCCATTATTTATAGTAACATTACCAGTTAAATCTCCAGTAACATTTCCAGTTAAATCTCCAGTAACATTACCAGTAATATTTCCTGTTAAATCTCCAGTAACATTTCCTGTTAAATCTCCAATAATAGTATTTGAAAATGTTTTAGTACCTGTAATAGTTTGTGAATAATTCCCAGTAGTCATTACAGCACCTGCATTATAAACATTAGTACTATCAGTTACATCCGCATTTTCTTCTATGCCATTTAATTTAGTTCTTTCTGTATTTGTTATAATAGATCCTGAACCAGAACTAGAAATATCACTTAATTCTGTAACACTTGATGTTGTATATATACCATTTGTAACTGTATCTGCATTACCTGTTAGATTACCTGTTACATTACCAGTTATATCACCTGTTACATTACCTGTTACATTACCAGTTACATCACCATAAATAATACCGTCAAAATATGCATTTTTATATTTTAATGTAGAACTACCTATATCAATATCATTTGTAACAATAGGAATAATAGAACCATCAATTATTTTTAATTGATTTATATTTGATATTTTAAAGTTAATTTCATTTGTAGAGAAATTTATATTATTATTACTATTATTTCCTATAATTAAATTAGAATTATAAATAGTTTCAACTGATGAAATATTACTATTTAAAGATATAGTATGATTTGAATTTTCAATATTAGTACCAGTTGTAGATAGATCATTTCCAGCAGTAATAGTAGATACATAGTTACCATTAGTATGTGTACCTAAAATAATTAAGTTATTTAAAGAAGTTGCACCAGTACCACCTTGAGTAATAGATAAAGTCCCAACAATACCTGAAGAAGTCGCAGAGTTACCACTAATATTACCTTGTATTGTTTGTGTAAATGTTTTAATACCATTTATAGTTTGATCACCTGATGTATAAACGCCATTTGTAACACTTCCTGCATTTCCAGTGATACTACCAGTAATAGTATCTGAAAATGTTTTAGTACCTGTAATAGTTTGTGAATAATTCCCAGTAGTCATTACAGCACCTGCAGAATAAACATTATCGCTATCAGTAACATCAGCATTTTCTTCTATATTATTTAATTTAGTTCTCTCTGTATCTGATATAATAGATCCTGAACCAGAACTAGAAATATCACTTAATTCTGTAACACTTGATGTTGTGTATATACCATTTGTAACTGTATCTGAGTTACCTGTAACGTTACCTATAACATTACCTGTAACATTACCTTTTAAATTACCCTCAAATGTATTCATTACTAATATACCTGGTGCAATAGATAAATTTCCTGTATTACTTGAAGTAAATTGTCCTGTACCCATTGTAAATTTTTGTAGACTTTCATCAATACCAATGAAAGCATTTTCTTCATTACCTCTAATAATTATTAATCCACCATCATTTGATGGAGTACCTGTAAAACCAGATGCTAATTCAAGTAATGGAGAATTACTAGTACTACTAATTTGTTGATTAGAAGTTTGTGCACCTTCAACAGTTAATGTACCTCTAATTTTAACATTTCCATTTATATCAACTAATTCATCAGGATCACCAGTAAGATTAAAACTAACTCTATCTTGATTATTAATAGTATGAGTTTTAATAAGATTATCTTTAACTTGTAAATTACTTGAAGTAAGTGGTCCAGTTACATTTAAAGAATTTGTAATATTAGTATTTGATTGAGTAACAGATAATAATGTAGTACTATTTTTACTAACAGTTAAAGATGATAATATAGTAGCATCATTTGCAACAGTTAAATCATTTTGTACATTAACATTTTCGAAAGCAATATCGTCACTAATTGTGAAACTACCAGCAGTTAAAACATTTTCAATATCAACATTTCTAAATTTTGCATCAATTGTGCAACCTTCTTCCATATTTATTAATTTAATTAAATATATAAAATATTAAAATATTTAAATAGATTATTTAAATAAATATTTAAATAATATTTTAATACAATAATAGAAAGTAACAATGGGTGGAGGTTCAATGCAATTAGCAGCTTATGGAAAACAAGATGTATATCTAACTGGTAATCCTCAAATAACTTTTTTTAAATATGTATATAAAAGATATTCTAATTTTGCAATAGAATCTGTAGAACATACACTTGATAATATTAATACTGTTGATGAAAGTAAATGTATAGTTACTATTAATTCACATTCTGGTGATTTAATTCATCAAGTGTTTGTTCAAATAGAATTTGAAGCAGGAGTAGAATTAACAAATGCTGCAAAAAATCTTGATACAAGTTATTTATCTTTTACAAATGAGACAGGATGGGCTTATATAAAAGAGGCATCAATATCTATAGGTGATCAAATAATTGATAGACATTATAGTGAATGGTTTACTGTTTGGAATGAATTATCAGATGCTACACAAAAACAACATATTATTGTAAATAAGCATAATGCTAAAAAAGCTTATTATGAAAGTATAAAAAATTTAGAAAATCCAAATGTTCTTCAACAAAGAAGATATATAATAAATAATGATAAATTAATATGTTACGTGCCATTACAATTTTGGTTTAATAGAAATCCAGGATTAGCTTTACCTATAGTAGCATTACAACATCATAATATAAAATTCCATTTTACTTTCAGAAAAATGACAGGAATGTTTAATAGTAATGCGCAATTAGCCAATAATCCTAATAAGGCTCCAAAGATTAAATTATTTGTAGACTTTATATTTTTAGATAAAGACGAAAGAAAAAAATTTGCTACTGAAAAACATCAGTATCTAATTGAACAAGTACAACAATTAGGTCCAATAAAATTACAAAATATTCATAATTTAACATTTAATCATCCTATAAAAGAATTAATTTGGGTTTGTAGAAACAATAAAGCTGGAACTGAAGCTAGTGATCTTACTATT
>Ga0255759_10000524_pt1 | contig 34597 bp, 31 predicted proteins | sample 101ome_20_FD_179959 | JGI IMG/M metagenome (GOLD analysis project Ga0255759, IMG submission 179959) | Coastal salt marsh microbial communities from the Groves Creek Marsh, Skidaway Island, Georgia - 101404AT metaG (version 2) | ecosystem: Environmental > Aquatic > Marine > Intertidal zone >... | reverse complement strand
TTGGATCTAAAACTACTAAAGAATTGAGCAACAAAGACATTAAAGGCAAATTTAGATAAAACTAAAATATATTTAGCACTATTTCATGTAAATAGTCTCTTCTCTATCTGGACCTAATGACACCAAGTTTATACTTACACCAACTTCGCTTTCAATAAAATTGATATATTTTTTAAAATTATCCTCTAAATTATCAAACGATCTAGCATGATTAGACTTTGAAGTCCATCCTTTAAAAGATTTATAAATTGGCTTAATACTATCTGATTCAATAGAAGACGGAAAATAGTCTATTTTTTCATTATTATATTCGTATCCAATACATACTTTCACCTCACTAAAACCTGATAAAACATCAGCTTTCATCATATAAAGATCAGATACCCCATTAAGCATTATAGAATATTTTAAAGCAGGTAAATCCAACCAACCACACCTTCTAGGTCTTCCAGTTGTTGACCCAAATTCATTTCCATTTTTTGCAATTTTTTCACCTATATCATCAAAAAGTTCAGTAGGAAATGGACCTGCCCCAACTCTGGTACAATATGCCTTGAATATTCCAAAAACTTTATCAATTTTTTTTGGTGATATTCCTAGTCCTATACAGGCTCCAGCAGTAGTAGTATTTGAAGATGTGACAAAAGGATAACTCCCAAAATCTATATCAAGAAGAGTACCTTGAGCACCCTCAGCCAAAACTTTTTTCTTTCTATTAACATTTTTATTTATCAAGTACTCCGTATCAACTATTTTAAATTCTTTTAGCTTTTTAATGCATTCAAAAAAAGTTTTTTCTTCATCACTAAAATTATTGTCATAATGACCCTCTAGAAAATTATTATGATAAGACTTCTGCTTGTTGTATTTTTCTTTAAAATTATCTGATAAAATTTCTCCAACTCGAAGACCGTGTCTACCAATTTTATCTTGATAAGTAGGACCAATCCCTTTTAAAGTAGAACCAATTTTATTTTTACCCTTATTCTTTTCTAATACTTTATCTAGAAGTCTATGGACAGGTGAAATTAACTGAGCCCTTGTTGAAATTGATAATATATCTCTTAAACTTATATTAAATTTTTTATTGATTTGAGATACTTCATTCATGAATATAACAGGATCTAAAACAACACCATTACCTATTATATTTTGTTTATCTTCTCTAAAGATTCCAGATGGTATCTGATGTAAGACATGTTTTATACCATCAAATTCAAGAGTATGTCCAGCATTAGGTCCTCCTTGGAATCTTGCAACCAAATCATACTTTGGTGCTAAAAAATCAACAATTTTTCCCTTACCTTCATCGCCCCATTGTAGGCCTAACAATACATCAACTGACATTTATTTATTATTTTTTTCACCAAAAAAATATAGTGAATGATTCTTAATTTTTACATCAAACATTTCTTCTAAAGTATTCTTGATAGATTGAATTCGAGGATCACAAAATTCAATAATTTCATTATCTTCTAGAATAATATGATCATGCTGCCTAAACCCAAATGATTTTTCATATTTTGCCAAGTTATCTTTAAATACGTGCCTTGTAACCAGTTCAAGACTTACCAAGAGATCTAAAGTATTATATATGGTAGCTCTGCTAACTCTATATTTCTTTTTTATCATTTGAGAATATAATTCATCAGCATCAAAATGATGATCAAAAGAATATATCTCATTTATTATAGCATATCTTTCAGGAGTTTTTCTTAATCCTTTTATCTCCAGATGTTTATCAAGTATTTTTTTAACCTCCTCTAGAATTGACTTATTCTCCATTTTTTATAAATCTAATCTTGTAACATTATTAACATTAGGAACAAGTTGTAATTTCTTAATCAATTTAGATAATTGCAAGGCATCCGAAACAAATAACTCTATTTTACCATTAAATATTCCTTCATTCAAATCAACATTAATAGATTTCATGTTAACTTTTAATTGAGAAGAAATAATTTTAGTAATATCATCAATTACACCTACCCTATCTGTGCCATCAATCATTAATGAACTTATCAATTGAACATTTGACTCTGAATACCAATTAGCTTTTATAACTCTATATGCATATTTTGATAATAATTCAGGTGAGTTTTTACAATTGGTTCTGTGAACTTTAATTCCTTCATTTACTGATATAAAACCGAAAATCTCATCTCCAGGGATTGGCTTACAACACTTAGATAATGAATATTGAATATTATCTCTATTTCCTTGAAATTCAATTAATTTAGATTTTTCATCACTAGTTTTTTTATCAACTTTAGACCTATCAATTTCTATTTCAATAATACTATTTTTTGATTTGTCTTTAAGAGTCTGTAGATGATCTAAATACTCTCTTATTCTCTTGAGATTAAATGTACCATTAGCAATATCAAAGTAAAACTCGATAATACTTTTATACTGAAAATAATTTGAAACTTTTGATATATTTTCATCAAATTCTAACTTAAGTTGTTTGAATTTTCTTTTTATTAATTCTTTACCCTGACTTGATAAATTTTTTCTTTGCCTGTTAATATTATTTTTAATTGCAGATTTAGCTTTTGAAGTAACAACTTTGTTCAACCAATCTTCTGAGGGCTTTTGTTTTGATGAGGTAATTATTTTTACTTGATCTCCACTACTTAGTTTGTGAACTATAGGGACTAGCTTATCATCAATCTTTGCACCAGTACATTTAGAACCCAATTCTGAATGAATTGAAAAAGCAAAATCAAGAACTGATGAGTCAATTGGAAGAGTAATTAAATCTCCATTGGGAGTAAATACGAAAATTTCTTCATTATATAAATTTCCTTTGAAATCATCTAAAAATTCTTGAGGAGAATAATTTTTTTGACTTATAAGGTCTCTTATTGAACTTATCCAATCATCAAACTGAGATCCTCCTTTTATTTTTTCTTTATACTTCCAGTGTGCTGCAAAACCCTTTTCAGCAATTTCATCCATTCTTTTACTTCTAATCTGAACTTCTACCCACTTACCAGAATTACTCATAACTGTTGTATGCAAAGATTCATAACCATTTGTTTTTGGTGTTGAAATCCAATCTTTCAGCCTATCTGGATTTGGATGATAACAATCAGTAACACAAGAATATGCTTGCCAACACTCTGTTTTTTCATTTTCAATATCAGAATCCAATACTATTCTAATAGCAAATAAATCATAAATTTCCTCAAATGCTTTGTTTTGAGTTTGCATTTTATTGTTAATAGAATATATAGATTTTGGTCTGCCAATAATTTTATATTTTAAATTAAAAAATTTTAATTTTTCACGTATAGGCCTTATAAATGACCTTATAAATTTATCTCTCGAATCTTTAGTTTCACTTAACTTCTTTGATACTATCTTATAGTTTGCTTTATCTGTGTACTTAAGATATAAATCATCTAACTCAGACTTTATAGAGTAAAGACCTAATCTATGAGCTAGAGGTGAATAGATATAAATTGTCTCAGATGAATTTTTAAGCTGAGCACTTCTTGACATACTGTCAAGCGTCCTCATATTATGTAATCTATCAGCTAATTTTATTAATATGACCCTCACATCATCTACGAGAGTTAAAAGCATTTTTCTAAAATTTTCTGATTGAATGGATGAGCCTGGACTCAATACTCCAGATATTTTTGTTAAACCATCAATTATTTTAGCAACTCTCTCACCAAATTCTTTTTCGATAAAGTCTAAAGTAATATCTGTATCTTCAACTACATCATGTAATAGCGCAGCAATTATTGAAGTAGTTCCTAATCCTATTTCATCAACACAGATTTGTGCAACACTTATCGGATGTAAAATATAAGGTTCTCCTGATTTTCTCCTCATATCTTTATGAGCATCTAAGGCTATTCTAAAAGCTTTCTTTATAATTTTAGAATCATCTCTTGAAATTATAGATCTAGCATTTCTTAATAATTTTGCATAAGCTTTTATTATAAGCTCATTTTCCTTCTCTGACGTCAACAAATTACTTTTCATATTAAATATTAAAGATAATTTAAATTAAATTTTCTCATTAAAATAATTTATTTCTAGATTTGCAAACTATTTAAGCGGATGTGGCGAAATTGGTAGACGCACTAGATTTAGGATCTAGCGCCGCGAGGCATGGGGGTTCGAGTCCCTCCATCCGCACTAATCTAAAATTAAGGAATTGAAAATTAAAAAAACTAAAATTTCAGAAACTGAATCTAATCTGAATTTACACCTAGAAAAAAAAGATTACATTGATAAGTTTGAAAGTCAACTAAAGAATCTTAAAAGGAAAGCTAATCTTAAAGGATTCAGACCCGGAATGGTTCCTATACAAATGCTTAAAAATATGTATGGAAAATCAGTTCTATTAGAAGAAATAAATAAGATAGTAAGTGAAAGTATCAATAATTATATAAAAGAAAATAGGATCAAAATAATTGGAGAACCAAAATCCCAAAAAAATGATGGTATTGATAAAATAAAAATAAATGAAATTGATTCTTTTAATTTTGATTTTAAAATTGGACATCTAAGTGATTTTAAGTTAAAACCATTCAAAAAATCCAAAAAGTATAATTTATTTAATATTAAGGTTGATAAGAAAACTACAGACCAAACAATAGAGAATTTAAAAGTTCAGTACGCTGATATTAATAATTTGAAGGAAGTGACAAATAAATCTTCCGTTTATTGTGAATTTATTTACTCAGAAAATAAGAAGAAAGGACTTCTTGCAATAGAGAACCTAGATAAAACAGAGTCAAAAAAGATTTTAAAGAGAAAGATTGATGATACAATTTTAATCAACTTAAAAAAATTAGTCAAAAATGATTCTGAACAACTGAATCAAGTAATTGGTGATACCGTTAATTTTGATGAATTCCCTGATACTGTAAATGTCAAGATAGAAAATATTATTGAAAGGTCACCAGCAAAACTTACACCTACCTTTTTTGACAAAATTTTTGGTCCTGGAAAAGTAAAAACCAAAAAAGAGTTTAATAAAGAAATTGAAAAATCTATAGAATTTAATTACTTGAAAGAATCTGAATTTTATTTAAATAGAGAAATAGAAAAAGATCTTCTTAAAGACAATAAAATCAGTTTACCTGAAGATTATGTGAAAGATTGGATTTCGTCAAATAATGATGAAGAGACTGCAAAAAAATTATTAAGTGAAGATTATGAAAGCTATTGTAATCAGATAAAATGGTCATATATTGTTGATGATATAATTGATTTAAATAAAATAAAAGTTGAAAATTCAGAAATCGAGGAGATGGCTAAAAACCAAATACAACATCAACTAATGGCATCTGGTATGCAAAATATGAGTAAGGATATTGATAAATTTGTAGATAATTATCTCAAGCATAATAAAGGAGAGAACTATCTAAAAATATTTAATGAGTTAAAGTCTAACAAGGTATTCAATCATATTAAAGAAAAAGTTACAATAACAAAAAAATCAATAACATTTGATAAATTTAAGTTACTAGCAAATAAAATCTAATTATGAATAAGGAAGAATTAAGAAAATATTTAGTCAAAGACAAAAACATAAATGGCCTTACATTTGATAAGTATGTAGAAAGAGTAGAGAACATGACAAGAGCTGTAATTGAAGAGAGGCCTACTAATTTTAGAGAAATTGATGTTTTTTCTAGACTTATCATGGATAGAATAATTTTTTTAGGTATGGGTATTGAGGAAAATATTTCTAACATTATAACTGCTCAACTCTTATTCTTAGAATCAACTGACTCAAAAAAGGATATTTTATTATATGTAAATAGTCCAGGTGGTTCAGTATATGCTGGACTTGGAATTTATGATACGATGCAATACGTTTCTCCAGATGTAGCTACAATTTGTACTGGCATGGCAGCATCAATGGGAGCTGTTTTATTATCAGGGGGAACGAAGGGAAAAAGGTCGGCACTAAAACATTCAAGAGTTATGATTCATCAACCTAGTGGAGGTATGCAAGGTCAATCTACAGACATGGAGATAACTCTAAAACAAATGCAAGAGTTAAGAAAAGATTTATATAATATTTTAGCTCATCATACTGGTAAGACTTACAAAGAAATAGAAAAAGATTCCGATAGAGATAAATGGATGAGATCCGAGGAAGCTAAAGAATATGGAATTATTGATGAGGTACTAATAAAAAAATCATAAAGATTTAATTATACTTTCTTTTACTTTATCTGAAGCATTTTTATTACCAATTACCTCTCTTAATTTCTTGTAGCCAGATAAAAATTTTTCTAGAGAATTAGAGTCTCCCAAATATTTTATTTCTTTCAATAGATTATTATGATTGAAATCATTTTGGATCAATTCATTTACTAACTTTTTATTTAAAATTAGATTAACTAAGGAAATAAATTTTACATTGATTAATAGTTTAGCAATAAAAAAAGATAAGAATGACGTCTTATATACAACAACTTGTGGAATACCAGTATAAGCAACTTCAAGACTTGCTGTACCTGACATAACTATTGATAATTTTGATAAAGCAACAACCCTATATGTGTCATCATTAACTATTTCAACATTATCATAGTTTTTAAAATCATTATACAGCTTTTGATCAACATTATCTACAGCACATACTTTAAATATGTAATCTTTTGAAACTTCAATTAGTTGTTTAAAAATTGGGACTGAATATTTAAGCTCAGAGTTTCTACTTCCTGGCAATAGTGAAATTATATTTTCATTGTTTTCTCTATTTACTAAATCTTTTGGAATATACTGTGTAATTGGATTTCCAACATATTCAATATTACAATTATATTTTCTAAAAAAATCAATTTCGAAAGGGAGTATTGAATATATTTTATCAACATATTTTGAAAGGCTTACTACCCTTGATCTATTCCAAGCCCACGCTTTAGGAGGGATAAAATAATGAACTTTGAATCCATTATTATGAGAAAATTTTGCTATCCTCATATTAAACCCAGGAAAATCAATTAATACAATTAATTTAGGTTTATATTTTAAAATATGTTTTTTACATAAATTAATTTTCTTATAGATAGATCTGAGACCTTTTAAAACCTCCCAGAAACCCATTAAATTGTAATTTTTATAATCTTCAAGAAGTATACCTCCAGCTTTCTGCATCATTTCACCACCCCAACAATGAATTTTTAGAGATGAATTTTCATTTAATAATTTTTTTATTAAATGAGAGCCGTGAAGATCACCTGATCTTTCTCCACATATTATAAATATATCAGAATTATTTTTCTCCATAGTATTCTACAAAGTTTCTAGGAGTTTCATAAAGTCTAATTTTATGTAGAGTACAATTTGAGTTTTCTAATGATCTTAACTTTTTATCTAATATCTCCCAAAACTTTATAGTTACATTTTCTGTTGTTGTAATTATGCCCTCTAAAAAAGGAACATCCAAATTCAAATTTTTATGATCAACCTTATCGAGAATTTCTTCTTTAAGAATTTTAGACAAAACCTTTAAGTTTATGAGCATACCTGTTTCTGGATTAATTTCTCCTTTTACTGTCACTTCAATCTCATAATTATGCCCATGCCAATTCTCGTTAGAACAAACACCAAATTCTTCCATATTTTTTTTATCCGACCAATTTGGGTTTAATAATTTATGTGCCGCATTGAAATGTTCTTTTCTTACTATATAAATCATAAAATTAAAACTTTAGGTGAATTTCCTAGATCAACCTGAACATGCTCAGATTTAGATGTACTTAATTCTAGCCCTCTAAAATTAGGTGTAATAGGAAAGCTTTTATAATATCTCTCGATTAATACTGCTACCTGGATTTCTTTAGGTTGATATTTTAATATTTCGTTAATTGAATACATAAATGTAGAGGCGCTATTCATTACGTCATCAACTAAAACAATTACTTTATTTTTAATTTCATCCGCATCAGACTCAAATGAAATTTCTTTTATGGAAAGATTTTTTTTATCAATGTCAATAAAATGAAGATTCACATTTATACTCGAGTTTTCTTTAATGAAAGAGTTTATTTTTTGAGATAAATACTTTCCGTTTGGTAAAATGCCAATTAAATAAATTTCTTTCTCATCAATATTTTTTTCTATTATCTCAAATGAAATTCTTCTAATTTTATTAATGATATCATTAGAATCTAGAACGATGTTTTTCATGAATTTTTAAACAGGGACTACCTTATTATCTTTAAAAGTAGAAAGAATAACCATAGACTGCAAGCTATCAGTAACTTCAATTTCAGTTACTTTATCCAACATCAATTCTTGATAAGATTCAATATTTTTAGCAACAACCCTTAGAATAAAATCTCCGCTTCCTGTTATATGATGACACTCAACAATATTTTCAACTTTCTTTATTTTGTCAATAAAAGATGTGATATTTTTTTTGTTATGACCTTTTAGAGTAACCATTACAAATGTACTGACACCTAATCCTATCTTAGACATATTTAATTTAGCATGGTATCCACTAATAATTCCTTGTGTTTCTAATTTCCTAACTCTCTCTAGAGTTGGGGCTGGAGACAATCCAATTTCTTTAGAAAGTTTTGCATTAGTAATTTTAGCATTCTTTTGTAGTATGCCAAGTATTTTTTTATCTATATTATCGATTTTCATACAAAAAATTATATTTTGTGAAACGTAGAATTTTAGACTAAAGTTCTGTGAAGTATGTATATATTTTAAAAAAATTATTTTATTTAAATTTTTTTAATATATCCTTTTGATTTTTGATTTAAATCTTCTTTTCTATTTGTCAACTTAATTACTCTCTTAAAATAAAACTTAGACTTATTCGATTCACCCATATCAAAAAAGATTTTTCCTAATAGAAAATTAGAATAAATAGTATACCCAAGCTTTTGATTCTTAAATTTATCAGAATAATATAATGACCTTTCTAAATGATATGTAGCTAGGTCAATTTTTCTTTTGGATAAGTAAATTTCTCCCAAAAAGAAATGAGCTAAACGAACATCATTATCATAATACCCTTTTTTCTTGTCAGTAAAATATTTTATAATTTTTATAGCTTCTTTTTCACATAAATTAAAGCTTGAAGTTCTGTAAAGAAGTTGTGTATAAAATTTATGAAACACAGAGTTATTAGGGAAAGTTTCAAACAAATATTTAGATAAGTATAAGGCTTTACTTAAATCATTTTCACCTGAATAAATACGCATCAAAAAATATTGAGCTTCGGTCCTAGTATAAAAAGAATTATTTCCTGCGGTATTCAATTGAGATATGCCTTTTTTCTTATCTCCATCGGGAAAAAGTTTAATTAATGGTTTAAGTAAAGGGTATCTTTCTGAGATCCATATAGAATAGTAGTTAAATAGTCCATTTCCAAATGATATTTCAGGAATCATCAAATCATCTTTTCTAATTTCTTTTAGATACTTTAAAGCGTTCATACCAGCTAATGCAGAAGCTCTCCATTTTCTCCTTTCTGATAAAAGTCTTCCTTTAAACCCATAGGAAGCTGCTAAGAAAAAAGCACCATCAATTTTATTTCCTTTATCATATATGCTTTTAGATAAGGAAATTGTCTTATCCATAAGATCTATAAATTTTGAATCTAACCTTTCTAAAGAATCTATCTTACTTAAATTAGAAATACCAGAGTATGAATCTATTCTCCACCATAAACTCAAACCTTTGAGGAAAACTGGGAGTGGATGAATACTATATTCTTGTACCAGCCAGTTAAATTCTTTCTCAGCATCTTCAAATTCAAAGTTGTACATCTTATTAATTGCTGCAGTTGCCTCTATCTGAATATCTACATTTGTCAATATGCTGTTATTATCCTGAGATATTGAATCAAATAAATTAAAAAGCATTAAAGCAATTACTAAAAATATTTTAAATACCATAAGGCAAAATAACTGAATCATTAAGAATATGATTATAATTATTTTAATTATTTTCGCCTTAATTCTCAGGTTATGACTGAATATAAAAAATTAAATAATTACACAGGTTGGTTCACTTTTTTGATAGCACTTATTGTCTATTCAATTACTGTTGAAGATACTGCTAGTTTCTGGGATGCTGGAGAATTTATTGCTGTATCAAATAAATTAGAGGTACCCCATCCACCAGGTGCCCCTTTCTACTTACTTCTAGGTAGATTTTTTTCATTTTTTGCATTTGGCAATCTAGAAAATATTGCACTAGCAATAAATTTTTTAAGTGTTTTATCTAGCGCCTTCACCATTTTATTTCTTTTTTGGACAATAACACACCTAGCATCTAAGATCATTAAAACTGATACATTTAGTAATACTTTATTAGTCTTACTATCTGGTTTAACTGGAGCATTGTCTTTCACCTTTACTGATTCTTTCTGGTTTTCAGCAGTGGAAGCTGAAGTATACGCAATGTCCTCATTCTTTACTGCTTTTGTGTTTTGGGCTATACTTAGATGGGAAAGTACTGAAGATGCGTCCCATCAAAATAGATGGATAATATTAATAGCATATATGATGGGATTATCTATAGGTGTTCATCTACTTAACTTAGTTGCCATTCCAGCACTAGCACTTATTATGTATTTTAAGAAAGCTGAAAAAATTTCATTAATTGGTATAGCTTCCTCTCTTATCTTAGGATTATTAGTTGTGGGAGTTATAGTTGAAGGTATAATACCTGGTTTACCTTCTATTGCTAGTTTTATTGAAAGATTGTTTGTAAATACATTAAGTCTACCTTTTGGATCAGGCATTATTTTCTTTATAGTAATTTTTGTTTCCTCTTTAATTTTTCTTATCTGGTATTCTCAAAAAAAGGAAAAAACAATTCTAAATACTACGCTACTAGCTTTTACTTTTATTCTAATAGGCTATTCATCTTATTCTCTTGTATTGATTAGATCAAATTATAACCCACCAATAGATGAAAATAATCCTGAAAACATTTTAAATTTTATCTCTTATCTTAAAAGAGAACAATATGGATATAGACCATTATTTAAGGGACAGTATTTTGATGCTGATGTGATAAAACAAGAAGAAACAGGAGTTAGCTATAAAAAAGGAGAAGATAGATATGAGGTAAAGGAAAAGAAATTTAATTATGTCTATGACCCAAAAAGAACTACCATTTTTCCAAGAATGTACAGTAGTAATGCTAATCATATAAATAGATATAGAGAAATAACGAATTTATCTCAAAATCAAAAACCTACATTTTCTGATAATTTATTGTTCTTCTTTAAATATCAAGTTGGACATATGTACCTAAGATATTTTATGTGGAATTTTTCTGGAAGATCATCAGATATCCAAAATGCAAATTGGCTAGGGCTACAAAATGTTTTTGATGAGGTTCCGTATCAACTAGAAGTTAATAAAGCTAGAAATAACTATTTAATGATTCCCCTAATTCTTGGAATCTTAGGGCTTCTTTTTCAATACTATAAAGACAATAAGAATTTTTATGTTGTACTGTTATTGTTTATACTTACCGGATTCGCATTAGTAGTATACTTAAATAGCCCACCAGTTGAACCAAGAGAGAGAGATTATATTTATGCAGGGTCTTATTATGCATTTTCTATATGGATTGGTTATGGGTCAATATTCTTATTTTACTTTTTCAAAAGATTTATTAATAATAAAAATTTAGCTCTTGGATTATCACTTTTATTTTCAATGTCATCTCCGACATTATTAGCAAAAGAAAATTGGGATGACCATGATAGATCAAATAGATATTTAACTGTAGATTCAGCAAAAAACCTACTTAATTCCTGTGCCCCAAACTCAATTCTTTTCACAGGTGGTGATAATGACACTTTCCCATTATGGTATGTACAAGAAGTAGAAAATTACAGAACAGATGTCAGAGTTATAGTATTAAGTTATTTTAATACTGACTGGTATATTGAGCAGATGATGACTAAAAAAAATCTTTCAGAAAAAATAAAGTTTTCAGTTGATCTTGAAAACTACATTCAAGGAGGACTCAATGATTACTTACCTTATGTTAATAATCCAAAAATTCAAAATGTTGCAATTAATCTAAAAGGATTTATAAATTTAGTACAAAGAAATAGTAAGGCAATTCAAGTTGCTACATCAGTAAGTAACTATAATTCCATACCTTCTAAATCATTTTGGCTCTCAGTAGATAAAAATTTACCATTTGAAATACCTCAGCAGTTTGAATCATTGAAAAAAGATACTTTATTCTTGACATTGAAGAGTAATAAAAATGGACTTGAGAAAAAAGATCTTGCATTTTTAGATCTTCTTCAGGCAAATAATTGGGAGAGACCAATTTATTTTAATAATACATCTTTAAATGGAATTAATATAGATCTCAAGAGAAATGTTGTTCAAGAAGGTTTTGCTTATAGATTAATGCCAGTTTTAAATCCAAATTCTGGGAGTCTGATAAATACAGAGTTAATGTATTCTAACATGTTGAATAATTCACACTGGAGAGAGCTTGATAATGAAAACGCTTATTTTTCAGAAGATCATAGAGGTTTTATTATGAATTATAGATCTACATTCAATACCTTAATTAGAAACTTAATAAATGATGGAGATTATGAAAAAGCTCTTGAAGTTATTAATAAGTCAATAGAATTAATCCCGGACAAAAGTATTATGTATGATCATTTCTCCGTACAGCTTGTAGAATTCTTATTAGATCTAAAAATTAAAGCAGACATGGATACTGAAGAGTTAGCAAATAAGATTGCAGAAGTAATAGCAAACAGGTCAGATGAATTACTTAATTATTATTTTGATAATAAAATAGATGATCGATATGAAATTCAAAAAAATCTTGTATCCCTAAATACATTAGCAAGAGCATATAGTAAATATACTAATCCAGAGCTATCTAAAAAATATAGAGATCTTTTTGAAAATAATTACTCAAGAAATTCAGTTAACTAGTTTTTAGAAAATTTTATAATTCTTCTTCGATTTTCATTTTTGAAATCAATAAGAATAAAATAATAGCCAGAATTAAAACTATTTATAACAAATCTCATTTCATTATCCGATATTTTTTCTTGCTGAAAATCCATCTGATTTCCAATTAGGGAGTGTATAGAAAAATTATAATCATCTATTGAATTATTATCTATCTTTAGATTAATAAATTCATTAGCTGGATTTGGGAATATAGAATAGGTCATATCCTTATGCTTTTCTTGAGAAAAGAGAGGGTTTGAAATGATAATAAATAGAAATAATATTGTCCTAATCATATTTAAAGAAAAATAATTTAGACATTAAATCAAAAAAACATTTATTAAGAAAAGTTAAAACTAACCTAAATACTCAGATACTCTTTTTGATAGCCAATCACCAACTTCACTTGTTGTATGATAATTTTTACTATCAATATCAATTGTGACAAAGTTTTCACTTAAAGCATCTTCTATAGATTTTAAAATAATTTCTGACTCTTTTTTTAAATTAAATGATAAATCTAACATCATAGCTAATGATAGAATCATAGCCATTGGGTTTGCAATGCCTTTTCCTACAGCTTGAGGATAAGATCCGTGAATTGGTTCAAATAAAGATATTTTATCTCCAATTGAAGCGGAAGGTAACATTCCTAATGAACCAGTTATAACAGATGCTTCATCTGTTATAATATCTCCAAACATATTTTCAGTTAAAATAACGTCAAAATCTTTAGGATTAGTAATTATTTTCATTGCAGCATTATCAACAAAAAGATATGAAACGTCAATATCTGGATAATCGTTAGAAATTTTTTGAACGACCTCTCTCCATAATCTTGATGTTTCTAATACATTTGCCTTATCAACTAAAGTCAATTCTTTTTTTCTTTTTCTTGCTTCTTTAAACGCTAAATGAGAAATTCTCTCAATTTCATCAACACTATAAGAACAGGTATCATAAGCAGATTTTCTATCATCTGAAATTGATTTTTCACCAAAATATATACCTCCAGTTAACTCCCTATAAACAACAAAGTTAGTTCCAGATACAATTTCTTTTTTTAATGGAGAAGAATCCAAAAGAGAATCATATGTTATAACAGGTCTGACATTTGCGTATAAGCCCAAAAACTTCCGCATCTCAAGTAGTCCATCCTCAGGTCTAATTTTTGCTTTAGGATCATTATCATACTTAGGATCACCAATAGCACCAAATAATATCGCATCTGAATTATTACAAATATTTTTTGTTGAATTAGGAAATGGGTGACCTTCTTTGTCTATTGCAGCAGCACCAACTAATCCTTTAACGCAATCAAACTTTACATTATTTTTTTTAGAAATTACATCTAATAATTTTAAAGCTTCTTTCATCACTTCAGGACCTATTCCATCACCCTCCAAAACTGCTATATTATATACTTTCATTTCAGATTAGATTCAAATTTTAAAATTTTATCCTTAACACTTAATAAATAATCAATATTATCATACCCATTAATTAGACAGGTTTTATTATACTCATTAATTTCAAATTCTTCATCAATTATTCCATCTGATGAGTAAAACTTTTGATCATTTAGATCAACTGAAAATACAGTATTAATATCATTTGAAACTTTATCAAAAATTTGATCAATTTTATTCTGACTAAGCTGAATTACTAAAAGTCCGTTATTAAGAGCATTATTTCTAAAAATATCTGCAAAAAAACTGCTTACAACAACTCTAAATCCATAATCGTATATTGCCCAAGCTGCATGTTCTCTACTTGAACCACATCCAAAATTTCTTCCTGCGAGAAGAATTTTAGAATCATTATTAATGCTATTCAAATTAAAGTTTTCAATTAAATTATCATTATTGTCATATCTCCAATCTCTAAATAAATTATCACCAAAACCATCCCTAGTTACAGCTTTTAAAAATCTAGCGGGTATGATTTGATCGGTATCAATATTCTCAATATTGAGTGGCATTATAGTAGAGTCAAATTTTATAAATTTTTCCATATTAATTATAATCTCTTATATCAGTTATAAAGCCATTAAGTGCTGTCAAAGCTGCAGTTGCTGGGCTAGCCAAAAAAGTTCTAGAACCAGGACCCTGTCTTCCCTCAAAATTCCTATTCGATGTAGAAACACAATATTTACCTTGTGGAATTTTATCTTCATTCATTGCAAGACAAGCTGAACATCCAGGCTGCCTAAATTCGAAACCCGCTTCATTAAATATTTTATCTAAACCTTCTTCAATTGCAATTTTTTCTACCGATTTTGATCCTGGAATAACCCAGGCATTAACTTGATCCGACTTTTTCTTACCTTTAACTACGTTAGAGGCAATTCTTAAATCTTCAATCCTTGAATTAGTACATGACCCTATAAATACATAATCAATTTTTTTATCAATTAACTTTTGTCCTGATTTTAAGCCCATATAGTCTAAAGATTTATTAAATGATTCAGATGAAGTATTTAATGCACTATCTGGAATATAATCTTTAATCTTAATTCCCATACCAGGATTAGTACCATAAGTAATCATTGGTTCAATATCTTTAGCATCAAACTTAATTACCTTATCATATTTAGCGTCATTATCGGATTTCAGTTGTTTCCATTTTTTTACTGAAGCATCAAATTCATCACCTTGAGGGGAAAACTTTTTTCCTTTTATATAATCAAAAGTGATCTCATCGGGTGCTATCATTCCACCTCTTGCACCCATCTCTATACTCATATTACAAATAGTCATACGTGCCTCCATAGAAAGAGAACGTATTGCAGAACCAGAATACTCGACAAAATAACCTGTACCTCCAGAAGCTGTAATTTTAGAAATTATATATAGAATAATATCTTTTGAATACACACCCTCATTTAGTTCACCATCAATCTCAATTAACATTGTTTTAGGTTTATTTTGTAATAAACACTGTGTTGACAAAACCATTTCAACCTCACTAGTTCCAATTCCAAATGCTATAGAACCAAAAGCACCATGGGTAGATGTATGACTATCACCACAAACTATAGTCATTCCAGGTTGTGTGATCCCTAACTCGGGACCTATAACATGAACAATACCTTGATACTTATGACCTAAACCATATAATTCAACACCGTGTTCTCTACAATTTTTATTAAGTGTCTCTACTTGGTTTCTAGATAATGCTTCTTGTATTGGTAAATGTTGATTCGTGGTTGGGACATTATGATCAGCTGTTGCTATAGTTTTATCTGGTCTAAAAACTTTTATATTTCTTTTGTTTAATCCAGCAAAAGCTTGAGGACTTGTAACTTCATGAATGAGATGCTTATCAATATAAATTATACTAGGACCATTAGGGATAGAGTCAACAACATGATTATCCCAAACTTTTTCAAAAAGGGTTTTTCCCATTAGTTATACTTTTTCATTAACTCATAAAGATCTTCATCATGAAGCAGCTTTTTCTCATCAGCCATTTCAATGAATTTTATGTATATAGTTTCTAACTCAACTTTGGAGAAACTAAATCCAAGTAATTTAAGTCTATGCTTTAAAGCAGCCCTCCCACTTCTTGCAGTTAAGTCTATTGAAGAAGCTTTAAGACCTACATCTTCTGGGTTTATTATTTCATAATTTTCTCTATTTTTCAAAAAACCATCTTGATGAATACCCGATGAATGAGCAAAAGCGTTTGCTCCAACGATTGCTTTATTTCTTTGAGTAGGCATATTCATTAATCTACTTACCTTCTTACTAATCGGAACAATATTTTTAGTAATAATACTTGTATCTAAATTTAAATCAGGATGAGCTTTAAGTGCCATTACCACTTCCTCAAGAGATGTATTTCCTGCCCTCTCTCCTATTCCATTAATAGTAGCTTCAAATTGCCTAGCACCATTTTGTAGTCCTGCAATAGAATTAGCAGTTGCTAAACCAAGATCATTATGACAATGAACAGAGATAATTGCTTTATCAACATTTGGCACATTATTCATTAAATAATTTATTTTTTTACCGTACATCTCTGGTAAGTTATAACCAGTAGTGTCTGCGATATTAATAACTGTAGCTCCAGCTTTTATGACTTCTTCTACCATCTTACATAAAAAATCTTGATCAGCCCGTCCTGCGTCCTCAGGATAAAATTCAACATCCTCAAAGAACTTTTTTGAATATTTGACAGCAGCTACAGCTTGCTCTAAAATTTTTTCTCTTGTAGAATTAAATTTATGTTTAATATGAATGTCAGAGGCTCCAATACCAGTGTGTATTCTTTTTCTTTTTGCATTTTTTAAGGCTAAGTTCGCCATATCAATATCAGAAATAACAGCTCTCGATAATGCACAAATAATGGGTTTTTTTACTACTTTGGATATCTCAGATACAGAATTAAAATCACCCGGGCTAGAAATTGGAAAACCAGCCTCAATTATATCAACTCCTAATGATTCAAGATCCAGTGCAATTTCAATCTTTTCATCAGTATTTAGCTGACATCCTGGAACTTGTTCACCATCTCTAAGGGTAGTGTCAAATACATATACTTTATCTTTTGCCATTAGTCATTTAGTTACATATTGTTCACAATTTCCTGAGCAAAGTCAGAACATGAAAGAAGCGTAGCATTATCCATCAATCTTTCAAAGTCATAAGTGACTTTACCTGATTCTATAGATTTTGTTAATCCCTTATGAATTAAATCTTTAGCTTCATTCCAACCTAAATGCTCAAGCATCATTGAACCTGAAAGAATAACTGAACCTGGATTTACTTTATTTTGGCCTGCATATTTAGGCGCTGTTCCATGAGTTGCTTCAAATATAGCATGACCAGTTTGATAATTAATATTTGCTCCTGGGGCAATTCCAATACCACCTACAATAGCAGCTAAAGCATCAGAAATATAATCTCCATTAAGATTCATAGTTGCTATTACTGAGTATTCTTTCGGCCTTAGCAAAATTTGTTGCAGGAAAGCGTCAGCTATAACATCTTTAATAATTATTTCGTGAGAACCATTTTTAATAACTTGCCATGGTCCACCTTCATAATCTACAGCTCCAAATTCCTCTTTCGCAATTTTATATCCCCAATCTCTAAAGGCACCTTCTGTGTACTTCATTATATTTCCTTTATGGACTAGAGTGACAGAACTTCTATTCTGTTTGATAGCATACTGAATTGCAGATCTTACTAATCGATATGTTCCTTCTACTGAAATTGGCTTAATGCCTAACCCAACTGTTTCAGGAAATCTTATTTTATTAAATCTATCTGCAAAGTTTTCTCTGAGGATCTCCTTAATTTTTTTATTTTCATCGCTACCGTTTTCAAACTCAATTCCAGCATAAATATCTTCAGTATTTTCTCTGAAAATTACCATATCAGTGGTTGAAGGATTTTTAACAGGTGATGGAGTTCCATTAAACCATCTTACAGGTCTGACGCAAGCAAATAAGTCAAGCTTTTGTCTGAGAGCTACATTTAGGGACGTTATTCCACCTCCAACTGGAGTCGTAAGTGGGCCTTTAATACCAACTAGGTATTCATTGAATACATCTAAAGTTTCTTGGGGCAACCACTCTCCCGTTTGATTATAAGCTTTCTCTCCAGCTAAAACTTCTTTCCAAACAATTTTTTTCTCACCAGAGTATGCTTTTTCTACTGCTGAGTCAAGTACCAACTTACTTGCGGGCCAGATATCAACACCTATTCCATCACCTTCAATAAAAGGTATTATTGGGTCATTTGGGACGACCATGTTTCCATCTGAATATTTAATTTTATTTCCTTCCATAATCTGCTTTTTTTGTAAAATAGAAAGCAATTATAGATATTTTTTATCTAAATGAATAATTAAAAATTGATTCATTTTTACTTCCATTTTATGTTACACCCCATACTAGGGAACTGATCAAATTTTACATCTTTATTATCAAGAGTTAAATCAATAGCTTTTCTTAAATCTCTGCCGTCAACTTCATCTGAGTTTCCAGGAGATGAAGAATCTAGCCTACCTCTATATACCAATGCTCTTTCTTTATTAAATAAATAAAATTCTGGAGTACATTCTGCCTTAAATAATTTTGCAATTTCCTGGGTTTCATCAAATAAGTATGGAATGGAAATTCCTAAGTCTTGAAATAATAGTTTCATTTTCTCTGGCGAATCCTGAGGATAATTTTCGATATCGTTTGAGCTAATTGCAATAAATCTTATGCCATTATAATCATTAATTATTTTTTTAATTTCATCATGATAATGAATTACATAAGGACAATGATTACAAATAATCATAACTACTGTATTTTTTTCAGATGTGAAGTTTTCAGTAGAATATAATTCATCAGTCAATACATTTACCAGTTTAAATTTTGGTAGCTCTGTACCTAAAGGTAACATTTGGGAATAAGTGAGTGCCATTACTTTTAATTTTAATTTATAAATTTTATATTAAATAAATTTAGTTCCAATATTATCCTAATACAATGAAAAAAACTATACTTATTATTTTCCTTCTTATAAGCAACTATTCTTTTGGTCAAATAGAAAAAGCTCCTGAAAGATTTAGAGGTGAAGGACCTTTTAATCAATTAATTATAAGGGGTGCAACAATTATTAATGGAAATGGAGCTCCTCCAACCGGTCCAGTTGACATTGTAATTGAAAAAAATATTATTAAAAGTATAAGAAATGTTGGCTATCCAGGTCTTGAAATTAAAGAAAGCAGAAGACCTGTAGCAAAACCGGGAGCTAAAGAAATTGATGCTCACGGAAAATATGTTCTCCCTGGACTAATTGATATGCATGGTCATATTTCCTCACAAAGAGAAGGTACTGCTGAATATGTTTTTAAATTATGGATGGCACACGGAATAACTACTATAAGAGATCCTTCTTGCGGTCAAGGACTTGATTGGGTTCTCCATCAGAAAGAGGAAAGTAAAAAAAATAGTATTACAGCTCCAAGAATTTTAGCGTATACAAGTTTCGGTCAAGGAGCGAAAAATGGGATAAATACTCCTGAAGAAGCTGTCAATTGGGTAAGAAAGAATGCTGATAGAGGAGCTGATGGAATTAAATTTTTTGGTTCTAGGCCTGATATATTTAAAGCTGCACTTCAAGAAAACAAGAGATTAGGATTAAGGTCAGCATGTCACCATGCACAAATGGATGTTGCTGAAATGAATGTGCTAGAAACAGCAAGAAATGGTTTAACTACAATGGAACACTGGTACGGTCTACCAGAAGCATTATTTGAAGATAAAACTGTTCAAAATTATCCTGTTGAATATAATTATATGAATGAAGGTCATAGATTTGAAGAAGCTGGAAAACTTTGGAAACAGGCTGCTGAACCATATTCTAAAAAATGGAATGATGTTATGAATGAATTAATATCATTAGATTTCACAATTGATGTAACTTTTGTGCCATACAGTGTATTTAGAGATGTACAGAGAGCAAGTAGCCTGCCGTGGCATAAAGATTATACAAGACCTAAGCTTCTTAAGTTTTTCCTTCCAGCAAGAGATTCTCATGCCGCAGCTTATTATGACTGGGGCTCAGAACTAGAGACAGAATGGAAAGAAAATTATAAGTTATGGATGACTTTTATAAATGAGTATAAGAATAGAGGTGGTAGAGTAACTGCTGGGGCAGATTCAGGGTATATGTATAACCTTTATGGATTTGGTTATGTCCAGGAATTAGAGTTATTAAGAGAAGCAGGGTTTCATCCAATGGAGGTAATTAGAGCTGCTACCCTACATGCAGCTGAGGCTATCGGAATGGAAGATCAAATTGGATCTGTCGAAACTGGAAAACTTGCTGATTTAATAATAATGGATCAAAATCCTCTGAAAAATCTTAAGTATTTATATGCTACAGGAGACATCAAACTTGAAAATAATGAGGTGATAAGGGTTGGTGGTGTATCAAAAACTATTAAAGACGGTATAATTTTTGATGCTAAAGAGCTATTAGAAGATGTTAAGAAAATTGTTGACGAAGAGAAAAGAAATACACCAGGATGGGAAAAACTATTATTTGAAAATATTCAGAGAAAATAAATAATTATAATCCTAATTCTTTAAGTTGATCTTTATCAATTTGAGATGGTGAATTTATCATAACATCTCTACCAGATGTGTTCTTTGGAAAAGCAATAAAATCTCTTATAGATTCTTTACCACTAAAGAGTGCACAAAGTCTATCAAATCCAAAGGCTATACCTCCATGAGGTGGCGTACCATATTTAAATGCGTTAAGTAAAAATCCAAATTGATTATTTGCTTCATCTTTTGTAAAACCTAATATCTCAAAAACTTTCTCTTGGAGAAGCCTGTCATGAATTCTAATTGATCCCCCTCCTATTTCAACTCCATTAATTACAAGATCATACGCATTAGCTCTAACTTTTTCTGGGCTTGAGTTAAGAAGATCAATATCTTCTTTAATTGGAGATGTAAAAGGATGATGCATAGCATGATATCTTTTTGATTCATCATCCCATGAAACTAATGGAAAATTAACAACCCAAACAGGTTTGAATACTTCTGGGTCTCTTAGCTTTAATTTATCACCCATAAGTAGTCTTAGTGATGACATAGCAGAAAAGGTTTGCTTCTTCTCACCTGCTAGAATTAGAATTAAATCAGAAGGATTAGAATTATTTTCACTTGCAATCACTTTTAAATCCTCAGAGGAATAGAATTTATCAACTGAAGATTTTAAAGTACCGTCTTCATTATTTTTAATATATACTAAACCTTTAGAGCCAATCTGAGGTGTTTTGACAAATTCAGTAAGTTCATCTATTTGCTTTCTTGAAAAATTACTACACCCTTCAACATTAATTGATAGAACTACCTCAGAGTCATCAAATACCTTAAAACCTTTACCCTTAGCTATTGAAGTAATATCATTGAATTTCATTCCGAATCTTAAATCAGGTTTATCGGAACCATAATATTTAATCGCTTCACCATACTCCATAATAGGGATTTCACCTAAATCCTTATTTAATATTTTTTTAAATAAATGTGTGATGAGACCACCAAAGTTTTCTAAAACATCTTCCCTATCTACGAAAGACATCTCACAATCTATTTGAGTAAATTCTGGTTGTCTATCTGCTCTTAAATCTTCATCTCTAAAACATTTTACTAACTGATAATACTTATCAAACCCAGAGACCATAAGTAGTTGTTTAAATGTCTGTGGGGATTGAGGTAGAGCATAGAATTCTCCTTTATTCATTCTAGATGGAACTACAAAATCTCTTGCTCCCTCCGGTGTAGACTTAATTAGTACAGGAGTTTCAATTTCAAGAAAATTTTTGGAATTGAGATAGTTTCTTGTCTCTTGCATTAAGCTATGCCTTAGTTTAATATTTTTTTGAAGAGGAGATCTCCTTAGATCTAGATATCGATACTTCATTCTTAACTCTTCTCCTCCGTCAGTTTCATCTTCAATTGTAAAAGGAGGAACATCAGACTTATTTAAGTATTCTATTTCAGAAACTTTTATTTCAATATCTCCAGTATCCATATGTGGATTTTTTGAAAGCCTTTCAGAAACCTCTCCTTTAATTTTAATTACATATTCTCGTCCACATTTTTTTGCTAACTCAAAAGTATTTTTTCCAGAGAATTCTTCTTCAAAAATTAATTGAGTAATTCCGTATCTATCTCTAATATCAATCCAAACTACTTTTCCTTTATCTCTAATTTTGTGAGCCCAGCCAGATAAAATAACGTTAGATTTAATATCTTTTTTTCTTAACTCTCCACAATTATGTGTTCTAAACATCCTTAATGATTTTAAACAAAATTAATAGAATTATAAAGAATGCATGAATTTTTTTTATAATCTTACATGGCTAATGAACATATTAAAAAACAATCATGAATATTTTATGAAAATGGCTCTTAAAGAAGCCGAATCTGCATATGAAGAAGAAGAAATACCAATTGGAGCTGTAGTTGTTCATAATAATAAAGTCATTAGTAAAGGTCATAATCAGTCCCAGAAATTAAATGATGCTACGGCACATGCAGAAATGATAGCAATTACTTCTGCACAAAATAAACTAGGAAGCAAATACTTAAATGAGTGCGAACTTTATGTCACCCTAGAACCATGTATGATGTGCAGTGGAGCTATACACCTATCAAAAATAAAAAAGGTGGTTTATGCCCTTGATGACAAAGAGAAAGGCTATTTAAGGAGATCTAAGGAAGAGTTAAATAAAAAACTGATAATTATCTCAAATATTCTTGAATCTGAGTCAAAAAATCTATTAGAATCTTTTTTCTTTAAATTAAGAAGCTGAACCTTCAGTATTTAAAGTAAAATTCTTAAATTCAATAATTATTAATTTTAATTAAAACAAAATAAATATGTCATTCACTTTACCAGATTTACCTTATGATCACAGTGCTCTTGAACCTCACATAGATTCTACAACCATGGAGATTCACCATAAGAGACATCATAACCTTTACATCACTAATCTAAATAATGCTATTGAAAATTCTAATCTTGAAGGATTATCGATAGAGGATTTATGTAAAAAACATTCAGATAATGTAGCTGTAAGAAATAATGGAGGCGGTCACTATAATCATTCATTATTCTGGGAAATTCTATCTCCAAATGGTGGTGGAGATCCAACAGGAAAAGTGAAAGATATGATAAACTCAAGTTTTGGGGATTTCAATAATTTCAAAGAAAAATTTAAAAATGCAGCAATGACTAGATTTGGCTCAGGGTGGGCATGGTTATGTCAAGTAGATGATCATCTTGAAGTATGCTCTAGTGCTAATCAAGATAATCCTTTGATGCCAGGCATTTGTAACGACTCTAGTAATATTTTGATGGGTATCGACGTGTGGGAACATGCTTATTACCTAAACTATCAAAATAAAAGAGTTGAGTATATAGATGCTTTCTTTAATATTTTAAATTGGGAAGAAGTAAATAATAGATTAAAGTAATTAAAAATGGATGACAGAAGAGGATTTATCAAAAATGCTGCAAAAATTGGATTAGGATCTCAGCTTCTTTTTAATACTCCTCTTGAGTTAATTGCAAATAATAGATACAAAATATCATCTAATGATAAAATTAATTTTGGTGTAATTGGTTGTAAGGGAATGGGATGGAGTGACATGGCATCAATATTAAAAAATAGTGAGACTGACTGCATAGCTCTTTGTGATGTTGATGATAAAGTTCTTAAAGAAAGATCAGAAAATGTTAAAGATATAACTGGAAAAAAACCAAAGATCTATAAAGATTACAGGAAATTATTAGATAATAAAGACATTGATGCCGTAGTTATTGGAACACCTGATCACTGGCATTGCCTAAATTTAGTGGATGCTCTTAGCGCTGATAAACATATATATTGTGAGAAACCTATTTCAAATTCAATCGAGGAAGCTGACATAATGTTAAAAGCTTCATTAGAAGCTAAAAAATGTATTCAAGTAGGTCAATGGCAGAGAAGTGGCGGACAATATAAAGAAGCAATGGATTATTTATGGTCAGGTAAAATTGGAAAAGTAAGATTAGTTAAGGTATGGGCTTATATGGGTTGGTACGGATGGGTAGATAACTTTAAAGATACTGATGCACCCAAAGGTGTAGACTATAGTATGTGGTTAGGTCCTGCACCCTTAAGAAAATTTAATCAAAACAGATTCCATGGAAGTTTTAGATGGTACTGGGATTATGCTGGTGGTCTAATGACTGACTGGGGAGTTCACGAAATTGATATAGCACTTTGGGGAATGAATGCTAAAAACCCATTATCAATTTCAGCTGCTGGAGGTAAGTTTGCCTATCCTAATCAAGATACAGAGACGCCAGATTCGCTTCAAACTATATATGAATATAAAGATTTTACAATGTTATGGGAACACGCTAATGGTATCGATGGTGGGAATTATGGACTTAGTGAAGGCATTGCATTTATTGGAAGTAAAGGAACTATAGTTGTTAATAGGACTGGATGGGAAGTAATCCCAGAAAAAGATCACCGCAATGGTGGAGATTTATTTATCGAAGAAGTTCCAAGAACTACTTTTAACTGGGATCAAGTTCGAAAAAAATATGGTAACGCACTTGATTTACATACAGAAAACTTTGTTGATAGTATTAAAAAAAATGATCCCTCAATTTTAAGCTGTGGGATAGACAGTGGTAGTCAAGTTTCAAAAGTTGCTCATATGGGTAATGTTGCTTTTAGAAGCGGATCAAAAATCAAATGGAATAAAGAGAAGAATAATTTTGATAATTCTACAGCTAATAATCTTATTATACCAAAATATAATAATGGATGGAGCTTACCATCTTTATGATTTATTCTCTAATATTTTTTGTAACTCTATATTTTCATCTCTTAATCTAGCTGCCTCATAGAAATCCAGTTTATCTGCAGCCTTATTCATCTCAGATGAATTTTTTTCAATAATTTTCTTAATTTCATCTACTGACATATTTTTGATTACCGGATCAATCTCAAGATTTGAAACAAATTTATTAACAGTTTCCTTCTCATTAGCAACTGTAGTTTGAGCTAAAATATTTTCTTTAGACTTATTCACAGTTTTAGGAATAATATTGTTTTTCTTATTGTAAGCATCTTGAATTTTTCTTCTTCTATTTGTTTCATCAATTGTAGACTTCATTGATTTAGTTACTTTATCAGCATACATAATAACAAAACCATTAACATTTCTAGCGGCCCTACCAACAGTCTGAATTAAAGATTTTTCATTTCTCAAAAATCCCTCTTTATCAGCATCTAAAATTATTACTAAAGATACTTCAGGAAGATCTAATCCTTCTCTAAGTAAGTTGACACCAACTAAGACATCAAAATTACCAAGCCTTAAATCTCTCAAAATATTGACTCTTTCTAAAGAATCAATTTCAGAGTGCATATATCTTGCTTTAATACCATTATTATGTAAATATTTCGTCAATTCTTCAGACATTCTTTTTGTAAGAGTTGTAATCAATATTCTTTCCTGAACTTTAATTCTATTATGAACTTCATTAATTATATCATCTATTTGATTTTCAGTTTTTCTGACTTCAATTGGTGGATCAAGTAACCCAGTAGGTCGAATAATCTGTTCAATTATAATTCCCTCTGAACTTGATAATTCATAGTCTGAAGGAGTAGCTCCTACAAAAACTACTTTATCTATTAAAGATTCAAACTCCTGAAAATTTAATGGCCTATTATCTAAAGCTGATGGAAGTCTAAATCCATAATCAACTAAATTCATTTTTCTTGACCTATCTCCTCCCCACATTGCTCTGATCTGAGGTATAGTCACATGACTCTCATCAATGAACATTAAGAAATCATCGGGGAAATAATCAATTAAACAAAAAGGTCTTTTACCAGGATCCCTTCTATCAAAATATCTAGAATAATTTTCAACTCCTGAACAGTATCCAATTTCACTAATCATCTCCATATCAAATTCTGTCCTTTCTTTAATTCGATTGGCTTCACTAAACTTTCCCTCTTTCTCAAAAAAATTAATTTGTTTATCTAAGTCTTCTTCTATCTCTTCAAGAGCAATGTCTATAGTTTCCTTTGATGTCACAAATAGATTTGCCGGATATATTTTAATGTAATCTTCATTAGAAATTGTTTTTCCAGAATTTGGATCTACCTTTTGAATTGATTCAATTTCATCATCCCAAAATATAATTCTTACTATAAAATCTGCATATGCTAAATAAATATCAAGAGTATCACCTTTTAACCTGAATGTTCCCCTTTTAAAATCCTGATCGTGAGATCTTTCATAAAGAATATCTACTAAAGAAAATAGAAATTCTTTTAAATTAACTTTTTGTCCGTTTTTAACTTCAATAATATTTTTCCCAAAATCATCTGGATTTCCAATACCATATATGCATGATACTGATGCAACAACTATCACATCATCCCTACCTGAAAGCAAAGCTGATGTCGCGCTTAACCTTAATTTTTCAATTTGTTCATTTATCGAGAGATCTTTTTCAATATAAACATTAGAACTAGGTATATAAGCCTCTGGTTGATAGTAATCATAATATGATATAAAATATTCAACAGAATTATTTGGAAAAAAATTTTTTAATTCTCCATATAATTGAGCTGCCAAAGTTTTATTATGAGATATAATTAAAGTTGGTTTATTAGTTTGATTAATTACATTGGCCATGGTAAAGGTTTTTCCAGATCCAGTAACCCCAAGTAATACCTGATTTTTTTGTTTACCATTTAAACCATCAACTAATTCTTTAATTGCTTTTGGTTGATCTCCCTTCGGAGAGAACTGAGAATGTAAATCAAATTTCAAAATATAAATTTTTATTTATTCCAAATTTCCCATGATAACTCTGCTTGATTTACAAGCATATCATATCCATTTTTTATTTTAGATCCTTTACTCTTAGATGTAGATAAAAGTTTTGTCTCTTCAGGATTATATACTAAATCAAAAATATAATGATTAGATGTTAGTTGATCATAATTTAAATTAGGTATTGAATCAATGTTAGGATACATCCCAAGTGGCGTAGTATTTATAATTAATTTATAGTTAATTAAATCCTCATTTTTTAAAAGTTCATCATAAGATATTTTTGATACTCCAGAAAATCTTGAAACTATTTTATAAGGAATTTTTAATTTTTTAAGAGAATAACAAACCGCATTAGAGCTTCCTCCTGAACCTAATACGAGAGCAGAAAAATTTAAATCAGGTAACCATTCAATTAAACTTTTTTGAAATCCAAGATAGTCAGTATTAAAACCTTTAAGCTTTTTATTTTGAAATTTGATAACGTTTACTGAACCTATTTCTAATGCTTCCTCATCAATTTCATCTAATAATTTCATAACACTTTCTTTATAAGGTATAGTAACATTTAATCCTATTATTGAAGAATTGTTTGAAATAATATCCATAAAATCTTCGATATTTTTTATTTCAAAATTTGTATAAGATGAATCTTTAATATTAAGATTATTAAATTTTTTTTCAAAATATGATTTTGAAAATGAATGTTTTAAAGGATAACCAATTAATCCAAAATTTTTCATTCTGATTTTAAATTGTATGAAATAATTCCAGATATAATAAATATTATAAAAGGCATTAAGATATCTCCTTCAGGTAAAACTATTTTATTATCTAGTTGCCATGGCCAAACTTTATTTAAAGCACCCATCATCAAACCTGAAAGAAAAAAAATAGTTGATCTATAATAATTCTGTAATAAATAGTGAATCATTTTTGAAAAGGATAATATTCCAGTAATAGCTCCTAAAGAAAAAATTAAAATATTAATCCAGTTAAATGAGGATATAGAATCTAACATAAATTTATACTTACCTAATATTAATAAAATATAACTTCCAGAAATTCCGGGTAAAAGCATAGCAGAAATAGCTATAAAGCCGGCTAAAAAAATAGAAAAAATACTATTTGATGTAGATAAACTGCTTACAAAAAAGAATGACAGACCAATAACTAAACCTACAAATACGGTAAGAAAATCAAGAGTCGAAGTTGGTTTTAAACTAGAAATAAGCCTAATTGATGAAAAAAAAATTAACCCGAAAAAAAATGAGAAAAGAAGAACTTTATAATCTAAAAGTAGAAAAGAAATTAATGATGAGAAGATAAAAATTGATGATAGTATTCCAAAAAATACCGGTAATAAAAAACATAAGTTTAATTGATTATTTAATTTCTTAAAATCTAATCTAATTAGATAAATAAATGATTTATAGTTTATAGATTTTAAAGATGAGATAAAATCTTTATAAATACCAAGTAATAATGCGATAGTACCTCCAGAAATTCCAGGAATTAAATCTGAAATCCCCATAGCCATACCTTTTAAAAAAAGAATAGATCGATTGTTTAGTGACATTATAAGTATTGGTTAAATGTATCTCCTCTTAGTCCTACCCTTATCGTTTCAAGTGAAATTACTTCATTTCCAGATATATTTCCAAGATTAACATTTTGACCTAATAATTCCACAAACCAAACTTGCTGAGCTTTAAGCGGGGCCTCCCACAATATTTTTTCTGTTGGTATTTCAGTTAATATTTCTTCTACTAGTCCTTGCCTTACCTCACCAGAAGATCTAAATAAACCAACACTACCAGACTCTCTAGCTTCTCCAATTACTTTCCACGATCCGGCATTTAACTCAGCTTTCATCTGTCTTATCCATTTGTAAGGGGGAATTATTTTTTTTTCGTCTTTAGAACCTATCTCTGAAAAAACAGTGACATGTTCAGCCAGTTTTTCGATATACTCACATTTTTTTTTATGAGGAATTGAAATTGAACCATCAGAAACCTCGGCATATTTTAGATTATACTTCTTTAGGATTTTGATATAGTCTTCGAATTGATCTCTAATTGCAAAAGCTTCAAAAAGGGTACCTCCAAAGTAAACATTAATATCAAAATCTTCAAATAGCTTAATTTTCTCCTCAAGATTTTCACTAAAATTGGCAGTTGTCCAACCAAATTTTACAAAATCGATATATTTTGCAGAAGAGTCAATCAAATTTTTACATTCTTGTAAACTAGAACCCTTATCAATAACCATAGTGATCCCAGATTCTCTTGGTTTTTTAGTTCTTTCTGGTAAATTTTTTAAATCAAAATTCATTATAATTTATTCTTTCTGTACTGATTAATCACTCTAATTAATGCAGATTGTGTTTCAAAATTAGGAACAAAATCAAAAAGTACCTCATGATTATCAAAATTAAGAGACAATGCGCTTTCAAGTACATTTATTGACTCTTTATACCTTCCCGAGTCCATCAAATAAATAACAAGCCTGTAGTATAATAGAGATTCACTTGGGACTTCTTCAATACTATCTTTAATTATTTTGATTGCTTTCTCTATATCTCCACTTTCATAGAAAATAAAAGAATAGTCTAATGAGACTTTATAATCTGTTGGATCAATTTCTAAAGCCCTATTATATAGATCAATGCTTGAAACCATATTTCCAACTTTAAATTCTGCAAAAGCTAAAGATTTAATATAGTCTACATTTTCATTGTTTAATTTAAATGCCTTTTTAAAATAATAAATTGCTTCAAACCATTTATCTAACGAAACTAATGACTTTCCTAACCAATAATAAGATTCCTTAAAAGACTGGTCAATTTTAATTGATTTCTGAAAATAATTTATTGAGGAAGAATAATCCTCTAAATGATGATATGCTCTACCAATTGCAGAATAAATTTCAGGAGAAGGTCCGTCAAGCTCCAAAGATTTATAAAAGTTGACTTTTGCTAATTCATAATTTTCTAGATTAAGATATGACTCTGCTAGGTTGTTATATGCACTTGAATATTCTTCATCAATAGCAATAGCAAATTCAAATGCCTCAATTGATTTTTTATAATTTTTTAATTTAAAATAAATATTACCTAGGTTGTACCATGCATATTCCGAGTATGGATCTTCATCTATAAACTTTTTGTAGTAATGAACACTATTCTCCAACTCACCAGTATGCTCAAGACAATATGCCAAATCATATAAAGCATTTTCATGGTTAATATTTATTTCTATAGCTTTCTTAAAATATTTTGAAGCACTTTTAAAATCTTTTTGTGCTTGATATGCTAAACCAATCTGATAATTTATTTCGTCCTTATTTTCTGAATAAATTAATGCTTTATTTAAAATTGATATTGCACCCTTATATTCTGCAAGAATAATTTTTACTTGTCCAATCATAATAAAGATATTCTCGTCAGTTGGATTTAGGGAATGAGCTCTTTCTAATGCTATTAAAGCTTCAGAAAATTTTTGCAAAGCAATTAAAATATTTGCCCTTTGAATTAATAAGTCAGAAGAAAACTGATGCTGTGATAAAGCAAAGTCAACAGCTTTAAGTCCAACTTTAAATTTATGATTTTCTATATACCATTTAGTAATTTTTTCATAAGATTCAGAATCATAATACATGTCTATATTATTCTTCATCTTCATCTCAAATTCCATTACAAGTTTGTATATCTCGTCCTTTTTCTTCTTAAACTCTTCAGCCATTTAGTGATTTTTTGAATGAAACTTAAAGCTACAAATTATATTGTTTATTTATAAATGAAATTTATTTTTGTTATATGGCCCTGTAGTTCAATGGATAGAATAGAAGTTTCCTAAACTTTAGATACAAGTTCGACTCTTGTCGGGGCTACTATGATTAAATATTTATTTTATATTTTATTGGTAAATTTTCCTCTTCAAAATAATTTGAAAAAAGCAATCAAAAAATACACAAACGGAAAATATGAGAAGGCAATTAATATTCTAAAAACAAAAAATAAGAAAAAAAATTATGATCACTATTTTTACTTGGGTCACTCATATTCATTTGTTGGCAAAAATGAATTATCAATTCTATATTATGACACTGCAATTAATTTAAATAACCAGAAAGATATTGCGTTTTTTGAGAGAGGTATATCATACTTTCTATCAGGAAATAGTAGAAAAGCATTAGATGACATTAATACAGCAATATTAATTAATTCAGAAAATGCTAATTATCTTATAAATAGAGGAACAATATACTACGATCTTGGGATGATTGACTCGGCATGTAATGATTGGCAAAATGCAATAAATATGGATAATGATGTAATTGATTACTCCATAATCGAAATTAATTGTAATTAATCTTTTTTCTTGAAGTCACCATTCTTTATAGCTTTAATAAATTTCACCCAGGCAAATGGGTTTAGTAAAGGGTTGGATGGTAGTTGATATTTAGTTGAAGTTGCCATCATTTGTTGATCCATAAAATATTTATAATTCATGTTAGCACTCATTGGTTCATTATTATACATTCTTCTCAATAGATCTTTGTCTAATGATTTTTCCATGTTATCTAAATCTTTTCGATTAGGTAACTCAATTGCAAGAACAGCTTTTTTAAATAATTCCTCAGTAGGATAAGGAAAAATTTCAAGTTCAGGTAAAATTGTAGTATCCGGTTTTAATTCAATAAATAGTGTAACTGACTCACCCTTATCTCCTGGCATAATAAAATTTTGTTTTTGATATCCGATGGCACTTACTATGATACTATCATTAGCTAAAACTGGCATTGCAAAGTAACCGTAAGGATTTGAAGTTGTTCCCCTTCCGGCCTTTGGAACGTATATGTGAACACCTCCAACACCAGAAATACTGTCTTTTCCTACAACTACACCAGATAGCTGAATAATTTTTTGTCTCCCTTGTGAATGCAAATTACTAATAGAAAACAGGGATATTAAAACAACAAATATTAAAAAGTATTTTTTATTGAGTATCATTTTTAAAATGTTACTTTTTTAAAATAACATGCTAAATTACTTAATAAATATGTTTTTTTTATTTAGAATAGTTTGTAATAACAATATTTAACAGAAATGAGATTAAAGAAATTTAATATTGAATATGGAAAAACAATATTTAAATCTTTTTCAGATGTATCTAGAATAAGGATTTTAAACATATTGGCAAACAGAAAAGAAGCATCTATTTCTGACCTTGAAATGATATTAAATTTTACTCAAACTAAAACATCAAGACATATTTATTATCTAAAAAATTCAGGTTTACTAAACTCAGAAAATAAAGATCAATTTATATTCTATTCCTTAAGAGAAGAAGCTTTAGATATCATTGATCAAATCTTTGAATTTTTAGATAAAGATGAACAGTTAAAAAAAGACCTAGAAGCATATGATATTATGTACTCAAATAGAGAACTTGCTAGAAATAAAATTGAAATAAAAACCTGGAAACAATAAATTTTTAAAATTATGAATAATGCATTTTTTGAAGTACCAATTCCAATTAACGAACCAGTAAAAGATTATGTTAATGGTTCTCAAGAGAAAGAAGAGTTACTAAAAACTCTAAATAAAATGAAAAATAAGATCATAGATATACCTATGATAATTGATGGAAAAGAAATAACCACTGATAATAAAATAAAAATTACCGCACCTCATGATCATAATCTTCATATTGGAAACTTCTATGAAGGAGATAAATCTCATGTAAAATTAGCGATTGATGCTGCCTTAAAAGCAAAGAAAGAATGGAGTGCAATGTCTTGGCAGAGTAGAGCTTCAATATTCTTAAAAGCAGCAGAATTACTTGCCGGTCCTTACAGGTCTAAAATTAATGCTTCTACAATGCTCGGTCAGTCAAAAAATGTCTTTCAGGCGGAAATAGATGCTGCTTGTGAATTTATTGACTTCCTAAATTTTAATGCTTCTTATATGGAAGAAATTTATAAGAATCAACCTGAATCATCACCAGGTATGTGGAATAGGTTAGATTATAGACCTTTAGAGGGTTTTGTCTTTGCAATAAGTCCTTTCAACTTTACTTCTATAGCAGGAAACTTATGTGCAAGCCCTGCTCTAATGGGTAATACTGTAATTTGGAAGCCTGCTTATCCTCAAATTTATTCAGCAAAAGTTATAATGGATTTATTTAAAGAGGCTGGTCTTCCTGATGGAGTGATAAACATAATTTATGTGGATGGCCCCGATGCAGGAGATATAATATTTAAACATAAAGATTTTGCTGGCTTACACTTTACTGGAAGTACTGGAGTATTTAAACATTTATGGAAAGAAATTGGTCAAAATATAGATCTATATAATTCATATCCAAGAGTTGTAGGTGAAACGGGAGGAAAAGATTTTATAGTTGCACATGAATCTGCAAACTCAAAAGAAGTTTCTACTGCAATTATAAGAGGTTGTTTCGAGTTTCAAGGTCAAAAGTGTAGTGCTCCATCAAGAATTTATTTACCTAAATCTTTATGGCCAAGTATAAAAAAGGAACTTTTAGATGAAATAAAAACTATTAAAATTGGTGAGCCTGATGACTTTTCTAATTTTATGAATGCCGTAATAGATGAGAGAGCTTTCAATAAAATAGTTTCTTATATTGAAGATGGTAAGAAAGATAAAGACTTAGAACTTCTTATTGGAGGAGATTATGATAGTTCAAAGGGATATTTTATTAATCCTACTGTTTTTGTTACAAACAATCCTAAAAATAAATTAATGGTAGAAGAAGTTTTTGGACCTGTAACATGTATCTATATTTATGAAGATAAGGAATTTGATAAGACTTTAAAGCTTGTAGATGAGACATCTCCATATGCGTTAACTGGTGCAATATTTGCTTCAGAACAAGTTGCTATTGATAAAGCTATGAATGCCTTAGAGTACTCTGCAGGAAATTTTTATATTAATGACAAGCCTACTGGTGCTGTTGTAGGTCAACAGCCTTTTGGTGGGGGGAGAGCTTCAGGTACAAATGATAAAGCAGGTTCTTACCTTAATTTATTAAGATGGGTATCTCCTAGAACAATAAAGGAAGTTTATAATACCCCAAAAAATTACAGATATCCTTTTTTGAAAAACTAATTTTGTAATCTTAGTTCGTACCTATTGAAATAGGTCACTACTAAAAATGATATTATCAAATATGATGAAATAATAATTTCATGGAAAGGTATTATCATTTCAAGTTTAGTAAAGTTATTTGTATAAACC
>Ga0255759_10000523_pt1 | contig 34609 bp, 19 predicted proteins | sample 101ome_20_FD_179959 | JGI IMG/M metagenome (GOLD analysis project Ga0255759, IMG submission 179959) | Coastal salt marsh microbial communities from the Groves Creek Marsh, Skidaway Island, Georgia - 101404AT metaG (version 2) | ecosystem: Environmental > Aquatic > Marine > Intertidal zone >... | reverse complement strand
AATCACTTACTAATAGAGCTCGTAAACAAAAAGGTTTACCTCCATTGGAATTTGATAACGGAAGACCTGTTTTAGATCGAGATGGTAGACCTAGACTGAGGGGCGAAACAAGACCATCTAGTGGCGGTAGACGCGAACCAACTTTAAGAAGAGGTATCGATGACATAACCGTAGATCCTTCAGATAGACCTGGATTTGTTGGCCAAACTAGAACAAGACCTTCATCTCAAAACAGAAATCCTGTACCATCACCGGGTGGACGTAAACTTGCTGCTTGGATGAAAACTGGTTTAGCTGGCTGGCTTGGCAGCAAAGTAGGACCAATAGGCGTATTAGTATCTACAGGATTAACTATATTAGAAGCAGAAGAACAAATGGATAATTATTTGCGTGTTGCTTCTTTAGAAATTGACCGTCAGCTTGCAGCAGGTGTGCAGCCCGATGATCTCCAAATTACACCTAAAATGACAGAACAGTATGAGTTAGTAACAGAACTTATGGCCACTGCGGCACTTAAAACAATTACAGCTGGAGTTTTAGGTTACGCAGGAGGCAGAGCAATAGGCGCTGCTGCAAGTGCTGCAATTATTTTTCTTTTTGGTAGTAACTTTCTTGGCTGGCTAGCAGCACTTGTAGGCGGGGGATTACTTGCTTTTTACGGCACAGAAGGTTTAGAATGGGCGCTAAAAAGAGTAGGCGCAGTAGAAGTTGTTACTAACGGTATAAGGTATGCATTTCCGGAACAGAACGCACAAGGTGTACCAATGTTTGCAAATCTAATGATGGAAGTAAACGAATTTCAAGATCACTTTAATATCATTCCGGGCGATGACCCAACTACACTCGGCGCAGACAGTGGTGTAGAACAAGAATCTATTAGTGAGGCAACTATTACAAAACAAGATGTAGAAGATAATCTAAAAGAATTAATCAAATCAGACGAAGATCTTATGCAAATGTTCCGCAAAGGCAAGGAAAAACTTAAAGCAAGGGCATCCTAGCTTTTTCGGTCATTTCGATATTTTCTTTGATTATGTTGTTAAAGATTTCGATGTCTTCATGACTTATATTAAACATTAAATCTTCATACGTTACACTACCTCGCATGTACCAACCTATTCTATAGCGTTGATCTTTGATGCGTTTAACGTCATTGTCAAGTTGTTTAGAATATTCAATTATATCAGAGTCCGAGAGCGTAAGAATTTTAAACCGAAAAAATTTGCGTAATCCATATCGATTTTTGTTTCATAATCTTTTTCGCACTCTTCTGCTGCACATTTAAGTTGTATATTAGGAACATTCCATCTTGCACTAAGATCAAAAATTCCTTCTTTGAGTCTATTGTAAAATACTGCTTCGTTGTTTACAATAAAATCAGTTATTTCCTGTGTGTCTTCTTCGACTTCTCCATTGGACATAACGTTTGCAATATAACTAATTGCTAATCTAATGTTTAGTTCGTTAGACTTAATGTAAACATCGTTTTGCATATCTGTTTTTTTCTTTGGATCTAAGTCTTTGTTTGCTGCAATTTGTACTAAAGTTCTTTCAAATTGATAGTTTTGCATTGCAAAATCTGTTAACTGCCTATATGTAATGGGTTTTAAATTAAATGTATAATCTTCAATTTCAAATTGATAGTCTGTTTGATACTGCGAATATCCATCTAACATATTTGTTAAACTTAGCACACTTTCATTTTCTTCATTACAATGCGGACAACTTGACTGTATAGGTAATTCGTCACCATATGTAGCAATACGAATAGCAATTAAAATATAATCAATATCAAAACCAACTATTTTCCATGGATCAAGTATTGCAGGTACACAACTTTGTACAACCCTAACAGTTGCTTCTCCTGTAAACAATGCATCTGGAGTTTTAAACATTATTTCGTCCATTGCATTCATACCATAAACTGGTATCTGAGTGTATTGCTGATCTTTTATTACTGTATCGTCATAATATTTTCCACCGCTAGGTAGGTCAATAAATAACTTTGGTTGTCGCTGACGACTTTGAAGAAAACTGCTCATATATTTTTTCCGATAAATACTTTGTACATGTATTTATTAAAAATTAAATGCGCACTTTATTATTTGGAATATTGAATGGCAGACGGCGATCCTATACAATTAACAGACGCACAATTTCAACAATTGTTGCGAGCAGCTAATAGAGGTAGTTCTACTCCTTCTCCGAGTAGGCAAAATTCTGGCGGATTTGGTTTGCAACAAGCATCAGATGGTGCTAAAGGATTAGCAGGAGCATTTGGTGATGCTGCTGGTTTTATAACTAGAGGTGGCGGAACTGTAGGCCAACTTTTTGGTGATATAGGAAGTTTAGGCGGCAGGCTTCCTGGATTTTTAGGCGATTCTATAGAGGGTTTAGCAGGATTAGCAGGAGTTGGCGTAGGGTTTTTAGAAGAAACCAATGCAACATTTCAAAATTTATCTAAAGTAGGTGCCGGGTTTAATGGTGATTTAGGTGCATTACGTGCAGGCGCCGCACAAACAAGGCTTCCTCTAGATCAATTTGCTAACTTAGTAGGAAGAAATGCACAAGCATTAGCAGGATTAGGAAGCAGTGTAAACCAAGGTGCTAGACGATTTACAGAACTTTCAAGAGCAATGTTTGAAGATGGGCAAACAATAGAAGGGATGATGAACCTAGGTTATACATTAGAAGAGGCTAATGCTGCCCTTATAGATAATGCAGAGTTACTAGGTCGTCAAAGAATGCTCCAAGGCATGAGCGATCAGCAAGTTGCACAAGCAACATTACAAATGGCCAAAGACATGGCAGTTGTAGCAGATTTAACAGGCAAAAGTGCAGAAGAACAGAGACAATCACTTTTAGATGCTCAAAGAGATGGTAAAAATATTGCTGCTTTAAGACAACTTGAAGCACAAGGTATCACAAATGCTCAAGAAGCATTTAATCAGTCTATGACAGGATTATCCGAATTAGGTCCAGCAGCACAAGCATTTTATCAAGACATACTTCAAGTAGGCGGTCCAGTAAGTGATTTAACTAAAAACTTTGAAGCTATGAACCCTGCTACTGCCCGACAAATTAGAATGATTGCTAATACTACGTCTGCTCAAATGAGCGATGCAGAAAAAAGAGCACGGATACAACAACTATTAGCTACAGCCTCAGGTAATGCCTCAAGAGAATTTGTTAGCAGTACTAACCTTGCAGCAGCAAGAATGGCTGGAGCAGGTTCAACAGCAGGACAATTCCAAGCTGATTTATTATCATCTACAGAAAGTTTTCAGCGTAGTGTAGAAAGTTTTCAATCAGAATTACAAAGAGAAGAAAATGAAGCTGCTGCTAGAGAAGGTAGAAGAGCTAGAATAATATCTAGATCAGAAGCAGCTGAAGTAAGAAGGGCAAGAGCTGTAGAAGAAGCAAACGCTAGATCAAGTGGAGATGCCGACGGTCAAACTATTAGCAGAGAGCTAAACCGTACTACTATTGCATTAGCAAATGCTTCCGCAACTGCAATGGAAAGAATTGGTGCTAATCTAAGTGCAAATACAAGATTAGCAGATACTGTTTCAACAGCACTTGGCGGAATACAAACTGGAGCATCTGTTATTGGTGGCACATCAGCAGGCATCATCGATCAAGCGATGACCCCAGGAGACAAAGCACAATTAGAAACAAATCAGTTTAGAGAATTGTTCGAACCAATTACAACCTCCGCTGGATTATTAACTCGAGTAGGTAATCTAGGAGAACTTGGAGATGCTTTAAGAGAAAATTTTGGAGGATTTAGAGCAGATGGTGGACCAATTGATGCTAAAAAGTTTTACGCAATTGGCGAAGAAGGACCAGAATTATTTGCTCCTGGACTAGATGGAAATGTTTTGTCAAATGAAATTTTTAGTCAATTTGCAAACTTTCCTATAGATGATATTGCAAATCAATTAGCAGGGACAGGTATGCCCATGACTGATGCTGCAAAAAATCTAATGGCAACTATTCCTAACATGATGAAAAAAATAAGTTCATCTGATCTTGGATCAGTTGGAAATGAAATAACTCCTATGATCAATGATATGCTTGCACAAATGAACAATACAACAAATAATTCTAATCAACAACAAAGTCAATCGATGTTAAAACCTAATCAAAGAATGGAAGAATTACTTGACAATCTTAACCAATTGATGTTACAATTAGTAAGAATAAATACACAACAGACTAGAATAGGTAAAGATCAAATTAGTGCTGTTAGAGGAGCAGGCAATTTAATGGCCGGAGTACGGAGTAGAGCATGAGTTGGAAAAAATATTTCACACCAGTACCAACAGGTGATAATCCCAATGGAGCATACTCTCCTTTGAGTTACAGAAATACACAAAATGCAGGACCTGCTAGAACTAATTATTCCTCTTATTTGCCAGATGTATATGTAGGTTCTCCTAATCGTGTAGAACGTTATGGGCAGTATAATACTATGGATTTAGATTCTGAAGTTAATGCTGCACTAGATATACTTGCTGAGTTTTGCACTCAAAAAGGAAAAAACAACACCAGCTTTGATTTTCAATACAACAAAAATGCAACAAATAGCGAAATAAAAATTCTTGGTCAATATTTAAAACAATGGTGCAAAATTAATAATTTTGAAACTAGAATGTTTAGAATATTTAGAAATGTTTTTAAATATGGTGATGAATTCTTTTTAAGAGATCCAGAAACAAAAAAGTTGTTTCATGTTGATCCGGCAAAGGTTACTCGTATTATTGTAAATGAAAGCGAAGGTAAACAACCAGAACAATACATTATAAAAGATGTAAATTTAAACTTTAAAGAAATGGTTGCTACAACTCCACACATTACAAACGGAAACATTACAGGTGCAGGAGCACCAGGAAGCACAGGATATTTTAGAGGAAGTGGCCAAGGAATGGTTGGCAATTCGCCTCAACAATCTGGTTCTAGATTTAGTATAGAAGAAACAGAAGTTGCTATTGATGCAGAACATGTAGTACATTTAAGTTTATCAGAAGGATTAGACAACAATTATCCTTTTGGTAACAGTTTATTAGAAACTATTTTTAAGGTTTACAAGCAGAAAGAACTGCTTGAGGATGCGATTATTATCTATCGTGTCCAACGTGCGCCAGAGCGCAGAGTATTCTACGTTGATGTGGGCAACATGCCATCACACCTTGCTATGCAGTTTGTGGAGCGTGTTAAAACGGAAATACATCAAAGACGTATCCCATCGCAGACAGGCGGAGGTACAAATGTTATAGACAGTTCTTACAATCCTCTGTCAATCAACGAAGACTACTTCTTTCCACAAACTGCTGAGGGTAGAGGATCAAAAGTTGAAACATTACCTGGCGGAACTAACTTAGGAGAGATTGATGATTTACGCTACTTTACTAATAAGCTCGTACGCGGCTTGCGAATTCCTTCCTCTTATCTTCCTACAGGTGCAGATGATGGAGCAACATCCTACAATGACGGACGAGTTGGTACTGCATACATACAGGAACTAAGATTTAATACTTACTGTGAAAGATTGCAAGGCCTAATTGTAGAAGAATTTAATCAAGAATTTAAACGCTTCTTGCTTGAAAAAGGTGTAAACATTGATACTAACATGTTTGACCTTAAGTTTGTGCCTCCACAAAATTTTGCAAGTTACAGACAAGCAGAACTAGATAACAGTCGTGTACCTACATATACCCAAATGAGTGCTATACCTTATATTTCAAATCGTTTTGCTCTTAGTCGGTTCTTAGGATTAACCGCAGAAGAGATTGCAGAAAACGAAAGATTGTGGCGTGAAGAAAATGATGAAATGTTGGGACAGACAGCAGCAGATCCTGCGGGAGAAATGCGCAGTGTAGGTATTAGTAGTGCAGGCATTAGTGCAGATTTAGATGGCGGTGAAGATTTACTAACAGGCGATGAAGAACCAGAAGTTGGCGGCGACACTGCACCGCCAGAAACATCAACAGGTACTGACTTAGGAGGTACGCCAGCAGGCGCTCCAACTGAGCAAACGATATAAATACTAACATGATACTACGAGAATTATTTTATTTTGATAAAGAAACTTTAGAGCCTACTGAGGATAACAGCTATGATCCTACGTATGATGATAGTATCTTGAACTTTGACGACACACGTAAAACAAGATTAACACTGCGTCAAATTAACCGTGCAAGGAAAGCAAGTGAGCTACATAATGTTGAGAAGTCTAAAGAATTAGACTTTATCAGACAGATGTATGGAATAGCAGCACAAGCAGCCGCTGCCGGGGTATAATGGCAAAAATTGACAAGTCTAAACTTACAAAAGAGGAATGGAAAATTCTTCGGGATCGCAGACGTCTTGAAAAAGAGGCTGCACAGTTCCAAAAAGAAAATCAAAAAATAATATCTAATTCTGTTAAAGAAGAAAATCATATATCTGTAAAAGGTAACACTGCTTTTGTGTTAGGCAACGGTGTAAGCAGACAGCCAGTTGACGTTAACGAACTACAAAAATTTGGCCCTATTTATGGCTGTAATGCTCTGTATAGATCATTTAATCCCGACTATCTTGTAGCAGTAGATACAAAAATGATTTTAGAGATTAACAAGTCCGGTTATCAAAAAAAGAATACTGTTTGGACAAATCCAAACAAAGCATATACTAGGATGGAAGGATTTAATTTTTTTAGTCCATCAAAAGGTTGGAGCAGTGGACCAACAGCATTGTGGCTTGCAAGCCAACATGGGTATGATACTATATATATTTTAGGTTTTGATTATAGAGGTTTAGACCAAGGCAAACGCTTTAACAACTTATATGCTGACACTATGAATTATAAAAAAAGTATAGACGGCGCTACTTTTTTTGGTAATTGGTTACGACAAACAAAGTCTGTAATAAAAGATCATCCAAAAATTAACTATGTTAGAGTTATACATCCTGATAATTACAAGCCCGAAGAACTAAATAATTTTGTCAATTTTAATACTATAACTGTGGATGTGTTTAAGAAAATCCATAACTTATAGTTTATCTGTATAAAAACGGGCCGTTTTTGGCCTATTTCTACGCATATTTTCTTCTATTTGTTAAATAATAGTGACAGCCTTACCATAGGTAAAACATTTATAGGAGAAAAGTAATGGCAAATCGCAATAAATTTGAAGAAATGCTTGAGCGTCTCATCAACGAAGATAGAGAAGGCGCAGAAGAGTTATTTCATGAAATCGTAGTGGAAAAATCACGCGATATATACGAATCACTATTAGAAGCAGATCTAGAAGACGAAGAAGTAGATGAAGCTTCTGATGAAGAAGTTGATGAGTCAGACGATGAAGAAGTAGATGAAGCTTCTGATGAAGACGATCTAGACGAAGATTTTAACCTAGACGAATTTGAAGTTGAAGCAGATCCAATGGACATGGATATCGAAATGGGCGGTGACGCTGGTGACGATATGATGGGTGACATGGGCGCAGACGACGGCATGGACATGGACATGGGCGACGAAGGCGAAGGTGACATGGAAGACCGTGTTGAAGATCTAGAAGACGCACTAGACGAGCTAAAAGCAGAATTTGAAAAAATGATGGCTGGCGAAGACGGCGATGACGAAGGCGATGACATGGACATGGATATGGACATGGACGCTGGTGACGACGAAGGTGCTGATGACGATGGTGCTGATGACGAAGAAATGGAAGCTACAGAAGAAACTGACGAAAAAGTTGACGAAAAATCAAGTGATCAAAAGTCTGAAGCAGAAACAATGAGAGAATATGTTGAAAAAGTAACTGCTAAAATGGGCGACAATGGTGCAAACACTAAGTCTCCAGTAGCTGGTAAAAACGATATGGGCGGAACAACTGCAAATATCGCAGCAGGTGGTGATGGCGGCACAGGCGGCACAGCAGGCGGTCTTGCAAATCCATCATCTAAAGAAGATAACGCTGGTAACGTAAATGTTCCTGGCGCTAAAGGCGCAACAAGCATGCGCAACCAACCGGGACACGGTGCTGAAAAGAAAGGCAAAGCTCCAGAAAAAGCTGGTGCAGATAGCCCAATTAACGGTGTTAAATCTCGAGCAAAATAAGGACGTATGAATGAAAAACTTACGAGAGCATTTGACATTCGACCAAGCTAAAATTGTGGTTGAGAATGCCAACGAAGGAAAAGACTTGTATATGAAGGGTATTTGTATACAAGGCGGAGTACGCAATGCTAATCAGCGTGTGTATCCTATAAATGAAATTGGCAGGGCTGTCAAAACTCTCAATGATCAAATTAGCGGAGGTTACAGTGTTCTCGGCGAAGTAGATCATCCAGAAGGCCTTAACATTAACCTAGACCGTGTATCACACATGATTACAGAAATGTGGATGGATGATGCAAACGGTTATGGTAAACTTAAAATTTTACCTACTCCGATGGGACAACTAGTTAAAACAATGCTAGAAAGCGGCGTTAAACTAGGCGTTTCATCAAGAGGTAGCGGAAATGTTTCAGAAGACGGTAGCAATACCGTCTCTGATTTTGAAATAATCACCGTGGACGTTGTGGCACAGCCAAGCGCTCCTGGTGCATATCCTACACCAATTTATGAACACTTAATGAATGCTCGTGGAGGATACAAGGCATATGAACTAGCACAGGCAACAAAACATGACACTAAGGCACAAAAGTATCTAAAGGAATCGTTGATGAACATCATCAACAGACTCCAATAACAAGGAGAACGCAATGATAGATGCACTAAAAACACTTTTCGAAAACGATGTAGTTTCTGAAGACGTGCGTCATGAAATTGAAGAAGCTTGGAATAAAAAAATCAAAGAGAACAAGCAGGCAGCGACTGCTGAACTCAGAGAAGAATTTGCTAAAAAATACGAGCATGATAAGTCAGTAATGGTTGAAGCGATCGATGCAATGATTTCAGAGCGTTTAGCTGAAGAAATTGCAGAGTTTGCAGAAGATCGTAAACAATTGGCGGAAGCAAAAGCACATTATACTATGAAAATGCGTGAAAACGCAAAGTTAATGCAGCGTTTTGTTACAGACACGCTTGGCAAAGAAATTTCCGAACTTCATGAAGATCAAAAAGCAATAGCTGGAAAGTTTGAAATGCTTGAAAGTTTTGTTGTTGATGCACTTGCAAAAGAAATTGCTGAGTTCCACGAGGACAAGAAAGACCTTGCTGAAACAAAAGTAAAATTAGTTAAAGAAGCAAAAACAAAATTTGCTGAAATTAAGAAAACTTTTGTAGAGTCTAGTGCAGAAAAAGTATCTGATCTTGTTGGCAAAAATCTTAAAAGAGAAATTAGTCAACTTAAAGAAGATATTGAAGAAGCACGTAGAAACGACTTTGGTCGTAAACTATTCGAAGCATTCGCTAACGAATACGCAACTAGCCACTTAAATGAAAAATCAGAATCTGCAAAACTTCTAAAAGTTGTTGATCTTAAGAACAAACAACTAGCAGAAGCAGAAGCAAAAGCGGCTAAGATAAAACAATTGGCAGAAAGTAAAGAAGCTGAAATTAATAAAATGAAAGCAATTACTGAGCGTCAAAATACTATCAATGACCTTATTGCTCCTTTAAGCAAAGGACAAAAGGACATAATGATTGATTTACTTGAATCGGTTCAAACAAACAGACTACGTTCTGCGTTTGATAAGTATCTACCGGCCGTTATCGACGGTAAGACACCGGCAAAGAAGGCAACACTTACAGAAGGCAAAGAAGTAACAGGCAACCGTGACGAAATGTCACAATCTAACGTTAGTAGTAAAGCAGATGACAATGTTTATGACATCCGTCGTCTTGCTGGTTTAAATTAAGGAGAATCAAATGTCAGAACTACTAGAAAGTCGCTGGCAGGATACGAAGACAGCACTTCTTGAAGGCCTTCAAGGCACAAAGAAATCTGTAATGGCTGCTACTCTTGAAAATACTCGCAAGTATTTGGCTGAGACAGCAACAGCAGGCGCTACTTCTGCCGGTAATGTCGCAACACTTAACCGTGTTATCCTACCAGTTATCAGACGTGTAATGCCAACAGTGATTGCAAATGAACTAGTTGGTGTACAGCCGATGACCGGTCCTGTGGGTCAAATCCACACACTAAGAGTACGCTACTCAGACACAGTTGGCTCAGGTGCCAGCGGTGCAGTAGCAGGTGAAGAAGCACTTTCACCATTCAAGATTGCTGAAAGCTACTCAGGTGACGGTACAAATGCACCAGCACCAACAGCTTCATTAGAAGGCTCAGCTGGTAACAGACTAAGCATTCAGATCTTGAAGCAAACAGTCGAAGCTAAAACTCGTAAGCTATCAGCTCGCTGGACTTTCGAGGCTGCTCAAGACGCACAGTCACAGCACGGCATCGACGTTGAAGCAGAAATCATGGCTGCTCTAGCACAAGAGATTACTGCTGAAATCGACCAAGAGATTATTTCATCTCTAACAACTCTAGCTGGATCAGCAGTTGAAACATACGATCAAGCAGCAGTTTCAGGTACAGCTACATTCGTTGGTGACGAGCATGCAGCACTTGCAGTTCAAATCAACCGTGCAGCAAACTTGATTGCACAGCGTACACGCCGTGGTGCTGGTAACTGGGCAGTTGTTAGCCCATTTGCGCTAACAATCCTACAGTCAGCAACAACTTCAGCGTTTGCTCGTACAACTGAAGGTACTTTTGAAGCACCAACAAACACCAAAATGGTTGGTACACTAAACAACGCTATGAAAGTATATGTAAACACATATGCAGCAGATAGTGCAGGCGTACTAGTTGGTTACAAAGGCTCAAGCGAATCAGATGCAGCGGCATTCTACTGCCCATACATCCCGCTAATGAGCTCAGGTGTTGTACTAGATCCAGGCACATTCGAGCCAGTCGTTTCATTCATGACACGCTACGGATATGTCGAACTAAGCAACACTGCGTCATCACTAGGTAACGCAGCTGACTACTTAGCACTAGTTGGCATTACAAACGGTAATGTAAGCTTCAGCTAAGATTAGTTGATAACTATTAAAATAGGCCCCGGCGGGGCCTATTTTTTGACTAAATATTTTTACGTTCATCCTACGGGACGGAAGTAGCATAAAGCGAAGGAACGCACTTTAACCTTTAACGAGGAGAAGTGTTATGGATAGATTCACTTTTTGGTGCTTTCAAAAACTCATCAAACAGCATCATCAAAAAAAAGTTAATTTTTTCTTAGAAAAAATGCAAAAAAGTGGTTGACTTTTGTTGCAGTGATGTTATTATTAATACTGTAGCAAGACGTTGTTACAAGGGTTGGCGCTAATAATCCTGTTTCTAGAGAGGATAAGCGCACTTGTTAGGGGTAGTGCCCGGCGTAGAGTTTGGAGACAAGCAGTGCGCTCACTGTCATACTAGACAGAGCAAGGTGCTAGACGTAACAGATGAAAGGTATCTAGACGTTTAGTTGGAGGTAAACCCAAGTCCTTCACCCACCTTTATTATAAAGCCCGATGCTTAACTGTGTCGGGCTTTTTCCTTTTGTGATAAATACTTGTGTTAAAGAGCGAACCTCTATAACGAGGACTTATGCGGATCCTACCGCGTAGACCCTAGAACGGCAATGTTAAAACAAAAGGAGATATAACATGGGACGCCCACTCAATAAAAGATACTTCGGTAGCCTTGCAACAGCAGACCAACGTGCAGCAGGTACAGAAACTCAAGAAAATATTCGTGCAGAAGCAAACCTAACTACAACAGGTATTGTAGACGATGCATTTATTGTTGCACAAAAAGGTTCAAACAAATTTATTTTAAGAAATAAAGCTGGAGATGCAAACTCACAAACTGTTTGCCGTCTAGTAAATAAAGCAACTGCTGCATTATCAGCAGGCGAAATGGTTTTATTTGGTACTGACGGAACAGGAAGTAGAATTCCTTTGAAAAAAATTACAGCACGTAAAGCTACCGATTATAATAACACCAGATACACATGGGAAGTGCAAGACGACTCTACTGAAACTGTAATTGTTCTTACAGCACTATAAGATAATAAGGTAATAATATATGTCTAAGTTTCTTAAAATACCAAACGGTGATTATAAAATCCAAGTCCAAAATAGTGGCAACATTATTTTAGATACAGGGTTTGAAACTGGACAAGTTCGTATTACCGGAGACCTCGTTGTAGAAGGTGATACTACAACTGTTCAGTCTGAAAATATGACGGTTAAAGATAATATAATCGTACTAAATGAAGGCGAAGCAGGAGTCGGTGTCACCTTAAACGAGTCTGGTCTTAGAATAGATAGAGGTGCTCTTGTAGATACCTTTATGGTTTTTGATGAAGATTTAACATGGACTGATCCAGCTACAGCAACATTGAAAACTGGAGCGTTTGTTTTTAAGGACCAAAACGGCGGAGCAATTGGGTTGAGATGTACAAGTATCTCAACTGGCGGCGGCGATTTGTATCTTATTAATAGAAGCAACGGTGTAATAAGTGTTACCGGAACAACTAATTACGAAAATAATGTAACAGACGATGATCACATACCAAATAAAAAATATGTAGACGACGAGATTATTAATGCGTTTGCTACAGTTTTCCAAGCAAGAATCGGCGAAGGTGTTGTAGATCCTTCCTTTGTTGAAGTAAAAGATAATGAAGATACAACACTTCCTAGTGTTATTGAATTTGGCATCGATAATAATATTGTAGCAGAATTTTATGGAAACAGACTTGAATTAAATGATCTAAGAATCGAAGGCACAAAAATTGAAACTATTAACTCAAACGAAGATTTAATTTTATCTACACCAGGAGATGGTGTAGTTAGAGTTCAAGATGTTTTAGAAATTAGTGGAACTCCTAGCATTGATGATCCTGATCAAGATTTAGCAGCACTTGGAGTGCAGTATGAACCTAATTATCCTGGCGATGGTATTAGATTATATGTTAAAGATAGAGATCACGGCGGCACTGGTGTATTTTTCAAACACCAAGACCAAACTAGAGGTGAACTAATAAGTAATAATAGATCAATAGTTTACAGTATGATATTTTAAAAGGACGAAAACATGGCAATAAGTAGCGTAGCAGTAGCAAACACAGATACAGATTTAATTCTTGTGCCTGATCCTTTTGTAGGATGGGATCCTGCAACGTCTGATCAACCGCCTGTTAGATACGCAATTACAACAATTATGGTTTGTAATACTTGGGTACCTAATCCGGTGCATGAAGAAGACGGACTTACAACTTTTGATATGCATCTTGTTAAAAGAGATGAACCAAAAAGTGATACAAATAAAGTAATTAATGTTCTCGAACTTCCAGCAGGGGAAACATTTACATTTGATTCGGAAAAAGTTGTTTTAGAATCAGGTGACAAAATTGTAATTGTTGGAGATTCTCCAACTAATTTAAGTGCAACAGTAAGTTATTTGGAAGTATAATATGAGATTAATGAAAGCGCAAACTACTAACTTAAGAAGCATTAGAGGTAGCGGTGTAAAGCAAGACTCTAATGGTCAAGTTATTATGCAAAGCAAAAAGGGTTTGCGTGTACCTAAAGGTCGAGAAAATGATAGACCTTTTTATCCTGATAACGGATATGTAAGATACAATATATCTGACGATCAACTTGAAGCATATCAAAACGGTGCGTGGAGAGAAATACGATTTAAGGAACCTAACCAAGATCCTGGAATTGTACAACAAAGTTTAGGCGTTGGAGACGAAGTAGAAACCGACTTTGGACCGTTATACAGTGGCGATCCTGATTTTCCAGTACCAGAAGCAGCACAAAACATTCTCGTATTTGTAGAAAATGTTTTTCAAGTTGCAATAACAAACTACACATTAGTACAAAATCCTGTAGGCAAAACTGCTGGCTGGTATATCAGATTTGGTACTGCTGTACCTTTTGGTAAGCCTGTCACAGTCCTACATAACTTTGACAAGTAATTACTATAAATACAATATAGTAAGGAAGAAGCATGTCACAAGTTGGTAGAATAGGTGGTGGTGTTTTAAAAGCCAACATCGAAATCAATGAAAATAACGCAGGTAAAGATTTCTTAAACTTTAAAAATACCGGAGCGGATACAGCAGTATTGCACATCGATCCGCTTACAAGTCGTATTGGCGTTAATATGGAGAACCCAGCAAGAGATGTTGAGGCTCCTACACAAATAAGATCAACCCATTGGAATAGTGATGTAGCTGAACTTCCTAATTTTACAATTGATGGAAATATTACAAATAATATAGGTCCTACAACTACAATAAGTTCAGCGGGAAATATACGTTCAAGTGGCATTGCAGTTTCAGGAATAGAAATCGATGACAACAAAATTATGTCTCGTCAAACAGATCAAGATATAATAATACAAGTTGGCACAAACGAAAGAGTTAGAAGTTATGCTAACGTAGATGTTTACGGTGACATTAGTGCAGAGGCAGTAACACAACCCGACTTTGACATTATAATCGAAGAAGTTCAAAAAATTGTAAGCGGAGACACATCGGGATTTTTATATCCGTTCTTAACAAGTGTTGCAGGCAACGGATTTCAATACGGTGATATTAATAATGACGGTTCTATAACAGCAAGTGATGTAACTGCATTTGCTCGTTGGAGAAGTTTAGGTGATCAAAACCTAACTCATATGAAAGATCATTTTATACCTGATTTACTTACACTACAAGGAACATATCCAGATGCTATAGATGCTGGCGGCAAAATACAATTTACTGGAAATCTTACATTTGGTGATGACATAACTGAAGATACTATTGCATTTGGAGATGAAATTCGTAGTGATATTTTACCTGATGTTAATAATGCATTTAGACTAGGTAGAGAAGGCAGACGATGGAATCAAATCTGGTCAGATTCAATTGAAACAGAGAGTGCAATTGTTGTAAGTGATTTAATTATTAATGGTATTAGCATGGCAAAACGTATGGGAAATACGTTTTATGTTGATACTAACGGAGATGATAATAATACTGGTGATCATCCAAGAGCTCCGATGCGTACAATAGCCGGAGCACTTGCAAAATGTGATGCAAGTATCGCCGGCCCGGTAACAGTTTCTATAATGGCAGGAACATATCAAGAAGTTTTACCTCTTATTCTTCCACCAAATGTAACTGTTAGAGGTGACGATTTAAGAAATGTTGTTATTATTCCAGAATCTGGTAGCGAATACGAAGATGTATTTTTACTAGACGGAGAATCTGGAGTAGAAAATGTAACTATTAAAAACTTTTATTATGATAGTGTAGCGAATAAAGGACATGCTTTTAGATTTAAATCCGGCGGGACTGTTACAAGTAGATCACCTTATGTAAGAAACGTAACTGTAATTACTAGAGGAAGTGTTGTTACTGTTGATGATCCTAAAGGCTTTAACGAAGGCGATGCAGGTCGCGGTGCATATATAGATGGTAGTGAACTAACAGCTATTAGTAGAAACGCTGCAATGCTGTTTCATGCAGCAACATTTATTACACCTGGTGTAGATGCTGTTACAATGACAAATGGCTGTAGAGTTGAATGGTTAAATTCCTTTACATATTTTGCAAACAGAGGATTGTATGCTGTTAACGGTGTAACTGGTAGAGTTGGTTTAGACGGTAGTACAGTTAACTACGGTGCTGAAATACGTTCGATAGGCAGTGCAAACGTTTACGGCAATGTTGGTGCAGAAGCAGACGGCGCAGACTGTTTAATGTATCTAATCAATCATAATTTTGCTTATATAGGTTCTGGAAAAAATGTAGAAAACGACGAAACACTTACAGACTATACGCAAATTGCAAAACAATTAAACAGCGGCAAAATTTATTACAGTAGTACAGAACAAAACGGTAATTTTAGAGTTGGTGAAGCTTTCTTTGTTAACTTCCAAACAGGAAATACAAGTGTAGACACTTCAAACATTAACTTTGATGGGCTAAACAGTTTAACCCTTGAAGGAACAAACAGCAGAACTATACTTTCTTCTGAAAAAATAGATGTTGGAAATTTACGTTTAGCGGGTAATACACTATTTTCTTTATCAGGCGATGTAAACGTTGATTCAATTGACGGAAATATCAATTTCCAAAATGACGTTAACATATTACAAAATTTAGATATCACCGGTGATGTAACAATTGATGGTCAATTAATAACTTTTGGTAATCAGTTCCAAGATACTGTAACATTTAATGTTGACATTAACCAAAATTTTGTACCAGATGATGACACTGCTTATACTTTGGGTAATTCTACATACAGATGGAAAGATGTATATCTTGACAAAGCAGAAATAGATGGTATACAAATATTTGATAATATAATTACAACAAAAGATAGCAATGCAAATTTAGAACTGTTAAGCAATAGTGCAGGTGTTGTAGCACTAGAAAATATCACTTTTAAAGAAAATACAATAAGCACATATCCAATTGTTGGCGCTGATTCTACACTTGATGATTCTCATCTAAACTTAGATATCGGTGGAGACTTTTTAGACATTCAAGCTACTGGATTTGTATTACCAAACGGCACTACAGCACAACAACTTAGAACAAACGATGATGAAGACCTTTCAGGTGGACTTAGATTTAATACACAAACTGGTTTATTTGAAGGTTACGGCGATGCACGTATAACCTTTAGAGGTGTATACTCTGATAATCAAAGAACAAATGTAACTGCACATAAAACTAATAACACTTTAAATTTTGTAGTTAACAACAATCCAGTAGGACAAGTTAACGCAATGGGTTTAGAAGTTGTAGGACTACAAAGCGATAGTATTCTTATTAACGATAACGTGATTACTACTGTTGATAGTAATGCTGATTTAGAATTACGTAGGACAACAAACGAATCTATATTGCTAAACGGTCAAGAATATGTAAGAGACAACATATTCACAAACGATAACAACGCAGGTGCAATGACAATTTATAGTACCGACAGAGGATTTGTTAAATTTACAGGAACTGACGGTGTAGCACTACCAACTACAGGTTCTGTTGCTATTGACGATGTAAGTACAGCTACTATTGTAGCAGGAACAGTTTCTAATTCAGATATTTTTGCAACTTCTGCAGGAGGTGTAACTGTACAATCTGCAGGCATTGGATCAACAAATAATGATGGGTTTGCTACATATCCGCACTACTTGTTTACAGGATCATCAAATACAAGTATTGAAACAACAACATACGATTTATCCAACTGGCGCGGCGGCGGCTTTAGTGGTAAAGTTATTGTAGGTAGCGGAACAAATGGCGGAGAGAGACCGGAACAATTAGAAACTTTAGAATTACAGTTTACAACAGATAATACAAACTGGACAACTTTAGGAACTATTGCATCTGGAGATGATTCAAAGGATTGGGCAGACTTTGAAATACTACTAGGTTTAGACGCATTTGGTGAGAATGTTCCAGCAGCTAGTGGAACTATACAGTCATCAGAATTTGGTAGCAGTGATAATAGTCCAAATCAAAGTTTTAGACTTAATATTGAAGACCTTTTAGGCTTTGAACCAGATAGTGCAACAATTACATCAGTTGAATTTAGAGGCGACTTTGGAGATAACAACGAATACGTAGATGTCACTATAAATGGAGTTACTTATAGAATAGGCGAAACTGAAGATATCGGCGATACAGATCAATGGATACCTAGTTCAAATCTTACAAATGTAGATATTTCAGCAGCTCTAACTGAAGTAGATTTTAAAACAGGATTTGATGTATTAGTGTCTCCTAGTAGTGCAATATCGTTTGATAGCGTAGGAATCGGTAACTGGTGGGAATTGCGATTTAATATTGATGCAGAACGTGCTGAAGTTATTATTGACACTAGTGCAGTTAAGTTTAGAGTTCACGAAACAGTTCTTACATCAGACGATAATGACAATTTTGGATTGACAGATCTTGCACTAAGAATATCAGTAGAAGATGCTATTGCTCCTGTAGAAGGTGCTATAAGATTTAACATTGGTACAAAGCAAGAAGAAGTGTATAACGGAACACAGTGGATTGCAAGTACTGGTTTAGAAGAAGACCCAGTTACAAATGAAGTTATGGAAGACTTTTCTAACGTTTGGTCTCTTATCCTAGGGTAACACACTCCTTTTCTTTAAATTAGATAAATATTATTAATGCAAGTAAGACCAATATTTGCAGGTCGAAACTGTGGTTAGCCGGCAAAGAGCCCGAGGGATGAAAACTAGGCTAGAGGGACAGGATCCCCGTATTGAGGAGAAGAGATGGCAGTTGGTCGAATATCTGGTCCGCTCTTAAAGGCAAACTTGCTCCGTGATGGAGTAGACCTCGCTTTTGAGACAGACTTACTTTATCTAGATGTCAATAACAACCGTATAGGTGTGAATAATAGCTCTCCTGAATACGACTTAGATGTTACCGGCATAGTTAGAGCACCAACAGTAGAAATTACTAGTTTCGCTGACTTTAACGGCGTTCAATTCTCTGGTGATACAATTTCAACAACAAACGGTACACTAACAATTGGTACCGGTGACAATGTTGTTTATCAAAACAAATTAGATATTGATGAGATTACATTAGAAAACAATGTAATCAGCACACAAAATTCAAACGCAGCAATCGAATTTAGACCAAACGGAACGGGTAAAGTAGAAATACATTCTAACTTATCTGTACAAGGTAACATATATGCAACTGGTAGTATTACTGCTGATGGCGAAATTACAATCGGTGATGCAAACACAGATTATATTGAGTTTAATGCAGAAGTAACAAGTGATATTATACCAGATGCAGATAATACTTATAGTTTAGGTAGCGACCCTGACTCAGGCGGCGCACAATGGAGTGCTGTTTATGTAAATCAATTTAATGCAACAAGTGTTGCTACAACTGATCTTACAGTAGATGGAATTGATTTAGCACTACGTCCAGGAAGCACAATTTATGTAGCAGAAAACGGCGATGATACACTTACAGGAACACATCCACAAGATCCAGTTGCTACACTTAAACATGCACTTACACTTGCTACAGCAGGCGACACTGTTTATTTGTTTCCTGGTGTATACGAAGAAATATTTCCACTTACAATACCAGTAGGCGTAACTGTACACGGACACAGTTTAAGAAGTGTTACTATTCAACCTACAGCAGGAACATCTACACAAGATGCATTTTTACTAAACGGTGAAACAACTATTGAAGAAGTAACTATCACTGGATTTAACTTTGATGTCGGAAACAATACAGGGTATGCATTTAAATATGCACCTGGCTTTGAAGTAACTACACGTTCACCTTATCTAAGAAACATAACAGTAATTACAAGCGGAACAGTAACAACAGCAGACGATCCGAGAGGATTTGATGCAGGTGACGCAGGTAAGGGCGGTTATTTTGATGGCTCTGTTGCAACTCCTAACTCAAACGAAGTTAGCATTTTGTTCCACGCAGTTACGTTTATTACCCCAGGTGTTGATGCAGTAACATTTACAAACGGTGTAAGAGTCGAATGGTTAAACTGTTTTACATACTTTGCTAACAGAGGTGTGTATTGCTTAGACGGTGTAAGCGGTAAGTCAAGTGTTGGTAAAACAGCATTACGTGTTGCAGATGTAACTGGAGCATTTGTTGCTGGCGAAACAATTACATATTATGATTATGACGGTGTAACTGTATTAGGAACTAGTACAATTGACAGCATTGATGCTGACGGTAAAATATTTGTTTCAGGAAAAGTTACAGGTTTTGAAACAGCTGAAGAAAGACTAGGTAAACAAATAGCAGCCAACGGTGATGCACAACTTGATACTTCAGAAAAGAAATTCGGAACTGCAAGTTTACGTTTAGATGGCACTGGAGATTATGCTAGTGTACAACCTCAAAATGATTTTGGGTTCGGTACAGGAGATTTTACTGTAGAAGCATGGGTATATGCAGATGCAATTCCTGCAACAGATCAAAACATATTTGATTTTAGAGCATCTGTTGACACCGACGTTGCTCCAGTAGTATATACAAATAACGGAAGCATCTATTATTATACAGATAGTGCAAACAGAATTACAGGGGCTGCTGCAATAACAGCAACAACATGGCATCATATTGCACTTACAAGAGAAGGTACAAATACAAAACTATTTGTAGACGGTACACAAGTAGGTAGTACATATACTGATAGCAATGACTACGGTTCTGCAAAACCTTTGTTTATAGGTGCAAAGCATGACGGCAACGATGCACTTGCAGGTAATATAGATGACTTTAGAGTCATCAAAGGAGAAGCTGAATATACAGCAAACTTTACTGCACCTACTGTAAATTTATATGCAACACCTGAAACAGTATTGTTGTTAAGATTTAACGGAACTAATGCATCAACAGATTTTGAAGATGAAGTAGTTTACGCACAGGATATTAGATTTAGCGGCGGCGCAACAGCAACACGATTTACACTTACTGACTACACAGACTTTGGCGCCGAAGTGCGTATGATCGGTAGTGCTAGTGTTTATGGTAACTATGGTATTTGGGGTAACGGTCCGGGTGTAATTGTTTACGCTATTGGACAAAACCTTGCATATATTGGCAACGGAAAAGATGTAACTAATGACCCTACAACAGTTATACAAGCAAACGAAGTAATTGAATTAGATAGTGCAAAAGTAAGATATAACTCTGTAGACCACAAAGGCGACTTTAGAGTAGGTGACTTGTTTTATGTAAACCAAGAGACAGGTACAGTAACGTTTACAACTTCTAATTTTAATGTTGCAGCAGGCCAAGGTATTACATTTACAGACGGCGCAAACACTACATTTATAGACGGTAATCAAGTTGATACAGGAAACTTGAGACTAAGCGGAAACACATTAGAAAGTTTATCAGGTACAGTTAATGTTGCAGCAGCAAGCCAAGAAATTAATTTATTAGATAATGTTAATATTACAGGAAACTTAGATGTAACAGGTAATGTAACAATTGGCGGCGATATTACAATTGGTGACGAAAATACTGATGCAATTGAATTTATTGCAGGTATAGACAGTGACATTATTCCTGCTGTAAACACTGCTTACACATTAGGAAATGCTTCAAGAATTTGGAAAAACTTGTGGGCAAATCAAATAGACATAGATGATGTAAGAATTACAAACAACTATATTACAACAACTGCATCCAACGCAGATTTAGAATTACGTGCCAGTGGAACAGGCAGCATAATCATTGACAATCTTACAATTGATGATGTAACAATTTCTAGCACAACAGATATTAACTTAGCAGCATCAAGCGGACTTGTAAAAATTACAACAACTGGTGCTGTAAAATTACCTGTAGGCGATACGTCACAACGTCCAACAGAAACACCGGGTATAGTTAGATTCAATAGTCAACTTAATAGATTTGAAGGTTATGACGGAAGCGATTGGATACAATTAAACGGTGTTGTTGACTTAGACGGCGACACATCAATTACAGCAGAACTTACACAAGGTGCTAACGACAATATTATAAGATTTAATGTTTCTGGCACAACAGTTGCAGATTTAAATGCAACTAGACTGGCTGTGCCTAGACTAACCGTAGATGACATTGAAATAGATACAAATGTGATAACTACTGTTACAACAGACACAGACTTAGAACTTAGAGCACAAGGCGTGGGTGCAGTTTTATTAGAAAACTTTGCGTTTGATAATAATACAATAACAAACACTGTTACTGATAGTATAACAGAATTTAGAAACAACGGTACAGGGTATGTTAAAATAGATGGCACAAACGGTTTTGTAATACCAGTTGGTGATAACCTTAACAGACCAGATCCAGCATTTACTGAAATAGGTATGTTAAGATTTAACACGGCAGACGGAAGAGTCGAAGCATATGATGGACTTCAATGGAGTTCAGTTGCTGGACAAACAGGTGCTATTACAACAATCGACGCAGGATACTTGGCTGTAGAAACAGTACTGATACTAGGATAACGATATGGCAACATTTTTTAGAAATAACGTAATAAAACAAATAGGGTTAAAGCCAGTTGAAATACTTGCTACAACTCCAGCAAACAGGGCAACAGTGATAGGACTAAGTTTAACTAACTTAACTACATCCTTTGTTTATTGCAGTGTTTTAATTCAAGATGATACAAGTGTAACTGGTTACTACCTGAAAGATACTTTGTTGCCAGCAAATACAAGTTTGCGTGTAGTATCAACAGGTGAAAAACTAATTGTTGCACCAGAAAATAAATTACTTATACAAGCAAGTGTTAACGATTCAATCGATGCTGTACTAAGTTACGTAGAGATTACATAAGGAAAATAAGATGTCATATTATGTAGGTAATAGTCCACAAGATGTTGTAAACGGAATTATTAAGCGTTACTTCTACGGAATGCGTAGAAATGATGACGGCGAATTGTTTTTGATTAGATCAGACCAGTTGCAAGGTGGCGAAGAACAAACTGTTACAATTAACGACTTGGGTACAGCAGCAGAAAACTTTCCAGATTTTGAGGAAGGTATTGACTTTTTAGATGGCATCAACGAAGATCATGATTTCCTATACCCTAATTTGAGATATCCTCAAATTAAGTGGGATGGTAGATCAGTTTTATATTATGTTGACACAGATGGACAACTTATTTTAAGAATTAGTGAAGGATATGAGTATCCTGAAAATATATCAGCAGAAGGATACTAAGGGGATTATAAATGGCAGAGTTTAATCTAGAACGATTTAAGTACAACTGGACCGGCGACTGGGTACCGTTCGTTAGTTATAAAAGAGATGATGTTGTACGTCACGGTGCAAAGTCATATGTTTGTATTGTAACACATACAGCTGACTCAGACTTTTACGTTGACTTAGACTTTATATTACCAGGCTCGGAACCACCTGTGCCTCAGCCAAAATGGAAAGTAATGACAGACGGTAAGTCAACTTTTGTAGGCGAATGGGGTCTAGGAATAGCTTATAGACTTGGTGATGTAATATTATACGAAGGTACACTTTATTATTGTGTTGGCGCTCACGTATCTGCCGCGTTTGGCGACGAAATAACAAACTGGAGTGTGCTAGGTATTGGAAACAAGTTTATTGGAGAATGGGCACAAAATACATACTACGGTCCAAATGCACTAGTAAAATATAACGGTATAGTTTACAAGTGTTTAGTAGGACATCAAAGCCAATCAAATCTAATTGGTATTGAGGATGAGTTTGGCGAAGATTCTGCAGGTAAGTGGGAAGTATTTTTAGATGGAGTACAGTTTGTAGGAAATTATGCAGGCGGTACACGTTATAGAAAGAATGATTTAGTAAAATACGGTAGCTCAATTTGGAGATGCACAGTTGGACATTCAGGCACTTCACCAATAGACACAAGATTTTTTAATGTAGAATTTCCTGGACAAAATTCAGAAGGCAATTGGAACGCAGATAATCCTTATCAAGAAGGTGATTTAGTTAGAAGCGGTGGTAACTTATATCTTGCACTACAATCAAACACAGGACAAAAGCCTGATTTTGTTGATTCTGATCCAATATGGTTAAAAGTGTCACACTCAAATGCATTTAGAGGAGACTGGGAAGCTACAGCAACATATTCAACAGGTGATCTTGTTCGTAGAGGCGGCGAATTATATAGAGCTGTAAGAAACACGCTTAACGATGGTTCAACACTAGATTATCTTGATGACAATGATTGGGAACGTGTTGTTCCTACGCAAAACTGGAAAGGTCCTTGGGACCAAGAACAAACTTACGGAAGAGGAGATATTATCAACTTCTTCGGTAACACATACTACTGTACACAAGAACACTATTCAACTGATAATAACTTTCCAGGAGATAACGGTAGCGGATTTGACTACTGGGATATCCTAATAGAAGCAGGAAATGCAATCGGTATGAACAACAAAGGTGACTTGTTGACATACAATTTATCTCGTAGATTACAAGGTGACGGATCAACATTTGATGTAACAAATGTTCCTATTGGTGAACCAACACAAATACTTATGGTTGACGATAATGAAACAATTGGTTACGAAGAATACACCAAAGGTGAACGTCAGCTATATGTTTCACTAAACGGTATAGATGATGACTCAGATCCACTAAGAGGTTCTATACATTTTCCTTTTAGAACTGTAAGATATGCTTGTGAATACGCTGATACAAACTTTAATGGTAACTTATGTAAAATTTTCGTATCAACAGGTAAGTTTGACGAAACACTTCCGATTACAATTCCAAAAAATACTGCGGTAATGGGAGACGAATTAAGATCTACTACAATTAATGCAAAACCTGCAGATCCAGAACTTGCTGTTGATGTTGAATACAGAAAGGCAGTTATTGCTAGACTAAGAACTATAATGTCAGACTTATTAACTAATAATCCTTTTGAAGTAACAGAAGGAAATACAGTTCCTGCAGATGTAACGTTCCCTGCAAGTGATGCAAACACTATCAATAATGTACAAGTTTTGTTAGATACTTACACAGATTATCTTGACTTTAATATTAACGGTACAGGTACAGTAGCAGACACAGAAGGTGATAACGCAGCTTCTACAGACACAGCAGTTATATACGCTAGAGATATTTTGCGTGTAAACAGACCTTTTATTATTGCAGAAGCAAGAGCATATTTAGACACTGTTTACAGAGCAGATGTAAGTAGTTCTAACGGAGCAGAAAATTGGCTAATTGGTGCAACTGGTAACCTAACAGTTGGTTTACCTATTAAATTTACTGATACAATCGGTGGACTAGAAGCAAACAAAAGATATTATGTACAAGATATTATTGATAACATTACATTTAAAGTATCTTTAACAGCTGGCGGCGATCCAGTAAACTTAACAAGCGAAGTTAAAACTGTACAACAATACTATGATTACAAAACTTCACAAGTTAATGCAGATATGATTGAACTTGTAGAAGGTTTGAGATATGATATATTATATCCAGGAAACTACAAAACAAAACTTGCAGCGAGACACTATACAAATGATGTAATTGGTAGCCAGCTAGAAGACATGTTCTACTGTAGAGATGCAACAGGTGTAAGACAATGTACAGTAACAGGTCTAAGCGGAGTTCTTAATCCTCCAGGTGTTTTTGAATTCTTCCAAAGACCTACAGCAGGTGCCTATACATCTTTAGATCCAGGTTGGGGACCGGCAGACGAACGCACATGGATTATGACACGTTCTCCTTATATACAAGGTGTAACAACAATTGGCACATCGTGTATTGGTATGAAAGTAGATGGAAGACTGCACAACGGCGGTAACAGATCAATGGTTGCAAACGATTATACACAAGTACTAAGTGATGGTATCGGTGCGTGGATTGACTACAACGGTAGAGCAGAACTTGTTTCTGTGTTTACATATTATAACCAAGTTGGATATCTAGCAACTAACGGTGGCGTAATTAGAGCAACCAACGGTAACTGTTCATACGGAAGTTACGGTGCTGTTGCTGAAGGTATTGATCCAGACGAAGTACCAAGAACTGCTAAAGTGTTCAACAGAAATCAACAAGCATCTATTAGTTCTGTGTTTGCAGGCGAAGTTAGTGACTTTATTCTAAATCTAGAATACAACAATGCTGGTCAAGAATATACAGAAGCTACAGTTGCATTTACAGGCGCCGGAGCCCAAGCAAATGCTGTGTTTGAAGACTTTAGAGATGGTGGTCTGTTTGAATCAAGATTACTAACACCACCAGATTCTGGTAAAGCAGGCGGCAGCGGTTATACTCTAGAAGGTAATAACGCCCAAACAGGTGATGCGCTAACTATTACACTTGCAACAGCAGACGACGGCACAGCAGAAGAATATGTTGGACAAAGATTGCTTATCACTTCAGGTGTTGGTACCGGACAATACGGTTATATTCAAGCGTATAACCCTGTTACAAAGATTGCAACAATATACAAAGAAAGCGACGACACACCAGGATGGGATCATGTTGTTGCAGGTTCAGATATTGCAGCACTTTTGATTACAAGTACAACCTATAGAATTGAACCAAGAATGACTGTAAGTCATCCAGGTTTTACTGCTACACAAAGATTCCTACCAGGAAACGGTAACTGGATAGATGTATGTTTTGGCGGTACAACTGAAAGTTACACAGACTTAGCAGGTGAGTTTGGATCAGGTGAAACACTAGATGTTCCGCCAAGTGTAGCACGTTTCGACGTTGATAAAGTTGGTAAAACGTATGATGTACAGATTCGCAGCGGACAAGAAGGTGCAGGCTATGCAGTAGGTGATATTATTGAAATCAGCGGTGCATCAGTTGGCGGTGTGAGTCCTGATAATGACATTACAATCACAGTTACAGAAATATCAAATGATAGTACAAACAGTATTGTAGCATTTACAAGCACAGGTGTAGGTACAGATGGTAGATTTATTACTGTTATGCAAACTAGCAACGAAGCAGCATATAGCAGCAACGGCGGCACAAACTGGAATGCTGTTGAACTTCCTGATATTGGAGAATGGACAGCGTGTGCAGCAGGAAACAATAGATTTGTTGCTATACGTTCTGGATCTGCTAGAATGGCATATAGTTTAGACGGTATTAACTGGACTAGAGGCTTTATGCCACAAAATAGAGATTGGATAGATGTAATTTATGCTAAAGGAAAATTCGTAGCAATTGCATCTAATTCAGAAGAATATGCAGTATCAGAAGATGGTATTAATTGGACTGAAAATGTTTTTCCAGACATTACAGGTGTTGGAGACTCAACAGCAACCCAATGGAAGGCAATTACATACGGTAAAAACAAGTTCTTAGTAATGTCTCAAGCAGACAATGTTATTGCTACTTCACCAACAGGCGGCACAGGAACTTGGACAGTATACGAAAATGCATTGCCAACAATTACAGATTGGCAAAGTGTTGCCTACGGTAACAACAGATATGTTGCAATATCAAGGCAAAACAGCGAAGCGGCCTACAGTTTCGACGGCGAAACTTGGGTATCAGCAACAATGCCAAAGCAAGATGGATCTTCACATCATAACTGGTTAAAACTAAGATATGCACAAGGTGTATTCTTTGCTGTAGGTGATACAGGCAACAGAAATGTTGGGCTAGATCCAACAGATGGCCCAACAACATTCTGTGCTACATCAGAAGATGGTATTCTTTGGACAGGTAGAGATATTCCACAACCTAGACAAAATTATAGATCGTGTGGATTTGGATCTTACAACGGTGTAGGTAGATGGATACTTGTATCACAAAATGATATTGGTGACGGTGCTGCTGAAGTTTATACAGGATGTAGAGCAAAAGTAAGAGCTAACATCAACACTGGTGTGTTCAGCGAAGTTAAGATTTGGGATCCAGGCAGCGGCTATTCAGACGAAAATCCACCTGTGATTTCAATTGTAGACAACTTGTTCTCTGTAGAAGTACTATTACAAAATAGAATAGGCAACGGTGTACTTGCACAGCCTAGCTTTGTATTTAGAGGCTTTGGTTATAGAACATCTAGCACAATAGGAACTATATCGGGCGATGGTTTTTCAGACGAATATCCAATTGGTGCAGACATTGTAGTAGACAACTTAGAAGTTTATCCAGGACCTGGAGCACAGTTTTTGTTTGCTACAATATTTGATTTAGATACCGACCAAGAAGACGATCTAAAGATTTACACTGTACAACAGATTACACCACTTGGGGCTGATGACAACGGTAAATTAAAAGCTGGTATTAAACTAACACCCGCAATTGAAAATTCAGATAACTTAGAAAACGGTACTACAATAACAGTTCGTGAAAAATACTCACAGTGTCGTATTTCTGGACACGACTTCTTAGATGTAGGAACAGGTAACTTTGTTACTACAAACTATCCAGATGTATATTCCGACGGTGCATACTTTGTTGCTGCACCAGAAAATGAAGTTATTGAAGAAAGCGGTGGTAGGGTATTCTATACAAGTACTGACCAAGACGGTAACTTTAGAGCAGGTGAGCTGTTTAGCGTACAACAGGCTACTGGTATTGTTACTATTAGTGCTGAGTTCTTTGACTTAGATGGTCTAAGCGAACTTGCACTAGGCGGTGTTAGACTAGGTGGTTCGGGTGCTGTTGTTAGAGAATTTTCAACAGATCCAAACTTTACTGAAGATAGTAATAACGTTGTTCCGACTCAAAGAGCTATTGCAACGTTCTTACAAAACAGATTGAGCCAAGGTGGTAGTGCTCTTGAAACTGGTACAATTGTTGCAGGTGTTACAAGGATTGGTAACAAAGGTACCGAGAATCAATATATTGACACAACTACAGGAATACAAATTGAATTACCAAGAAGAATGGTTATCGATAAAGGTTCAGAAATAAGCGGAACAATGGTGAAGCAAATGATTATTTTAGGAGAAGCTGGAAGTGACTTTAGTATAGACAATGACTTTAGTGACGGCAGTTTTTAAGGAAAAATGAGCAAAATATATATTATGATAAATACTTTGAGCGGAGTAGAAAATGGCAGAATTTAAACTAGGTAGAATTAGGTTTGTCTGGAAAAGTAACTGGACAGCTAGTACAACGTATTACAAAGACGATGTAGTCTTTGTAGGCGGTAAAATGTACATTTGTGTAATTGGTCATGAAAGCCAATCAGACTTTTTTCTAGACTTTGATATTACACCTCCAAAATGGAACATTGTAAGTGATGGTTTCCAGTGGAAAGGTGACTGGGCAGTAGACACTAGATACATTTTTAATGATATTGTTAAGTACGGTTCAAGACTTTATGTTTGTACAGCGATACATACATCAGCTGCAACAGAAACACTTGGACTTGAAGCAGACATTGGAAGTTGGGATGTATTCGGTGAAGGATTAGATTTCAAAGGTGCTTGGTCAACTACAACAAGATATAAAGTTAATGACTTAGTTAGATATGGTGGATATGCATATGTTTGTAATACTGCTCATACTTCATCCGCAACAGACGCTCTAGGGCTTGAAGCAGATCAAAGCAAGTGGACTGCTTTAAATGCCGGTATTGAATATAAAGGCGCATGGCAAGGTTCTGCAACTAGATATAAACTAAATGACGTTGTTAAGTACGGTGCAAGTCTTTGGATTTGCACAACCGCTCACTCAAGTACTAACAACTTTGCAACTGATGAAAGTAACTGGACACAGTTTGTACAAGGTTTCCAGTTTGAAAACGATTGGGATACATACAAAATTTATCAGCCAGGCGATATTGTGCGCTACGGTGGTAATCAGTATGTAGCACTAGAAAACCACAGCGGCTCGCGTCCAACAGATACATTAGATGATCCAAATAACTGGCAGTTGTTTACTGAGAACTTTAGATTCTTAGGCGAATGGGGCGAAGATAGTTCTAACCAAGATTATAAACCAGGTGAAGTTGTAAGACACGGCGGTTATACATATTTGTGTATAGCAGACAGCAACAACAATGAGCCACCAAATCCTACTTACTGGGAAAGATTAAATAGTGGTCTTAACTGGAAAGGTGCCTGGACAGATGACACACAATATATTCTAGGCGATGTTGTACGTTACGGTAGCAGCAGTTATGTTTGTGTGCAAGCGCACTTGTCAGAAGGTGATGACTATTCAACAATAGGCGCAGAAAACTCTCGTCCAGATCAAGACGCAACTGGTACATACTGGAACAGTTTAGCAGTTGGAACAGAAACAGAATTTTTAACAACCAAAGGTGACTTGGTTTACTACGGTGGTGCGGGTCCAACAAGATTGCCCGTTGGTAGTGAAGGACAAGTTTTACGTGTAAGCGGAGACAGCATTCCAGAGTGGACATACTTAGGTGCTACAGATGATGTTTATTATGTTGCTCCACATGGTGTAGATAAGCCTTCACCGGACGCAGGACGCACAATTGATAAGCCTTTTAAAACAATTAGATATGCATGTGAGCAAATTGAAAAAGGAACAAGAGTTCCAGCAGTTGCACGTATGCTAGAAATGAATAGACAGTTTATTACAAGAGAGATTGTAGAATGGACTGACTATCAAGTTACAAATAACATTGCACCGTTTACAACAGCATTTACATATAACCAAGAAAAATGTGAAAGAGACATGGGTTATATTGTTGATGCATTTATATACGACTTAACACACGGTGGAAATGTAAAATCAAGAGAAGCAGCTCTACGTTATGTAAGAGATCCAGGCAAATTTTATGCACTAGGTCAAGAAGCAGAAACAGTTGCATCTATTAATTACGGTATTGGCCTAATACAAAAAGTACTAGCAGGCGAGGCACCTGCTGTAAATTATCAAACAACTAACGGTGATAATTCAACAGCAGTAGTAGCACAGTATTTTGACGTAAACTTTACAGGGCTTGATACACTAGAATATAACGGAGCTGGCGGCTCCACAGGAACAGCATTGGGCGTTAATGCAAGTATCCAAGATCCAGATGCAACTGGAAGTGGTGGCTACGGCGGCGGCGACAATGACGGCGGAGGATACTACTAATGGCTACAGTATTTGAAAGAATACAAGATCTCGGTACAATAATTACCGATGCAGTTACAGCAGGTGAGGACACTAACGTTCCACCAAGAGAAATTAAAAACAGTTTGGTAAAAGTAGCAACAGGTACTTATACCGAAGTGCTACCAATACGGGTACCTGCAGAAACTTGTATTATAGGTGACGAACTACGTTCTACAAACGTACAACCAAGAAAATCAGATAACGCAACACTTACTCCTAAAAAGGACTTTAGATTTAGTTACCATGCTCTTAACAGACTAAGTGAAATTATCGGTGATGTTGTAGACGGTACCACTGTAACAGCAGCAAGTGGCAATAACGAAACTCAAGTAGCCCAGTTTCCTTTAGGTCAGCCAGCAGAACGCAGTGCAACAGAATTACTTGCAAAAGTTATCAAAAGAAATATCGATAGTAGCTTGCAGACAAGAATAGAAACTGATATGCCAGACAGTGCTTCTACAGATGCAGATTTTAGAAAAACATCTGATTTGTTGCTTACAAACAAAGAATATATCCAACAAGAGATTGTTGCATATCTTTCTACAAACTATGCAAGTCTAGACTACAGCAGAACAAGCTGTAAAAAAGATGTTGGATTTATTATTGATGCAGTAGCATATGACTTAGTTTATACAGGTAACTGGCAAAGTGTTACAGCTGGCCTAGCTTATTATGATGGTAGTTCAGGTAACCTACAAATTGACAGCGAAGAAAAATCAGCAACAATCGCAGCATACGGATATCTAAAAGACGTAATGAAAGCTGTTGGTAGAGGCACAGCAGTTAGCCCGCAGTTATCAACAGGACCTGCAGAGCAGTTCTTAGGCGTAGGCGGCACAATCGCAGCTTCAACAGAAATTGATAACCTAGTAGATGATATTATTACAATTATTAATCTAGGACCAGACAATGCTCCAGCAATTACATATCCAAACCTAACAGGTGTCGCATCTGGCTTAACAACAGCGTCAACCACACTAGAAGGTGAATATACAGCAATCAAAGAAGGTGCTATTGACTTTATTAGTAAAAACTTTGGTAGCTTTAGATATAATGCAGCAACATGTCGTAGAGATTTAAGAAACATTTTAACAGATGTTCCTTATGATATTGCACTAAACACTAACTATAATGCAGTGTTTAACGGTATTGCTTATACAAGACCTACAAACTCTTACAATTTACAAGAACAGCGTACCGAAACTTCAGGAGCAATACGTTTTGCAAAAGGCGAAGTAGAAGATGCTCTAACAGATTCTACAGCAATTACACGTAGCAATGCAGCATTTGATGAAATTTTAGACATACTTGATAACAGTTCAATTTACACAACAGGTGCTACACCTGGTGACGGACTAGCAGATGCACTAAGTTTTGATACAAGCCTAAGTAGTGCAAATGCAATCAACGCAGCAGCACAACTTAATGCAAACAGAACATTTATTGCAGCAGATGTAAACGCATATGTAGCAAATACATATCCTTCACTTACATACGATGCAGACAAGTGTGCAAGAGATGTTGGTTATATACTAGACGCTCTAAGATATGACTTGTTGTACGGTGGTACAAGTGCTTCAACAAGAATTGCACAATCATACTTTGGCATCGATGGCACTGCTTATCCAGCAGGCCAAACAGCTGAAACAGCAGCAGCTTATACTCATATGAAGAGTATACTAGATGACATTATTTTAGAAAATACTGTTACAGCACAATCTGGTAACGTCGAATCACAAGATACAAGCGGCACAGCAGGTACTGCAACAGAAGTTACTATTGTAGAAGATAATCTTCAATTAACAATCGACGTAATTACAGCAGGAAACACAACTAGTCTTCCAGCAGCAGTATTTCCAGATCTAGCTGCTTTAGGTGTAAGTGGTACACTGCAAACTGAAAAAACAGCAGTTGATGACGCACAAGCACAAATTGTACTAGATACAATCCAGTATATTAACACAACATACAGCGACTTTAATTACAACCAAGCTAAGTGTATGAGAGACATTGGCTTGATTCTAGACGCTGCAAGATATGATTGGATGTTAGGTTCTAACTTTGCAGGACAGGTTGCTGCATACAGCTACCTAAGACGCCCAAGTGCAGCAGTTAGAGATGAGCAAAAAGCAGCATCACTAGCTTCATTTAAATATGCAAAAGAGCAAGCAAAAGCAAATGTAGGCGGAAACGCAACTGCTATTGCTGGACTTGAAGAAACATTTGAATGGATTGATACTGTATTGTTTGGTAGTTCAAACGAAGGTTCGAATGTACAAACAGACGAGTTCAACTTGTATGCTGCAAGACGTCAGCTAGAACTTAATAAAGAATTTATTAAAGAAGAACTTGTAAACACAGTAGACAACTACTTTAAAGATACAAGTTCTGAAATAGCATCTAACCAAATTACTGTTACAAGTACAGCTTGGTTACACCTAGGTATGGAAGTTAAGTTTACAGACATACTAGACGGTGTTACAGCTTTAGTAGAAGGTACAACTTACTATGTAAGAGAAATTGTTGATGCAACACACTTTACAATAAGCGAAACATACGGCGGTAGTGAATTAACTATTGCACCTAGTACAACAGGTACAATGAATGTTCTACCAGTATATGAATACAACAGAGTACTATGTAAACGTGACATTGATACATACATTGATGCAATCAAAGAAGATATGACATTCCCTGCAAAATATCGCAGAGATTATACAGATAGCATACAATGCATCTATCCAGGCATTTACAAATCACGCCTAGCTGCAAGATACTATGTAAACAGCGTAATTGGATCACAGGAAGAAGATTTCTACTACCTACGCAACGGTACAGGCTTGCGTTTACAAACAATGCAAGGACTAACAGGCGATCTAAGTCCAAACAATGAATACGGAACAAAACGTCCAACAGCAGGTGCATATGCATCGCTAGATCCAGGTTGGGGACCAAACGACGAAGATGTTTGGATTATTTCTAGATCACCTTACGTACAAAACTGTACTACATTTGGTACAGCAGCAGTTGGTCAAAAGATTGACGGCGCATTACACAACGGTGGCAATGATAGTATTGTTTCAAACGACTTTACACAAGTTATTAGTGACGGTATTGGTGCATGGATTACTAACAACGGTAGAGCAGAACTTGTATCTGTGTTTACTTACTATGCACACATTGGTTATCTTGCAGAAGCAGGCGGACGTATTCGTGCAACAAACGGTAACAACTCATACGGTGACTTTGGTTCGGTAGCAGAAGGCGTTGATCCTTTTGAAACACCAATTACAGGCATTGTTGACAACAAATCACAGTACAACGCTACAATTGCTAATGTTGAAAGTGATGCCGATCAACTGTTTAGCTTTGAATATTCACATGCTGGTAACAACTATACTGAAGTTGTTTATGATATATTTGGACCAGGCGACGGCGAAGTTATTGAAGGCGACGAATTTAGAGATGATTCTGCATTCCAAGTTAGAGTGCTTGATTTAGATGATTCAAGTGGCGAACTAGGTGGTAGTGGATATTTAAATGTTCAAAACACAGCACAGTCTGGTACAACTACAAGTTTAACACTTGCTGCAACAGACGGTAATATTTCAAGTGCATATCCAGGTATGAGATTGATTATTACAGGCGGTAGTGGTGTTGGACAACACGGTTTAATTAAAACTTATAATTCAGGATCGAAAGTTGCAGAAGTTGTTAGAGAAACAGAAACTGTTGTAACAGCTGGTAACTTCCAAATTGGAGATATCTATAGAATTGACAGTGTCGGTACAACAGACTTTACAGCAATTAGTTCATTAACTAATCCTGCAGCAGGTCAAATATTTACTGCTACAGGCGCAGGTTCAGGAGACGGTGTTGCAACTAAATGTGAAGACGGATATGATCATTTTGTAAAAGGATTTACACTAGCAACTCCTAACAGTTCGTCAACATACGAAATTGAACCAAGTGCAGCATTTACTGCACCTCCAAAATCAGTCGCAAGTGATCCAA
>Ga0255759_10000522_pt1 | contig 34617 bp, 34 predicted proteins | sample 101ome_20_FD_179959 | JGI IMG/M metagenome (GOLD analysis project Ga0255759, IMG submission 179959) | Coastal salt marsh microbial communities from the Groves Creek Marsh, Skidaway Island, Georgia - 101404AT metaG (version 2) | ecosystem: Environmental > Aquatic > Marine > Intertidal zone >... | reverse complement strand
CCATCTCACCCTTATGAGAAATAACAAAAACATTTGTATCTTCATCTAAACTATAGATGATTTTCATAAGGTTATCTACACCTTCGTGATCCAAGGATGAGTCAAAGGTTTCATCTAGTATCAACAGATTAGTTGCAACACTGTTTTTCATCTTAGCAATGTGTCTCCAAGTAAACAACAATGCTAAGTCAATACGCTGCTTTTCACCCTCTGAGAAAGATTGATAAGAAAAGTTATCTCTATGTCTAGACTTTATAGTTTCTTGAAACGCTTCATCTAAGTTAAACGATACAAAGAAGTCTAAGACTTGCAGATATTTATTTACGAACATATTTATAATGGGTAAATACTGCTTCACAATCTTTGTTTTGATACCAGTATCTTTTAACATTTCAGCAATAACTGTGTTGTAGTTTTGTTGCTCATTCATTTGCAATCTTTTTTCTACAAGAGCATCTGCGTTTTCTATCAAGTTACTAAGCTCTGAACTCGCTTCCTCTAAATCTACATTAGCATTTAGCTTATCCATTTCTTCTTGACTTCTATCAATAGATTTTTGAAAGTTTGATATTGACTGATTATTAGCGTGGATTGTAGATTGTTTTTCTCTACATTCTTCTAGCACTTTATCAAGTTCAGATATTACTGATAGGTTTTTCTCAGTAGATCTTGAAGCATCTTCCAATGCTTTCTGTAACTCTTTTGCCTTTGTTTTTCCTTCCAAGATATGGGTTTGCTTTGTCTCCTCTGTGATACTTTGATCACATGATGGGCAAACATCGTTTGATTCAAAAAACTTAATCTCTTTGACCAGCTTACGAATGTCTGACTCAAACTTTGTTTTGAAGCCATTGAGTTCTTGGACTTTCGCTTGGCGCGTATCTTTCTCAGTTGTGGTTGGATGTAAACTCTCTTCCACAAAGGTAGATAGTTTTTCATTGTGTGCATTAAGAGTCTCGATTTCATTTCGATAATCTTCGATGAGTTTGAGTTTCTCTTCTTTGGCTTCGTTTTGGAGAGCCTTGACATCCTTGATGTACTTTTTCTGGGCATCAACTTTGGTCTTGTTGATCTCAATCTTGCTCGTGACATCCTTCATACCATCCTTTAGTTCTGATGCTTTTTCTTTTAGAATGCTATTCATCTTAGAGAAAACATTAATGTCCAGAAGATCCTCAATCACATCTCTCCGATTTTGTGCTGAGAGTTGCATGAAAGGAATGAAAGAAGAAGAACCCAACACAACAATCTGATGAAAGCTTTTATGATTAAGCTTCAAGATGTTTTGTTCGAGGATCTTCTGGTACTCTTTAGCATGTGACGATTGATTAATCATACTGTCACCTTGCCATATCTCAAAAATGTTTGGCTTTATACCCCTCTTGATTGTATAGTCGGTATTGTGTACATTGAACATAACTTCAACACAACAATCTTTATTGTTGATTGAGTTTACTAGTTGAGGCTTTGATATATTACGATGAGACTTACCAAACAGTGCAAAGGATAATGCATCTAGCATAGTTGATTTACCTGCACCATTTTGTCCAACGACAAGCGTTGACTTGTGCGAAGTGAAATCAATCTCTGACCAGTTATTGCCTGTGCTGAGAAAGTTTTTCCATTTCAAAGATTTGAATATAATCAAGCTTTTATACCTATCATTTCAACTTCACTATCAGTTTCAATCCAAAGCTTCGCACCGCATGGGCGAGGTTTGCTAGGACGATATATCATACGAGATGGACCTTTAATATCCACTTCCATGCAATATACCACTTTACCTTTTTCTTCAACACGGCACACAGGTTCTTCACGACCATGCTTTGCATTTTGCTGAATAATATTTCGATTGATATGTATGATTTTTGTCATTAGACAATCTCTAACGTTTGTGCCTCTATCATTAGCTCAGACATTTCTTTTTTGATTCTATCTTTGTCTAGATCAGTGTCTACAGCATCTATGTAAGTATACAATAAATCAGAAGTTTCTTCAATAGAAATATTCTGATCATCAACATTTTTACCTACAAACTCTTCAAAGTTTTCTGCAATCTTGAGTTCAAGAATATTACTGTTTTGTATCTTATCTACAAAGCGATCAAAAGAATATAAGTCTGATTTATTGATAACAACTATTTTTACAAACTTGTTTTCAACTAAAGAATAATCAAAATCATTGTAATCAAAGCGAGTGTCATCATATCTGATGCGATGGAACAAAGTATGTGGATTATTAATAGCGGTAAGCTCACGAGACTCAGTATCAAGAACGTGAAAATATTTTTTATCATGTGCATCATTCCAGAAAAACTCCATCTGAGATCCAAGGTACATTATATTATCTTGCTCAGATTTTGTATGGAAATGTCCAGATAAAACCCTTTCAAATCTTTTAAAAACACTTTTGTCTAAGCCATGCTCACACTTAACCCCTTTCATCATATCATATCCTGATATTTCAAAGTGTCCACCAATCCAATCACACTTGGCTTTAGCTAGAAAGTCCATGCACTGGTTTTCATTTTCATCATCAATCCATGGAACTAGACCCATCTTAAGAGAGCCATATTCCATAACTGTAGGATCATGAATAATATTTATCTCATTCATGTAATGCCCTAACAATTCTTTTAGGGAGTTTAGTTCTCCAGTGTTCTTGTAGAAGGTGTCGTGGTTTCCACGTATGATATCCATTGTGATACCAAGCTCTCGTAGAGGCTTGAGAAAATGTTGTCTATTACAGTTAAGTGATCTAAAATTAACGTATTTTCTATTATCGTAATAGTCGCCCAAATGAACAATATGGTTAATATTATTCTCCACAAGATACGGAAAAAAGGTATCACTATAGAACTTATCAGCATTGGCAATAAATATATCGCTGCTATTACGTATGCCAGCGTGAGTATCATTTAATATAGCTATTTTCATTAAAGTTTGCCATCTTCTCTCATTTGCTTTCTAATATTAGTAGCAGAAATGTTATGAATAAAAGCACCTAAGTCATGTTCAGTAAATGTGTATCCAACTCCACGACCATAACTGATATCAACAATATTAGGTACTTCCATGATGATGTACTCATAACCGTCACGATATCCATGTACTTCCAAACTCTTTTGAATATTTTCAACAACTTGAATCATACCAAATGGATTATCATCTTGGGCAACAGTGCGGCCTGCACCAGCGTCACCTTTGAAGTTATATACATCACGTACCATTATAGCAACTTGTCCTGTAATGTCAAGTGCATTTTTGAATAGTTCAGTATGCCCATCGTGCCAAGGTTGCCACCGTCCTAACATTTGTACTGTGGGTTTTTGCCAATCAAACATTCTGCTATTCCTTGTATTTCTTCATCACTCATAAAATGATCTATAGTATAATCTACGTTTTCTGGATCTTCAAAAATAACATTAGTGTCTTGAAATCTTCCAGCAACAATGGTATTCAACCAGATCGTAACATCTGCTTCAAAAATATATCTTGTATGTTTTGTTGGACAAACAAAGTCACAGATAACCGTGCGCCCAAATCCTTTTTCAAAGTCTGCTAAGTTTCTCATTCTGCTTGCTTGTCGGATTCTAGCTTCATCACTAAAATCCCAATCATTCGCCATTTTGCGAACTGCATCAGCGTTATACCAAGCGCAGTTTAAATGATTTTGAAGACGAACTGCAAAGTGTGTTTTACCAGCACCAGGCAATCCCATTACTAATATTTTCATAAGAAGTTACTTAAGTCCGAATCTACTGAGATAGTTTTCTTCATTCTCTTTGCCTTTTTCTTTTCTTCTTCTGCAAAGATTTTAAACTCACTATCTTTTTCTTTTACTTTATCAATGCGATCTTTCAACTGATCAACAAAGGCTTGTACCACTGTATTAGAACCTTCATCACCATTCGACATAATATATTCTTCAACCCCAGATGATGTCATATACTTTAGCTTGATGTCTTGTTGTTTCTTTTCTTTAGCAATACGTCTAAGAAAGGCATACCACGAAATCTGGGTGAAATAAGCAAACGCATTCGGATTACCAGTGCGAGTTGCAGCTTCTATATTATAGTTCTCTATGGCTTTAAGACAATTCTCAACAGCATCCATAACCATTTCTTCACGATAAGTATAGCGAATAAAGTTTGCCTTGTGCGACAATCCTTCAGCTATCTTTAAAAAACATTCAGCGATGTAGTTGGGAACAATAGGTAAATCTGCTTTGCTATCTTTTGCTTCTTTTACGCTTACACAGTATTCTACAACAGCTTGTGAAAACTCTTTGTTATTTACATAATGAATATTTTTTCGTTTTTGTCTTGCCATAATATATCCTTCAATTTCTAATATTTTATCGAATATTTTTTATCTTGTCAACTTAAAAAAAGTACTTGACGAATCAGTAAAAATCTGTATAATTAAAGAGAGGCTTTTGAGGTGGGTGAGTATACTAGTGTATCTTGTCGTTTCCTGGGAAACTTATAACATTATCAAAGTCTTCATCTTCGTTCAAGCTATTTCTCATTTGATCTATATAGTCTTGAACTTTTTGTTCAAGTTCTTCCTCTGTCATATTAGAGTGTTTAACAGCACCTTTGAACTGAGTTTCAAGTTTACTATCTGGCTTGGCTTGCGCAATCACGTGCATGATGTTTAAGTTTATAAACATATCATCACCTTCTTGCATTGTCATCCAAGGTCTTAAGTTATATAGTCTCAATCCACGTGCATCATCGTCAATAGTTGTTACTTTATAAACATGCCTTACGATAATATCACCGTTCTCTTCGTCTGCCCAGTCTAACACTTGACATATAACCTCTTCGCCAGAACTCAGCTTTAGTTGTCTTACTTCACTCATCAAGGTCAACCTTTATTACTTTGTGTTTAAACTGCTCTTTATTGTATATCTTTACTCTTTCAGCACCATGTAAAAGAGCATAGTTCTTTCTATTCTTCCAATGTAAGTCATCAGTCAAGTCATAGAGCGTTGTGCTTCTTCCGTCATCGGATTGGCGTAACCCTCTTCCGATACTCTGTAAAACTTTAATTTGAGACTTTGACGGGCTAGCAAAGATGATATTGTGCAGATTACGAATATTGATACCAGTACTAAAAGTCCCAAGGCTTGCAACAATAATAGCATTTTTTTGTTTCTCCACTATTTTTCTAATCATTTCACGATCAGAGGCTTCAACATCACCAGATATAAAAAAAACTTTTCTACCTTCTTCTACCTTACTATTTATAAGTTCGTAGAGAGGCTTTCCATGAGCGTCCACACGATTATATAAGATGAGAGTATTTCCTTTAGCATCCAAAGCGAGATTGCAAATAAGGCGATTACGAACAGGGTGTCCAATAATGAACTCGATTTCTTCTTGATAAGTTTTCTTTCCAAAGTCTTTCCTTACTTTCTCTGAGTAATTTAACAAAAGAACTTTTATGTCTAGTGCTGCTAAAGTACCATCATCTTGCAATGATTTTGTTTTAGTTACTTGATACACAGGACCAAATAATCCTTCAAGAACTAGTCTGTGTGTTTGTGTACCATCTAGTGTGCCTGTTAGTCCATATCTATATTTAGCTTCAGTTGCTTTGTTCATTATTGACGATAGAGACTTGGATTTAAATCCATGACACTCATCACCAATCACCATACCAAACTGTTGAAACCATTTTGGTGGAAACTTATATATTGATTGCCAAGTTGAAATTATAACAGCTTTATCTGCGTTCTTATCTCTACCAGAATATATTCTATGCATACCATCCTGACTGAAACCATAGTCAATAAAGTCTTGATGCATTTGTTCAACTAGAGATGTTGTTGGAACAATCACTAGCACTCTTCCTGCTTTAGGATATTTCCAACCATCTGATAAATAGTAAAGCCAGTATTTCATCATTAGATAAATAATGAATGACTTGCCAGATCCAGTAGGAGATAATAAAATTGCTCGACTTCTTGATAGGGCTGTTTCAATCGCATCGTATTGATAGACTCGAGGCTGAAATGGAAGCTTTGGGTCAGCTAGTAAATCAGACATATTTGGAAGAGGTTGTTGAGGAGGAATCGGAAAGCCATACTGATCCGACTCTTGAGTGTCAACAGTATATGATCGCTGAGTTGCAAACTTTAACAAATAAGAATATAGCCCTGCGGGAAGCTCACCGTTTATGCGATTAAACAGTCTTATCTTACCATCCCACACTTTATTTTTATACGCTGGCATCCATCTATAACCAGGCACATAAAAAGAAAAGTGGTCACTGAGTTCTGCAGCTAATGCACTATCAGTGTCCACTTCTAATGTACTATAGTCTCTAAGTTTACATACTATATCAGCCACCGGCTTCAAATACCTTCCACTTAATCATATTACTGATTGTCTGATGACGCCAGTTTAGATTATTTACGATTTCATTTAGTGTATCTATAATAGTTTTATAGTACTGTATTTTAAGTTCAGATGCTTGGATATCTTTATCGGAATCATAATAGTAATCCATTTCACCTTTTAAGATCTTTAGTCCATCCATAGGATCATAGTCCCAACCTAAAGCATCTATTTCGTCTTTAGATAGCTTGCCGTTGTAGTAAAGAAACTTTTGTTTTAATAAAGACTTTTGATCCATCTCTGCTTTCTTCAAACGCAACTTAGCATTTGACAAGATAGACAGATACTTAGAATGTAGTGATGGTGTTTCTCTTGAGGCTTCATCTAGATTAATATTAGGTAGTTTAGAGTCAGTTGCCCACTCTTCTAATATTTCTTCTAATGTCATAATATACTCCAATCATCAGTTTAACTCAAAAGTAGAAAATCTAAATGTAGCAGGGAAAGATATGTATTGCACATCGCCGCTTGTAGACTCTAACTGCAAATCACCAAGGCTTACTGGTAAACAATCAAAATATCTAATAGTTCTCACAACATTATTATGGCTACTTAATATTGATAATGTTATGTCAGCCGTAGTTGGTGGTTTCGTAGTGTCTCTATTTGTAGGCGTTCTATCTGAAGTCTCTACAATCCTATTCATCCAGTTATACATTTCTGTATAAGAGTTTAGATTTTCGTCAACTATAATCATAGCAGTTAATTCAGTAAATGTCAATTTATCTCCTGCGAAAGGAACTGATGATATTCGTTTGAACGGAACTTCTACTGCGTTTAGACTAAGAGCAGGGTGCAAAACGGTTTGAGCAAAAAACTCTAAGTTTGCATAATGCTTTCTGTCAATAGAAAGTTTAAACGCAGAAGGTTGCAAGTAGTTTAGATTATTCAAACCACTTGAACTAGTAACATTACTTACGTCCACAGAGATACTTGGATTTAATGTAGGCATTCTATTTCCTAAATATTACGTTATAGTTCTATTTATATGTTGACATTGCACCAATATACTGCTAATATGATTCTGTAATGAGAGAAGGAGACCTGTTATGGCTAAAATGAAAGACATGATAATGCAGTGTGAAGAAGAGCTTGATGTTGTGCTTGGTATCATTGCTGAAGACTGCAAAACTTTTAAAGAGTTTCTTGCAGAAGTAATCCATTCCTATGCTGAAAATCGTTACTTGCGTGGTCTCGTCACTGATCATGACTATATGCAAGAAGTTGCGTGGGGCATTTGGGAAGATGGTAGTAATTATTAAGGTTGCGTAGCTCAACTGGATAGAGCAACAGACTTCTAATCTGTAGGTTGAGGGTTCGAGTCCTTCCGCAATCGCCAATAAAAAAAGGGAGCCAAACGGCTCCCTTAAGTTTTTCCGAACTCTTGATTCTTATGTCAAGATGTTGTCTACGCGGAAGATTCTGTAGTACTGGTTCTCACGGTTAGTTGCAAGACCATCAGCCGCATCTGAACCTACGTATGGGTTTGATGCCATGCCATAACGAGTTTTGAACCCGATACGTGGCTGGAAGTCGTTCTCACCAACTGCACGAACCATTGTTAGTGGTACGTATGGGCAGTAGAATACACCTGCGTCATATGGGTTAGTACCCTTATAACCTACAGTGATGTAATCTGTTTCTGCATATGGATCGATGTATACGCGGATACGACCATTTAGAACACCAGCAAATGTGTTGCCTGTGTCATCTACGTTCAAGTTTGTTGACAACGCTGGAGCGTAATCCAACATTCCTGAAGCTGCAAGTGCTGTAGCAACGTCTGAAGAACAGATAACCATGTTACCTTTTCCTCTACGTGTTTCTTTTGCGATTGTGTTAGCTTCACGATCTAGCTGTACACCAAGACCTTTGAACTTCTCTGCTGACCAACGACCATCTGCATCTGATGACAAGTCAAAGATACCTTTGGTTGTTACGTTAGCTTGACGCGCACCAATCTTCGCTTGTGCGTTGATTGTACGAACAACTTCACGGTTGATTTCTGCCAAGATTTCTGTTGACAAGATGTTTGCCAATTCTGTCTCTGCGTCTAGACCGTGGATTGCTTTCAAGTCTTGTGCAAGCTCAAGTGTGTACTCTGCTTTCAATGCACGTGACTTCGCTGTCACAGTTGCTTTTTCAATGGTGAAACCCATTTCAGCAAATGACTCACCAGTGTTACCTAGTGCTTCAGCTTCTGCTGTTGTGTATGCGTCACCTGTTGTTGGTACATATGATGCACCTGAGTCAACCAATGATCCACCACCGTCTGTATCTGATACTCCAGATAGACCAGATGGACCTGCTGAACCGTTACCAGTTGCTGTTGAGTCACCTGAGAAGCCAACTAGTGCTTCGTTGAATAGTGCCTCTGTACCTGAACCAGTACCGTTTGCACCAGCTTTAGTTGTTTTGTAGCGTGATTTCATCGCAAAGATCAAGCCTGTTGGACCTGACATTGGCTGAACACCACAAATGTCGTATGCCATTAGGTTTGGCATAGCACGACGAACTAGTGAGATAAGGATTGGGTTCCAGTTAGACGCTGCGCCTGTGCCGCCATCTACAGTTGAAACACCGTTACCAGCTGCGTTAGCTGCTGTTTCCATCAAGCCTTGCTCTTGCAATGCTTTTTCTGTGTTCTCCAGAACTGCTGCAGTTACAGAACGCTTGTGAGCGTCTGTGATTTTACCTGCTGCTTCTTCGTTCAATACTGGAGACCACTTTTCTACTAAGCGATCATAAGTTTGTTCCATTTAAGGATCTCCTAATTATTTTATTGTTTTTCTAAGTGCGCTGACATAATCAGCCATTGAACCTGTTAGTTCAACAGTGTCATCTGCGTTGTCATCTTCTGTATCTTCTGAGATAGGTGAAGTTGGCGCGTCTGACTTGAAGTATGATGCTTTCAAAGTATCTACTTTTGCTGCAAAATCTTCTTCTGATTCAAAGTCAATGCTCTCTGCGAGTTTGGTTAGCTTTTCAACTTGAGTTTCTGCCAAGTCTTTTGACGCTTCACGAATAATCGCCGCGCGTTTGAAAGAGTTTAGCTCTTCTGCAAGTGATAGGCTCTTAGCTACTGCATCGTTGTACTGTTCTTCTAGTTCTTCGTTTGCAGTTGCTAGTTCGTCTACTAGGTCTACTTTGGACTCTGGGACTTCAATGTAAGATTCTACAAACAAGTCTTTCAACTTGTCCATAAATCCTTCTGCGATTTCTGAACGTAGTCCAGATTGAATCGCAACTTTGTTGTCTTCCATCCATTGTTCAACCACATAGTTGAGGTAGCTGTCTACTTTTTCGACAAGATCAGATTTAGTTGATTGGATTTCTTCGTCCAACTGTTGTTGGTACTCAGTTTCCAAACGGTCAATCTCTTCTGCCAGTTTAGACTTAACCGCTGCTTCAAAAATAACTGCTGTTTTAGCTTTGAACTCATCGCTGAGTGTGGCTTCAGATTCGACAAGAGCATTTAGGTCTTCACTAAAATCTCCATCAATCTCGACATTTTCTGCCTTCATTGCTTTGCCGCCAGCAGGTTTTAACTCAGACGGTTGGCTGTTGCTCTTATCGCCTTTACGAGCTTTCGCTTTCGGGCCTTTTTCCTCTGCAGCATCTACAGATGCAACAGATTGAGCTTCAGCATTCTTAGGATCGTGTGCTTCTTCGACTTCCGACTCGTCTAGAAGTTCCACATCCTGTTCTTCGATTTGATCAGTCATGCTTGACTCCTTAATATTGATTGTTTTTCATTAACGAGAGGAAATTTTTGAACTCACGAACTTGCGTTTCATATAGATCCGCACGTGGAGCACGTTTAATTTCAGTCTCTATTTTTTCAATTTCCTGAGCTTCAATGATGCCATTATTCCAGACCCAATCAACACCTTCCATTATTCCATTAACAAAAGCATTTGGTGCAGATGGATCTTGTACGATATCAACCGTATTAAGCATAAAGTCATCTTTGACGTACATAGTTCCGTTACGTTGCTCAAGGCTACCCATACCACGAGTTGAGACACCTAGTTGAACACCACCCTCAAGCAAACCTTTAACAATATTGCCCATTGGAGTATCCAAAATTCGTGCCTTTCCCATAACATTATTTCCTTCCATTGAAAGGTCTGTAATCTTATGAGAAACTTTATCCAAGTTAACAGTTGGTCCATCAGGGTGATTTAACTCCCCTACCGCTCTGTCCTTGGAAACTTGTTCATCGACGTATTTATTAACAGCATTTTCCATAATGCTTTTTGGATATATACGTCCATTTCGGTTCTTTGATTCAGCCATAGCAAAGACACCCTCAATCACATGAGTTTTTGAGCCATCTTCTTTTTTCTCTACAATGCACTGAACATCAGTTTCAGTATATTCTGTAATAAGCTTCATCAGTTAACCCTTATATTGTTTGACAAACTCTTTAGCCATCTTTTCAGCTTCACGCTGAGTCTTGTAACTATCAAGTCTATCACCATCTATGTAGACAACAAAATCATTTTTTTCCTTAGTTATCTTTACTGGTATCTTACTGATCTTTTTATTAAAGACTTCAGTTCCAGAAGGATTTCTTCCCGCAAGTTCTCTAAGTTGTTTAAATGTTTTTGTCATTTTATCTTAACTTTTATTTATAATTATTTTATTTTTGAGTAATAATATTATGCGACTTCTTCTTCAGTCTCATCATCGACTTCAAGTTCATCGATAGCATCATCTAACTCTTCATCTGTGATGTCATCAACAAGGTCTTCATCCTCTTCACTAGGTTCGTCTGTAACCCCATTGAACACTTGATCTGCTTGTGCAATCTTTTCTTGCTCTAAAGCATCGTCCATTTTAGATTGCATAATCTCTGCAAATGTAGGAGCGGCTTTACTAAAGTCTTGGTCCACTACACTATTAATTAGGTCTTCAATTTCCATCGTCATCTCCTTGTTCATCATCTGGAATTTCGCCAGCAGATCTTTCCTGCTCTATTTGTTTTTTCATATCTTTGATACCATCATCATCTAACTGCAACACATTTTTCATCACATATTCTTTAGAGAAGAACTCTCCAACATATTGTTGCATTGTATCTAGTGTCTGTAATCTGTTCTGAAGAAGTTCTGCATCTTTAAGTTCTGAGAAGTGGTTATCACGCACATAGTCAACCACAATATCAGGTTGCCATTGCTTCCAATCTTCCTCTGTGATGATTGCTTTCATGATAAGTTGTTTCTTCAAGATTTCTGTGAACAGCATAGAGAAACGTTTTCTCAAGCGATCAATAAACTTTTGAAACTTAACTTCATCTCTATTGATCTCAGTAGAACGCCCTAATGAGAACTGAGCCTCTTGTTCTAGTCTATTAATAGGAACATTCAGAGATCTGTATAAACGTTTTTGGAAGTAGATGATATCGTCAATCTGCCCTAAGTTTTCGCCACCAGGTAGTGTAGAAATCTCAGTACCTCTACCACCTTCTCTACGAGGTAGCCAAAAGTCTTCCAGCATTGACATATGTTTGCGATCATCTCTGATCTTACCAGTATCAGCGTCATATACAAGCTTATTACGGTAACGAGCCATAATATCTTTCATATATGTTTCTGCTTTACCACGAGGTAAGTTACCAACATCAATATAGAAGATACGTCTTTCGGGTGCTCTCGACAGTCTATAGATGACTAGAGAGTCTTCCATCATACGTAACTGGTTAATAGGTTTTAGTGCTTTGTGTAGATGTGATACAACTCTTTTACGATCAACATCTAATAAGCCTGAAGTAACATAAGATACTGAGTCATTAGAAAGCTTGATGCCTTGGTTCATTCCACCAGGTTTTTCTTGATAGATATAAAACTCATTTACCTTTTCGATAAGAGTAGCCCCAGTCGCAGGATCTTTTTTCTTAGTTACTTCTTTTACTTTTCTTATTTTAGTAGCATCAATAGGACGTATCTCTTGAATACCAGCTTTGAGATTTTTTTCGTCTACTACTAAGTGGTGATATATTCTACCGTCAATGTACCAACGTCTAAAGATATCATGTCCCAACTCATTAAACTGAAGCATTGAACAAATAGCGTCAAACTCTTCAGTCATAGCCTTTTTAAGTTGGTCACTCACACCTTCAACGTGATCTAATATAAGTGATACTGGAGATTCGTTTTCGTTTGCCACAACACTTTCATTTACAATATCCTCAATCGCTGCATCCACTTCAGGGTGAGTTGCAACAGCACGGTACTGTCTAATGTTTTGTAAGTTGTCTTTTGCATGGTCTCCTTCACCAAGGTTTACATAAGTACCATAGTGAGCACCAGCAGCAGTAACATAGCCTGCACCATCCTGATCAACAGGTGGCACGATAGATTGCATTTTCTCTGCATTCTTATCTTTAGCACGTTTTATTTCAAAACCAAATAATCTGAGTCCGCTCTCTTCAGCCATATTAATTCCTAAAAAGTAAGTTAAGAGGGACCATTACAGTCCCTCAAAAGTATTTATAGTGGTTTAAGAAGTCGTTGCGGCTTCCCAGTATTGTACTTGGAACTCAACTGAGAAACGTTCAATCTCGTTTTCAGTTGCATAGTTCAAGTCAATAGCTGAGATAGCTGTTGGGAAACAACCTCTAAAGTTATATGTCTTCAATGTAGAACCGTCTTTGTCGATTTGCTCAACAATAAGATCTGCTTCGTAATCAACAGGATTTGTTAGACCAGTATTTGCACTGTGTGCATTCATACCATTCATCCAACGCTCCATTGCATCACGAACATTAAAGTCTGTATCGTTAATAATAGTTGGTGTCCATACATCAAATGTACGATCACCTGCCATTTTTAACTGTCTACCACGGAAAGGAACAATAATCGTCCCCATTGTGGAAGCAGGTAACTGTGCTGCTTCACACAAGAACGATGTTAGTTCTACATCGCCATTTGCATAACCAGGGAAGTTGATTGTCGCCTTAAATAGATTAGGACGCGCACCACCGCCACGTAGTTTTGCTTTGAAATCATCAACGCCTAAAACTGCCATCTTCTATCTCCTTATACCTGTCTTCCAGCGACTTCTTCGAAGTCAACACCAGATCTGACCGCTACAAAGTTTAGAGTGATGTAGTTGATAGAACGTGCAGGCTTAATGAATACATTAGCTACAAACTCGTTTCTATCAATAACGGCTGCTGTGTTATTTGTTTCATCGCATACAACTCTAAAGTCTGTAATACCTCTACGTCCTTTGATTTCTCTTAGGAATGGTTCTACGATGTTAACAAACTCAGCCCTTGTAAACTCATCATTCAGTTCGAACAATGTGTTTCTAGCTGCTTGCGCAATAGCTCTTTCAACAACGTTGAATAGTCTACGAACATTGATACGATCAAATGCTGAAGGTCTACTTACGTGTGTTTTATCGCCATAAAGCAAGACACCTTGTCCAGGAAGATTAGCAACAGGGTTGATACCAGCTTTGTAAAGTGTATCTCTCTGTGACTTTGTTGGTGTATATGCTAGAGATGTAACTCCTACATATGCGCCTCTTCTAGAACCCGCTGGTGAGAACCATGGTGCTGCGTTAGCGTCTGAAGCTGCCATGATACCCGCAGTAGATGATGCTGCTGGAATGTTAACATATTTGTCGTTATATTTATCATAGACTTTTAGATAGTTGTTGTCCATGAACAGATACGAACTATATGTCAAGCTGTTCGCGTCTGATACAGTAGTTGTTACAGGATCACTGACACCAACAACAGTATCTCTAGCTGGAGATGTTACAACAACACAGTCTTTACGAGTTACACCCGCAGTTCCAACTAAGTCGTTTACTAGTGTTGATAATGCACCACCAGAATCAGCTTGTGGTGCAATCAAGAAATCTAGTTGCACTGTGTCTTTATCTTCGAATGCATCAAAGCCTGTTAAGTATGAAGCAGTAGATGGTGTAGTACCAACTGTACCGCCTGTGAGTGAATGTGAACCAGTTGAGTCAACAACATTATTCATCCAAATATATTCGGATTGTCTGTTGATAACTTCTTTCATATAGTTACTTGATCCATCAGTATTAGTTGCTCCTGCTGTAGCAGAAACATATGGGAATCTCTCAAGAACAGTACCTGCTGTTCCTGTGATTACACCATCTTGGTCTAATACCAATACATGGTGCTCTTCACCGGAAGGTGCTGCATCGAACTCATCTTTATAAGCTTGTGTCCATGATGACCAGTTAGTGCCATCTGACCACACAACTTGTAATGAGTTACCAAACTCGCCAGCCCACTTAGCGAAGATGTTACCATTTGTAAATGTTCCGTTATCCCATGCATCACTGTTCTTAATAAGCGTGGCTGCATCAGCACTATCACAAGCGTTCTTTGCTGTGCTGTGTACTACACGAACAGTTTGTAATGCATTGGCGTATTTTAAGAAGTATGCAGCAGATAGAAAATCTACCGCAAAACTATCGCTGGGTGCTCCAAAGGTTTCTGCAAGCTGCGCCTCATTTGAGATAAGCGTTGCATCTTCTGCTGGACCCCAACGGAAAGCCCCTGCGAATGCGCCAGTAGTTGATTGTACGTTAGGCACGACACCTGTTAGATCAACTTCTTTGACGACAATAGCTGGAGACTCTGAAGGTGTACCAATTGCCATGTTTCGTTCCTTTTCCAGTAATCGAATTATAAGTTTTTCATTATACGGAGTTCAATTACATGTATTTATATTTTAATATATTTAGACCATATACCCCATATCTTCGTACCAAGGCTTGCCTTGTACTAGATTTTGTTCTTGTTCTATTTCATCTAACCCATCATCAATAAAACCAAATGGCAATACATCTGCTTCTATTTCGTCCATTCTTTGTTTAAACATCATTTCTTTTAAAGATAAATCTGTTATCTGTTCAAAAGAGTTGGAGACTGCAAAATATCCAAACAACACTAGGTTCATCATCAAGTCATCATGGTTTCCGTCACTCGCTTCAAAGGATTGCCCCTTTGCGATGAATGTAGACATTTCCAATATTGTTTGAGAGTCTTTTATAAGAATCTTATTATCTTCTATGATTTCTTTAATAGCAGAACATCCAATCCTTTTCACTTTTCTATTCATTTCAACACCAAGTCGATCTGCTTTTATCAGAGACTCCATGTGTAAGTTTTCATATTCTAAATCATTATATAAACCATTGGTGACTAAACCACCTTGATCATTTGATTCTACTATAACATAAGCTTCGTTATAGACATTTGCGTACTTATATATAATGTTAGGGAAGAGAATAGGAGATATAGTATTATTGCGATATACAGCAACCTGTTCAAAAGGTCTTGTGCTAATATCGATCACGTTAAACGTAGAGTAATCCTGACCTCTTCCCTTCGCAACATCTACTGTCATAACATACTGATGATCCTTTTCAGGCTCTTTATAAACAAGAACATTGCCACCTTCTAAAACTTTGTAAGGGTTTTCGGCTCTTTGTTCTAGTAGACAGTTACCACTTATTAGCGTATCACCTGTACCAAAGAATGTGTTACCAAACTCTTGATCGAACTGTAAGTTTGATGTGTTAGCTATAGTCTGAGCTTTCCACTCTTCATCACGACCAGGAACATCCCACCAATCAACTCTGAAAGGAAAGAACTCGTTAGTTCTTTGAGTTGCTCCTTCCCAAAGTTTATGATACATGTTACCGATACCATTTGCAGTAGAAGTGATTACAACTTTGGTATCTTTACCAGATGAAATAACAGGGTAAGTTGATGTATAGAACTCTGCTGCATTCTCAACAAACGCAAACTCATCCAAATATAGTAGATTAACTGACATACCACGAATAGATGAGCCTGATGTTGCAGCAGAAACAATACGACTATTATTACTAAACTCTATGGATCTTTTATTGAGTGCTTTGCAACCAGGCTGTAAGAAAAATGGAAGGTTTTCTAACATAAGAGTTACTCTTCCAAGCATCTCCTGCGCTGTGGCTCCTTTGTTCGCCAAAATCGCAATAACTTTCTCAGGATGAAAGATAGCATACCAAAGAAGATAAGCGACAGAAGAAATAGATTTACCAGACTGGCGACAAGCAAGAACAATACTAAATCTGTTAGAGTTGAAGTGATCAAACATTTTCTCCTGATATGGATATAACTCAAAAGGGACTAGCCCTTTATCAACGTGAATAATCTTACAATAGTTAACTGCAAAGTATGATGGGGAATCTAAACACTTCTTGTATTCAACAACTTCATCTTTAGTAAAGTTGTGGACAACACCATCTCTTTTAATGTTTGCGTTACCAAGGTAGGTCTCATTCATCTTTCTTGTAATCGCTAATGTCAACTACGTTTTCCTCATCATCATGTAAAAGCATTCTTTGCAGATCGCTTGTAGAACCAACAAAAACATTATTAGTAGTTTGGTTTGGTATCTCTAGTGGTTTATCTTCTTTATTGAAATCTTTTTTCTTTTTATGAAGATCCATAAGTGAGCCATTGATATCACCCATATTTTTCATCATATTTGATAAGACTTCAAATGCACGTGGATGTTCAGTAGCCCTAGCTACTTCCATCATCTCTTCTAATGCTTCCGAACCTTTGGCTAAGAGATCGTGATACACTCTTCTTGAATATTCAAAATCATTGTCTGCTGTTTGTTTATCATCACTCATTGTTATGCACTATCAAAATCAAATAGGTAGTTATAGTCTGATGAATCAAGATATGAGAAGTCACTATCTGCAGAGATAGCAAACGGATCTGGTCTTGTTCTAAACTTGGCTACTTGTAAATCTGAATCTGCTAGTCCTCTTTGTTGTTCAAATACATTTGTAAGTGCAGTTCTAATAACATTGCTATTAGTAACTGGACCATAGAAGTTTACTTTCATATCAAAAGAAAGTGTGTATATTATAGTTCTTCTAGCTTCTAGTGGACTTTCGTAATCATCAGAAAAGTCTACGCCTGTTAATGCGATTGGCATATCTTCTTTGATATTAGGGTATCCATCTATTGGCTTGATTGTAACACTATACTGTGGATTAAAGTATGGCAAAATCTGTTCAACTATTTGTAGTGCATCGTCTTGGCTTTTGGCATAGATGCTTAATTGAAATCCTATATTATAAGGAACAAAGCTGTAAAACTTTTTGCGTGAACCATAGCCTGTTCCAGCTTGTGTGAATGTGTTAGTTTTCTGAAGCTGTCTACCTTGATCGTATCCAATGGTAGTTACTTCAAAAGACATTCTTGGTAACTTAATAGCTACCTTTGTATCAGTATCTAAGTTAGGATTTTCTCTAATACGCTCAAGAAACTTTCTCTTAGGACCATATGACAATGGAACTTTTATTTGAGATATAACTTGACCAGTAGAGTCTTTACGTAGAACATAAAGGTTATTGAATAGCGTACCAAAGACTGCTACACTCTTTCTAATCCTTTGATGATAAAAATGTGTTCCAAACATAGTTAACCTTTATAAATCGTTTGAAGGTGAGTTTCAAACTCTTCTACCTTTTCTAGTCTATTGGGCCAGAGGATATATTCTTTTTCAGGGTTCTTTTTTAAGTTATTTAGAAGTGGTACAATAGCATTGTACAACTTGTCAAGTTTGTCTTGTGTAGTAGAAGCTTTTTCCTCAACATCTTTAGCAGTTGCACCAAGAGCTTGTACTGCTTCTAGTTCAGATTCATCTACTGCTGTAAAACCGAAATCAAAAATATCGTTCATTGTTTCATCAACCTTTTTACAGTATTTAAAGCTTTCTTTCCATCAGGGTGATTTGGATTGATGTTTACTTCGTTACCATTCACAAAATCTGATATATTTGCCGACTTACCTAAAGCTGTAATAGCTTTGTGTAGTGGATCTTTAGGATCATATTTACGTTCAAACCCAGGCTTACCTCTTAGCTCAACCCATTTTGATTCGCCTTTATTCCACATTTTTAATACATCCATATCCTTACCACGAGTAAGTTTGAGCTTTATACCTTCACTGATGTATGTCACAAAACTCTTCATCAGTTATTCTCCGGGTCACCAAATGGGTTAGCTTCACTAAAGTCTAAGAAGTCATCAGATATGGTACTAAACTCTGTGTTCTGTTCGTTCTGACTAATCTTATTATCTTCGACAACATTTGTGACTGTTGATGTAGATTTTTTGCCAGCAAGGTTTATGTTAGTTGTACCAACCACTTGTCTACCAGATACAAACTCATGATAGTTACCATCATCTGCCCCAACGTGAACAAGTCCAAGTACGTTATCAGAGTCTGACCATCTAGAAACTTCACCTCGCATGATAACACCATCAGATAGCGTCTGATTTACAAGTTCACCAATATTCCAACCACCACTGCCACTATCTAAGGTTAAGAGATACTCATATGAATAGTCTCTCTCAATATCGTCAATGGCTGTGATTTCTGTTTCAAAGTCTTCATCATTATATTCAAACTTCTCACAACGAAGTTTGTATACTGCAAGATTACTTAACTGATAAAATGGCTGTTCATGTTCAACTGCCATGATTTGAAACATTGAGTTTGATAGTGGAAGATAAACTAAATCACCTTCTCTTGGTCTTTCACTGTTAATCTCATTATCGTATCTGTTGATTGTTGAAATCCATCTACGTCTTGCAACAACAAATGTAGCCTGATCTCTAATCTCTACACCAAACTTAGTGAACAAATCTCCTTCACCATCGAAACCCTCAACGTTTTCGATATACATTTCTAGTTTATATGATGAGCTAAACTTTGATGGTACGTCATCACCAAAAACTTTGTCTTCATTTACAATAGTTCTTGGCAGATAATACACATCTTGCCCAAACATCTTAAGTGACTCTATAACGATGTCCTCGTATAGATTTTGTTCACTCTTTACTTTTTGGCTGAAATATAGATTGGTAGCCATTTATTATCCTACAAAGAAGTCTACTGGTAGTTCATGATCGTTTCTTAGTTTTTCTCTTAGTCTTTCAAGCTCTTGAATAGCATCTTCATAGATTTGTCTACCATTGAGTTGAACACCACCAGGCAGTTGCATACCCTCAAACTTCATTAGGTTTGATCCCCATTGCTGCTTAATAAGCTGTGTGGTATATTCTTTCAACCACATATCATTCCATACAGCCGTATGATCACCTTCATCTATTTGAGTATAAACTTCAGCTACGATATAATCATCTGCTTTGATAGTTTCTTCTTCAAACTCACCGTGAATATAAAGTCTGTTTTGCTTACGAGCATAGTCTACTTGCGGTGCACCGTTTAGTCTCATATCTAACAGAGACATGTATTGCTGCACTTGTTCATAGTATGCTAGATCACCTAGATAGTTGTTTGTGTACATATTTGCAATATCATTTAAGTGCATTTGGTATTGAATGCTAAACATGTTACGAGTATAGATTGCACTAGAAACTTTAAATAGTTTAGTTACTTGTTGAATATTAGAAGAAATAGAGATATACTTATTAGTAACGTCATCTGCTGTAACTAAATGTTGCAAATAAGTTCTGTAAGTACCTTCTGAATGATACTCTCTAAAATACTGCAATGCTTCATCAACACGGTCTTCAAGCTGATCTTCATCAACGTTGATCTCAATAACTGGATCACCGAGTCTGCGTAAGCAGTAATCTATTAAACCTTGCCTTGTGCTTGGATTAGCCATGTTAAATCCTTTTATTACCTATTTATCAGTTTAATAATGTGCCATTTGCATCATAGACATCTATACGATAGTAAGAGCCATGTTGTCCATCTAATAAGTCTGCATCCAAACCAGTTCCAGCACCATCCCTTGTTTTTAAGTCAGTAAAGATTGCAGCACCATAAGTGGACGTTAGTTTAGTGGTTGTAAGTAGAGTTGTTGTATTGAACGATCCACCGTCAGCCGTGTTAAGTGTAAGTATACCGTTTGATGAGTCGAATGAAGTGCTTGACAACCCTGCAACCGAAACAGTACTAGCTGCTGTTAACTGACCTTGAGCATTAACAGTAATAACAGGTATCGCAGTTGCAGATCCATAAGACGCTGCTGTGACACCTGTATTTGAGATGTTAATGGTACCATCACTTGAATCGAAGTTGATTCCAGTTCCATCTTGTAAAGAACTTCTTACTTCAGTTTTAGAAGGTCCAGTGTATGTGATAACACCTGTACCAGAAACATAACTCATCGAACCAAAGCCACCAGCATCTGTGACACTAACAGACCCTCTCGCTCTTGCTTGTGTGAAGTATTGGTTCGTACCTTCTGTAAGATCAGATGTAGTAAACGGATCAAGAGTAATAGAATCGCTAAAGTTTGTAATAGCTGTTTGGACTGTTAATACGCCATCGGATGTGTTATAACTTACACCAGACACGCCAGATACAGACGCAGTTCCAACACTATCAACAAACCCATTGGCATCAACAGTAATCACTGGAATTGCTGTAGCAGAACCGTATGTACCAGCTACTACCGTAGTGTTTGCATTTCTATCTACATCACCAGTCATTGTACCAGCAATAGTAAAGTTACCAGATCCATCTTTAGATATTACTGTACCTGAAGTTGGTAGTGTAACACTTGTCGTACCTGATGTGCTAAACGTAACTTGGTGTCCACCAAGAGTAATAAGACTGTTAGATAAGAATACATCCCCACCAAGTTGTATTTCTCTGTCAGCATTTCGTACATCAAATGTTAATGTTCTATCTGCAGTTAAAGCATTAATATTATTATTTGATCTTAATCGAGTTTCATATGTTGTTGTAGTATCATCTCTTAACCCAAATGTACTAATGTCTGTAATCGATCCAGGTCCACTAATAGTAGGACCAGTAATCGTTGGAGAGGTTAGCGTTTTGTTTGTAAGAGTTTGTGTCGCAGTAGCACCAACAACAGTATCACCACTAACTGCTGCGCTCAACTGAGATAATGTCGTAACAAGAGTATTGTTACTTAAATTTATAGTTTTGTTTTTTAATGTTTGGGTTCCAGTTGTATGAACAAGATGATTACTATCCATAGTAATGGTAGCATCAAGAGCATGGGCAGCAGCAGTAATATTAAATCCATCACCACCAGTCAGAGTCTTTATGTAATCACCACTGGTTCCTGAATCTAGTTTTATAGTTTCACTTTGTACAATAGTCCTTACGCTAGCAGAATCGATTGCAGCTTCTACTAGTGATGTTGATAAGAATGTACTAAGTTTTTGTACCATTTACTTTTCCTATGCCTGTGCTTCGCCCCAACGAAGCTGAATTGTTCCTTTCACATTACCAGCTAAACAAAATGCGTTAATTGCCAAAATATCTGGACCATCTGGATATTTAAAGTCACCACCCAAAGGAGCACCTGATAACTCTTTAAGTTCATCTAACTCCAAACTTGTAGTTAATGAGTCAGCTCTTGACGCTTCACAAACAAACGCGAACACAGCTTCTCCTGGTTGTGCATAAGTACCAGAAGACCATGTAATATCATCCTTATTTGCAACTTGAGCAAATGAAGGTTGTCCACCATCGTTAACATTTGTCAAACTTTTCCATGTTGCATCTTGGAAGTTCCTTGGGTTAATAATACCTTGAATAACAACTTCACCAGAAGATGACGAACCCCGACCCAAAGAAGCAGAAATACCTTTCATTAGAAGTTGTGATCTATTCAATAGTTCTTTAGCACCTAATCTACCAACAGATGAGTTAGAAACGGATGGAGCAAGTCTAATCACAAATGAAGTGATAGGAACTGTACTGATTAAATCACCGCTTGTGTTATGTGAGTTTGCATAGTTGAAGATATAGCCTCTATCAAAGTCAAAGTAACCATCCATGATCAATGAACTACCCCAGTGAGATAGAGTTGGTGAACACGTATTTGATATCTCAATGATACCCGTATTGCTAGAGTGACCTACCGCGCCACCTGCTGTCAAGCTATTAGTTGTACCCTGAAGATACTGAGTAAGAGTCGCTGCTCTTGTACATCCCGTAAAGTTACCAGCACCATCAGTAACGCTTCTTCCAGTATACGTAATGATTTCATTATCAATCATAAGAGTACCAGTGTCATCAAACTCTTGTAAGTTATCTGCAGGAATGGTTGTAGCATTACTATCAATAGTACTTGTTAAGAATGTAACAGGAGAATCGTTTTCAATCGAATATCTAACTGGCAAGTTACCAGATCTCATATATGCTTCATCATTAACGTTGTTATTTTTAATACGGTGCAAATAGACCCATCTACCATCATCACCTCTAATCATATAGTGAATAAACCCTGCACCATACCAAGAATATTCGATACCAATCATTTGCATCTTATTAAAGTCCCAATGGTAACCAGAAGATCCTTCACCATCAGCTTTGTCCATATTCCATTTTTCTTGAGGTACTCGTAGCTCAGTAACTCTTTGTGCTCTGATACCAGATGCTGTAATACCTCTATAGTCAGGAGTAACAAACATGGAAGTGTTACTGACAACCTGAGTTACAAAGTGAGTCATACCTCTGATGATGATTCTATCACCTGCTCTAACTTGTTCAGAAAATCTTGTATTTGACCCAGTGACGGAAGAACTGTTTTGAGTAACTGATATAGTACCAGTAATGTTTTCTGTAGCACTTCTTCTACAACAGAACATTTGGTTGCCATCAAACTCAAAGAATACGCCATTTTGGTCATCAAACAAACCTGCTCTGACAGCAGAACCAACCCATCCTTTAACATAAACTTTAGCAACTTGAGCAAGAACTGCAGTAGTATCTCCTAGAGTAGATTTGGCTGCTACTGTGAATGTGTAGTCATCTACAATAGATGCAACTGCATATGTGTTATTATATCCAGATGTTGTAATACCAGCAAGCTCAATACTTGCTCCAACTTGCAAACCATGGTCAATATCGTCGGTCTTTACCGTAATCGCAGACCCAATAGTTGTACCTGCCGCAGTAACACTTTGCAAGTCATAGTTGGGGGCGAACAATGTACCAGATGAGAATAAGAAACCTTTACCAGATTGATATCTAAAAAAGCGTTTTGATACACGAACCACAGATGCAGCATATGTAGGTGTTTTAGTAGAAAGAATAACACCACCATCAGAAGGTCTATGGAGAATCGTAGCATTTGAAACTGCATAAAGGGTAATAGAAGATGGTGAAGCCACTACTGCTCCAGCTCTAGCTGTATAAGTAAAAGATGTAAGAGATGGAGTTGATTTAATAACAAATGGACCTGACGCCTCTTCTTTGTTAGTACCAGCTCCAACAATCACGTGAATAGGACATCCTGGGATTAATCCATGTGGACTAGAAAAGTTTAATGTGATTGTACTTGGATCGGATCCATCTGATGATGCAGAAGATACTGGAATAGATGCATTAGCATACAACCCACCTCTACGACCAATACTTTCTTCTGTTTTTAAGTTATCTCCATCAGATGCACCTACCGTACCACGCGCAAAATATGTGATTGTTTGAGTGTCTGGAACCGTATCAATAATAAAGCTACCATCAGCACGAGAGAAACCCGCAGTACCAGCATCCAAACCAGATACATTAATAACATCCCCCACAGATAAATCATGATCTGAATCTGTAAATGTGAGTGTAATCACGCTATTTGTTGTACTTGTTGTTTGATAGTCTGTGGTGATAGTATTAACTGTAAGGTCAACTCCAGGTTCGTCATATGTCGAAGGATATCCTTTGATTGTACCATATCCAGCCCATTTAGTTGGCTGAAGACCATATTCAAAGTCAGCGTCAATGAGCGATTGTGGTTGAGATACTCTCATACGCTCAATAGCATCTGTACCAAACTGCCATGGTCTAATAGTCTGCCCAAAATCTACTTGAGGTTCAGCATAGATTTGCAACTTATCAGTTGAACTCATAGAAGAAGTATCAGCAGCTAGTGTAATAGTTGTATAGCCACTATGTAACGTATCTACTGTTGGAAAGTTAGTTGATGAACCTTTTGTAAATGTAGATGTAGTTCCTGCAAAGGTTGGATCTGCAAAGTTATAGATGATCACATTATCTGTGACGTTAGTGACCAAAAGAATTTTTTCAATATCATATCTGCAAGGTATTTCAATAGTACCTGCACCACCAACTCCTGGTGTAAAAACGTAATCTCTTACTAGTTGTTTCGCCATTTTATTTTCCTATCCTAATGCCACTGCGAATGCTATAGATTGTGCTCTCGTTGAGAAGTCTGCTGCGTCTGCTGAGTCGCCCTTTGGTCCTTGTGGACCACGTTGACCTATTGACGTATACAGTTGCCAATTGTTATTTATGTGAATAAATTCGATAATACTTTGTCCTAAGTCAAGTTCAAAGTTTTCTGCATATCCTTCTATCGTTTCACCATTACGATCAACTATAACTGAGTTGGTAGTAAAGTTAGCTACGTCAATAAGTCTAACATAATCACCAGTTGCTGGGTTAGCAGGAAGTGTTACAGTTACAACACCACTTGAAGTATCGATAGCATACCTACCTGCATTTACTGCAGTAAAGTCAGAATCATAAACAGTATAGTCTGATGAGAACTTTGCAAAGTCAGAATCAAAGCCAGTATACTGTCCTCTTAGCTTGCCAAAGTTCCAAGTTCCTAACTCAAATGTTGGATCTGTTCTATTGATTGTTTGTGCAGATGGTGCTGAGTCTAAGTTATCTTGAACTAGATTATTGAATGTATACCATTCACCATTAGAAGCATCTCTAAAGAAACCAGCTCTTCTAATAGTTGTGCCACCGTCTTGTGAGTATCTACCGACAACACCAATGTCAACAGTGTCAGCCGTGTTTGAGTCAGCTAGTTTAATAAGCGCGTTTACAACTCGAAGGTCTTGTTGTGAGTCAAGGAAGTATCCACCCCCAACAACCAAGTCTCCGTTGATTGTTACGTTACCTGTGAACAAGCCACCTGAGAACTGAACTGAGTCTGCTGTGCTAACAGCTTGACCAATGGCGACAACGCCATTTGTTATTGTAACTCCAGTTCCACCACTAAAGTGTGCTCTTACTTCAGAAGCTGATGGACCAGTATATGTAATAACACCTGTGCTGTTATCGTAAGTTAATGATCCATCTCCACCATTATCAGAGACACTGATTGCTCTTTTAGCATCACTATCTGCTCTTGATGTGAGATAATACAGATTTGTTCCTTCTGAAACATCTGTTGTTAAGATGCTTGCATTGATATATGAATCAACTCTTGCATCAGTAAAGTAACGATTGGTAGACCCTTCACTTAAATCATCTGTAGATCTAGCTGTCAAAGACGCTGCTGAAAGTGTACCTTGTAGTTCACCTCCAGATGCCAAGATATTATTCGCAGCAATGATGTCTTGTCCACGAATGTTCTTATCAACACCTAACCCACCCTTAATAGTAAATGCAGCATTGGTTTTTGTTATTGCTTCTGCTGTATTTGTAATATCGAAACGACCCGCAGGTGTCATTGTTAATAGGTCTGTGCCATTCGCAAAATCAAATGGGTTTGTGCCAACATTATTAGTTATATTTAAACTAGTTGTTGTTCCTTCCATACCAATGTAAACAGTACCATCAGCAGAAGTTCCAGTCGCACCAATAGCTGTATGGTATTGACCACTCACACCTAAAGCTAAAACAGCTTCTCTTCCAGCAGAGTCAGATGTGAAGTTTAAAATAGATTGTGTTTCATCATTTAACTGCTCATCTTGGTTGAATGATATGCTTCCATATTGTATACCATACATCGCAGTTGAATCGATAACAGGATCTACAATAGTTTTATTTGTAAGTGTTTGTACACTAGTTTTATCTACATAGTCTTTGGCTAAAGTATCTAAAAACGCTGAGTCAACTAGTATTCTTGTGTCACTATCGTTTCTAGCTGTTGTATAGTATAAGTTAGTTCCTTCAGATAAATCGCTTGTTGATTTAGCATCGAAGTCTGAATCAAATCCAGTATATGCACCAGAGAAATTACCTGAAACACTTAGATTACCTTGAAGCGTTGTGTCACCTGTAATGTTAGCGGTACCTAAGACCCTTAGATTACCTTCTACAAGTGCAGCACCTTCAAAGGTTGCACTGTCACTAACTATTAACCCATTTTTTACCTTAAAGTCTTTATCTGCCATAGTTCACTTTCCCTTGGCTATTTAATTATTGTCTTAGTAGATTTAACATTAACCGTACCCATTCCTGTTGCTCTTTGGAACTTCAATCTAATGTTATCACCAAGTATGTCTGCTGTTAATGTACCTATATCACTGTCATTTGTGAATGAACTGATTGCACCATATTCAGTAAAGAATACGTTTGATTTATTGTAAGTTAAAAGAACTTTAGATATTTGTGAATGACCTGCATCAGAGTCATCCATATGAACTGTATACTCTATTGATGTGAAATCTGAGTCGTGTGCTGTATTATCCACAACAATGATTGTATCAGAACTTGCTTGACTTTGAGTTGGAGTTGTGTTAATAGTACCAGTCTTAATAAGGACATCATTGAAGCTATCGATGTTTGTTGTGAATGATCCACCATCTGCAGTATTGATAGTTAATATATTTGATGTGCCATTCCAAGAAGTCGATGAAACTCCAGCGACTGATACTACTCCAGCACTATCTACAAAGCCAGATGAGTCTATAGTGAATACTGGAACTTGAGATGCAGAACCATATACCCCAGCTGTTACAGTTGTGTTAGCTGATCTATCAAAGTCGCCAACGGCTGTTCCAAGTATATCAATACCATCGGTTGTCGTTTGTAACCTTCTAGCACCTGATTTATATAATACAACAGAGTCGCTATCGTTATTGGTTCTAAATAAAAGATTTCCAGTGGCTGGACTTGCAACACCAAAAGTAGTTGTAATAAACAATACTTGATCATTAAGTTCACCTTGGGCAAAGGTTGCAGTAACTCTGCCTGAGTATTCTCTTTTTTCCGTAGTTAGTACAGTATTGGTAGCAGAATCCATCAAAATGATTTGTTTAGTACTAATGGTATCAACTAAAGCAGAATCAACTCTAGATTCTGTGAAATAAAAATTTGTACTACCTTCAGTAATATTGTCTGTGCTAAAGTATGCAGCAAGTTCAGACGAGTCAATACTCAAAGCATTAGTAGTAGCGTTATATGCTAGCCCTATTCCATCTATAGCGGCTGCATCTAAAGAAGTGTTGAAATCAGAATCAAAGTTGGCTTGAGTATAGACAGATTCAACATCAAAACTAAACACACCTGTTGCTGAATCATAAGATAAATCACCAGCCGCACTAAAGTGGGATCTAACCTCAGATGCATTTGGTCCTGTGTAAGTTATAATCCCAGTAGAGTTGTCATATGAAAGACTGCCATCGCCTGTGCCAGAGTCAGCAACACTTATTGATGCTCTTGCCCTTGCTTCCGTGAAGTATTGATTAGTTCCTTCAGATAAATCTGTGGTAGAGTGTTCAGATAAAACATTAATGTCTCTACCTAAAGGTCTATTTAAATCCCATGTGTCATTAGTAAAGTCATAAAGGATAGTTGCCCCTGCTGCAAAAATAGTAATACCAGCTCCATCAGCAGCAGACGAGTCAACTGCACTATCCGCTAAAACAATATTCTTATCATTAACAGAAAGAGTTGTTGAGTTAAGAGTAGTTGTCGTTCCGTCAACTCTTAGATTACCCAATATAGTTAGATTATTATCAACTTGAACATCATCTCTAAGTCTAATTTTATCCGATAAAATCTCAAATCTTAGATTGTTGTCCCAATAAAGTTCAGCACCGCCATGATCTCTAAAATGAGCTAAATCACGTGATCCATCAAAAGATTGCAAGTGGATTGTACCACTATCGCGACTCATGATGTATATGTTACCACCAGACTCGCCTGCAAACTCAACATCAGTTCTTCGTATAAAGAAGTTACCGCCTTGTTCAAAGATATCTGCAATACCTTCACAGAATGTTATCTTTTCACCGTCAGGTATTCTAATACCTTTTGTGAATAACTCTTCACGATCCGTTCTTGCTAATGCGGAATCAAGAATGGTTAAGATACCGTTAGTGCTATCATAAGAAAATAAATCAGAATCAACATCAATACTAAATGCGGATCTAGCTCTTGCATCAGTATAATATAGGTTTAATGCACTATCTTCTACTAAGTTAGCAGTTGTGAAAGGTTCTAGTGTTACAAAATCTGTAAACTGTTGCCCGTCTGCTGTACTGATTTCAATAGCACCTGTATCGTCATCGTATACTAAGCCTGTCACACCAGCAACAGAAACTTCACCAACACTGTCGATTTGCCCTTGTGCGTTGACTGTAAACACTGGAACTTGAGATGCAGATCCATATGTACCTGAATCAACGCCTGTGTTGGTGATAGATATCACACCGGGTGTATATGTAATACCTGTGCCGCCAGATAAAACACTTTTGGCATCTGAGTCAAAATTTTGGTGAGTAAATAGTCCTAGTGAAGAATCATATCTGAGATAAGATCCATCAGCAAGGTTTACATTACTGTTAACATCATCTAGGTTTGTGACTGAGCCAGTTGTTGTACGACCAATTCTTGTAGGAACACCAACAGTTACTCTTTTTACAACTGTTGTGGCATCACCAGGTGATCTTGTTATTTTTTTAACTCTAGTTGTTGTACCAGATGTAACTACTCGAATAGCCATTAGTGGTCCTTATGTGCGCGTGACCGAAGGTGAAACTGTAATCTGTCCCTCTAATATTCTTTCAATGATAGTATTTAAGTCACTATCAAGATAAGAAAGTTCAACGTCATAAACATACCGACCAGCTTTCATAGCATCAGTTTGAACGTTAGTTAGTGTAAGATTAAGTATCCCATCAGTTGCAGGGGCAGGTATTTGTGTAGTAAAGGTCACAGCATCAGAATCGCTAGATGAATATGATTTTCGGATTTGTGCTGAAGCAGTAAAGCCTGTTAAGTCTTTCTTTGCCCCTGAAGTGTTTACTAACTCTAACTGGATGGTTTGGTCTGCGCCTTGGTCAATAGTTATATCTTCGTACTGCGACATGTCGGTAAATCTCTTTAAAGTTCAATTTACCTTTATTTATAAGAAATATTTCTCTAAACCTTTGTAATGTTCTTTCGTACATTGAGATAAAATACAAACCTTTGCAGTTGGATTGTAGTTCAAGTTATTTATTACTTGTCCACTATGTCCCTTCGCCCTATGATAATAATCTTTGCTATACTCTAGAAAAGAAAACTTATCATAGTTTTCATACAGAAACCTATCTAGACCATAATACTTTACGATGTTAGTGTCAGGGTCTTTAAAAAATAACTCGTATAGTATTTTATGTTTATTTGGAATGAAGCCAAGTATAGATGAGTTTATCACAGCTGGTGGAATAGTCATAATAAAGTCATTCCAACCATCATATGGATAATATTCTCCTATATCACTAGCATCAATAGTAAGGATTGTGTCATCTATTCTATCAAATAGACTGTCAATATTATTCTGTATAACAACATCTAAATCAAAATAAAGAGTTTTCTGATTCCAATCAAGATTAAACAAACATATTTTCCACCAGTAAGTTTCTAAATCTAAATCTTTATCAATAAAAATAGTCTCATGGTCTTGCTGTTGATCTGATACACAATAAAAAGAAAATGGTAAAGAGCAGTTCCTCTCTACCATTCTATAAAGTCTGTTTACATGCTCTTTATTATATTTGTCGCCTACACAGACACATACTATATTAACATTCTGTTTCAAGGTCTTCGATTACCTCTTCCCAAAACTCATCTGCTTCGTCAAAAACGAATGCAACAGTGATACGATAATCATCCGTATAAGCTGCATGATAGCATAACTTATCTGGATCTTCGTATGGACCAAAGTAGGTCATTTTTGCTTGCCAACCAGGTTTGTCTTGAATACGAACACGCTCTTTCTTTTCAAGATCCCAGTAGTCAAACCAACCATTTCCATTTTCAGAATATGTAATGATAATATTGTAACCTTTGGCGTTTGCATTGTTGTGCCAAGAAATAAAACCGCCAGGTGGGTAACATGCATTCAAAGCACTATTACGCGCTGACATAAACTCCATTAACTTTGTATTAAGTATGCGTGAAGCATCTTTGATAACTTTACCACGCATGTCATTACCTTCATGTTTAAGACCTGAAAAGCCTTTTAACACTTTTGGGAAACCATCGTGTCCTCGACCCATGCTGATGATTTCATGCATATACTCATCTGACACCCAGTTTTCTGCCTTTTCATCAGGATGACCAATGGGTATTTCTTTTTCTATTAAAGGTTTATCATCAGGATGATCTCTTTTCAAAAGAACATCTTTATATTCGTTTAAAATATCTAAAAACTCTGAATTACGTAACTTTATATCTCTAACAGGTACTTGTGCCATTATAAAATTCCTTTATCTCCATACTTATCCATCCAAGACGAAAAATGTACGACAACTGGTTCTGGTATCGTTTTCCAATAATCTCTTTTAGGGTCTACAATGTGGCAGTTGTGTGTTCCATCTTTATTAAAACCAAATGAAGTAAAATAATTCCAACGATAGTTATCTTCAAAAAACTTCCACTTTAATGATTTGTATTTAGGAGAGTGATATATTAACCACCAAAGTGTTAGTTGATCCCATTGTCTAAAATTACCCTTACAAATATAATCAAACTCTGAGGGATTCCATTCACCAATTCTTTGTTTTAAATACAGATGATACCAGTCGTTCATAAACTCTTTGATAAGAGAGTTTCTAGTATCATATAAAGCAACACCACCACAGTGCGCTAAATGATCAGGTACACCTTCCCACCCATCGTCGTAATGGTTTGGACCCCATTCCCATTCTGCAAAATGTGTAGCACCTTCCTTTGTAAGGTTGACATATGCCATGTCATATTTACCATCTTCTAAATGGTCAAATACATTTTTAATATCTTCATGCCGTATTTCAATATCAGCATCCATATAAAAAGTAAGATCATATGGAGTATTAGCCATACCCCACATCTTTTCTCTATTTGTATCTGAGGGTGTTGCAATAACTTGATCAAAGTCCCGAAAGTATACTTGACACTCAGGATCATCTATAAATCTTTGCTCAGTAAATAAAGTTACTTTAGCTTCTGGATAAAAATCTAAAATCGATTCTTTTAGATTATCCGCGCCCATTAAAAACTGTTTACGTTTGGATGCAACAGTTATAAATCCTTTAGTCGGATTCACTTTCTGCATTAATAGACTCCATCAATAATATAGTAGCATATGCATTCATTTCAATTACATTTTTAGCTTTTCTAATTTTAGCTTTAAGTTTTCTATTTGTAGATTCTTTTATTTCTGGAATTTCAAAAGTCTGTAACTTAAAGTTAAAAAGATCTTCTAAACGTTTAGCTTCATTTTTTTCTTGCTGCTTTTTAATATTAGCTTCACGTTCTTGTCTATGTCGTTCTAGTCTATCTTCAGTAAACTTGTCAATCTCATCCATAGTATTTTGAGAAAGCACTTCTTCATAATCAGATGTTACTTTACCATCTGAATCGTATTTTGATACTTTAGCTACAGTTGTAGAAAAAGATCCATCATCATGCGTAATATTAAGTCGGGCTGTTAATCTGTCTTTAGCAGCATTTTCCCAAAATGGATGTTTCCATTCTTTTTTCATTTCACTCTCCGTTAAGCTATTCTTACGTATAAAGTATACGTTTCGTTTGTTTCACTTGTTGCATCAATTGTTTCACCCTCAAAGTTGCCAATAAAGTTTCCAAGATAGTCTTGAAGATATTGAGCTTCAAAGTTTCTTGTATATACGTTTTCATAGTTGCCTATGTAATCTGTTGTATAGTCACCAGTATACGTTCCAACATATGTTTGGTCATACGCTCCTGTATAGACACTAGTATATATGCCAGTATATGCGCCTATATAAGTAATAAGATAATTCGCTATGTAAGCATCTGTGTATGGTACATCCGAAGTATGTGTATATGTTGCAGTATAAAATGTTGAACTGTAATACTCTGCAATCTGTCTGTCATATCCTCCCGAATAGTTACCAATATATCCAGCTTGCCCACCAAGTGGATAAACTCCTAGTGGAATATAAGATTTTGTGTATGGATTACCTTCATAGTTAGTTGCAAAGTTATTGGTATATGTTATTGAATAATCTCTTAAATAGTTACCTTCATATGCACGAGTATAGTTAGCTGCAAATGCGGCTCCAATATATGGCGTATTGAATGCTGGACCAGTATAAGTGTTAGTGTATGTAGCAGCAAAGGTTCTTGTATATGGTGCCGCAAACCCTAGACCATCATAGCTCTGTGGAACTGGATTTGGACTTGAGTAAGTTTGTTGATAGTTACCAGTGTATCTTCTAATGTAATATATTGGAAAGTTTCTAACATAGTTAGTTGCGTAGCCTGCGTTGAGTACGAATTGTCTAGTATAATATCCTGTAAAAGTTTTTATATACTGGTTAGCAAAAGTATTAACATCTACTCTTGTATAATCTACATCTCTAAGATTTTGAAAATCAGTATTAAAATCCCTAGTGTAGTTGACTGCAGTGTTTCTTATAAAAGCTGGTGGTGTATAGCTAACAGCATAACCAGTAGGAGCAGTCTGTCGCTGAAAGCCTTGTACTCTAGCAAAAGTTCTCTCGTAGTAATTGTTTATCGTTGTGACATAAGTGATGAAATTTAGGTAGCCCTGCGCGAAGCCTGTATTATCATCTCTTGCATAGGGGATAGTTGTTCCACCATAGTTTATAGAGAACGGTGCTGGTGCAATGGATGCGGTGTAGTTTCTTGAATATACCGCAGTTCCAGCAGATCCGTTAAAAAATACAGTGGCCCCAGCGAAATTTCTTATATAATATTGTGGCGCGGGCGCACCTGTGTAAATTATTGTTTCATTTAGATATGGTCTAGTTATAGTAGGAGTAACTACTGTCGTTTCATACTCAGGACCAGAAGGAGATGGTGCGAAATAAGCGGTTCTCCGACCCTCATATGAAGCGTTGGTGACCGCTGTGTTGGCTCTAACATATGTGGATAGTCCTGTATAGTAAAGCAAAGCATTGTTGAAGCCTCGTTGATGTCCTTGAGGCGTTGGTGACGGTAATACAGGACCAATGTAGTAAAAATCACCAGCTCCTGGGATGTACACATTATTCTCGCCAGGCTGGCTTTCACCATTTATGTATACTGCACTTTCATAGTTACCCACATAGTTTCTGATATAGTTAGTTGTATAAAAAACAGCCCTTACATAGCCAACATCGATGCTTCTTAAATAGCCACCGGTATATGGAAAATTGCGTGTATAGTTAGGGATATAATTTCCTATATAAGATCCTATATAGTTACCAGTATAGTTTCTTTGATATGCTGTAGTTCTAGTAAGGCGAACATAGTTACCAGTGTATCTTTTTATATAGTTTCCTATATAATTAGAAGTGTAGTTATTAGTATAGAATGATTCATATGTTGGACTTACAAAAACAGTAGTATAGTTAGGAACATATGTTATCTGATACCCCACCTGCGCAAAATTTGTATAGGTAGTGTCATCTAGATTTAAAAAGTTTCTGTCATACCCAATTAGAGGTTGACCAACATACGTTGATTGATAAATAGGGCTAACATAAGTAATGCTATAGTCTCTTTGATAAGGTAGATTAAAGTTACCAGTATAAGCTCTAGTGTAGTTAGGCGTATAGAGATTTTGATAGCCTGTATTACTATTATTTACAAAGTTTGTTTGATAGTTCTGGAGATAGTTGCTAGTATATACTGTATTGTAACTATCAGTGTAAGATCTATTATAGTTTGCTATGTAATCTATATCATATCTTGTGAGATAGGTTTGAGTATAAAGTCCAGTAAAAGTTCCTAGATATCCTTTATTGTATAGACCAGTATAAGTTCTAACATATGATCGTTCATACTGTCTTTGATAATCTCTAGTATAAGGCACAGCAAAACTTTCTGAAGCTAGCCTTGTAAATGATTTTGAATATAAAGTGGTGTAGTTTACTTCAGATAGGCTTTGATAGTTTATCTGACGTAGTTTTGTATAGTTTGTAGCATAGACACTTGTATAAGCTCTGGTATAGTTAGCTTGAAAGTTAACAGTACTATC
>Ga0255759_10000500_pt1 | contig 35416 bp, 42 predicted proteins | sample 101ome_20_FD_179959 | JGI IMG/M metagenome (GOLD analysis project Ga0255759, IMG submission 179959) | Coastal salt marsh microbial communities from the Groves Creek Marsh, Skidaway Island, Georgia - 101404AT metaG (version 2) | ecosystem: Environmental > Aquatic > Marine > Intertidal zone >... | reverse complement strand
AGGACATATATACATTATTTGTGATGGATTAATTTGTCTTATTTTTGTGTTTTTTGCTTCTTTACCTACTTGTAACATAATTCTTCTTAAATGGGAGATTGTCGCACCATATGATAATCTAGATAAAACTTGTGATACACCTGCTTTTATATAAGAATTTTTTTGAACTCCCCAATTTCCTGTAGCGAAACTATGTCTTAACCCTGTTGTAATTAAATTTAATCTATTAATAATGACTAATATATCAGGTTTTTGTTTCTTTTTAAGAAGTTGTTGTTTAATAGTATACATATATCTTTTAAAAAGCGGTTTGCATAATTCTCTACATAATATACCAGCGCTTTCAACCCTTTTATTTTTATAATTATCAATATCATCAGGTTGTCTCATGCCTATAAATGTTTGAAGAAGTTTATTAACTATATAACCTAGAAAAAAAGCTTTTTCTTTTATAGTTGCTAAAATACCCATATGAGGAAACATTTCATTTTCAATAACTTGTTTCATATAAGAAATTTTTTCAGACTCTTTTATAGTATGAGTTGAAAATTTAGATAAATACAATAATGCTTCATCTTGAGTATTAATAAAAAATGCATCTCTTATCATAATTCTTATATATTTCTGTACATTTTCAGAGTTATTCAAACCTATAAAATTTAATATTTGATCTTTATCAGTGTATCCAAGAGCTTTAAATATAATAACTATGGGAATATATTCTTTTATATAGGGAACTGAAAATACGACTGATTTTTTATTTGATATAGCTGCTTTAACTAATACTGAATGTCCTGTTTCTGTGGACATGCTCCTTATTTCAGCAATATGTGAAAATTTGTCATTCTTATTTACTGAAACAAAAACTTTATTATATATGTTTCTCTGTTGTGAAATTAATACCCTTTCTTTTCCTTTTATAATAAAATATCCACCTTTATCATATTCACATTCTCCATGTTTTATACATTCAATAGGTGTACATCTTGATAAATGACATAATTCTGATCTTAACATTACTGGTATTTTACCTATACAAATTCTATTATATTTATTTTCTTCATCTATTGTACCTTCATCGTATATTATATTATTTTCTTTTTTTTCATCTAAGATATTAATAAATTGTTCAGTTATATCAACGTAAATAGATGATTCATATGTTAAATCTCTTTGTCTTATTTCAGACGGAAATACATGTCTTAATTCTCTCGAATCTTCTAATATCGTAGGTTGTGAAATATAAACATTATCAAATATAACTTTATATAATTTATCATTATTTTCTACTATTATATCAGGTTCATTTTCTATTAAATCCCTAATACCAAAATTAATAAATTCATTATATGAATCAATTTGATGTTTAACTAAACCGTTAACTTCAAATTGATTTTTTAATATTTTCCAAATATGTTCTTCGGATAACATTATTAATATTTTATCTAATTTCATTTAAAAAATCAATTTAACAACATTTACCATATCTATTTCTTTTACTATTATGTAACTCATAATTAATATTAATTTTTTCATGATTCTTTTTTTCTTTTATTTTTTCTATAACAAGCGGTATTATTTTGTCAACATTTTCTCCAGATAATACTGAACATAATACATGTGGTATATTATTTATTTTAGTATATTCTTCTATCTCATCTACATTTATATTCATATTTAATATAATGTCAGATTTATTACCAACTAATACTATTGGAATATCGTTACAATTTTCCAATTCCTCCCTCCAATAATCTATTTCTTCCCAACTTTTATATTCAGTTATATCATACATTAAGATTATTATATCTGCATATCTATAATATAAAGGTAATAAAGATTTATATCTTTCTTGTCCAGCAGTATCCCAAATATTTAAATTATATTTTTTATCATCACTTTTATATACTAAATTATATAATTCAGCTCCTATTGTTACAGGTTCCGAATTATTATGTATATAATTTTGTTTTTGAATTAATCTTTTAAATAATGCTGTTTTCCCAACACCTGATTTACCTAAAATACAAATTTTTATTTTAATCATTTCTTTATTCATTTCTTATTTATTTAAATAAATAAGAAATGATATTTAAATCTTCATTATTTTTGTATTTATTACTTCATCATTTATTTTTAACAATTTTTTATAATCAAAATCACAATTATGATCATGTAAATGGTTAACACAATATATACTTTTACACCTACATTTATATATATCTAATATTATTGTTTTTATTTTTTTTCCACAAATTAAACATTTTATCATTTATTCGAATATTTATTTTTTTAAAATTTTATATTTTTTTCATAAATATATCTAATAGGATTAAATATTTGTTTAGAAGTACCATGAAATTTATATTGTAATTTATGAAAATTATTACGAAAATCATTTATGTCTAAATCACCGCCAAAATCTTTTAAAAGTCTCCAATGAGGTGCTTCAACTATATCCATATTTTTCGTATTCATAACACTATTAAAAATTTTATTTAATAACATTAAAGAAAAATCATAAATTCTTAAATGTTTGTTATCTAATATCCAACTTTTACAACAATTAAATGAACAAAAAATCCCATCTGAATCGTAATAACAATAATCATTTATATTTATATTTGTATCTTGATTTAATGGTAAATTTAAAGATTTTTTTATTGTTATTTCCTCTTTTATAGTATAAACTTCTTTTGTTATTTTAGAAAAATATTTCTTTATAGCTTTTTTCGAATTATATTTTATAGGACAACCTATTGGTTCTGAGTCAAATGAATTTTTACACCAATAACACTTGTATTTTAATTCATTTATATTCTTATTACTTGTAAAATCAATCATTATAATATTACATTTTTTTAACTGTTTAGATTCATCTATAAAAGATAGATTTTTATTATTTACATTTTCTTCTAAATCATTTAAACTTGTAACATTCTTATTTACATTTTCTTCTTCTAAATTAAAATCAATATTAATGTTTGTATTCATTTAATTTGTAAAATATTAATATTAATTTTATTTTTCATTTTTATAATTAAATGAAAAATACTAATAAATTTTGGTTAGAAGATATTTCACAATTATTTTATATTCCATTCGTAAATATTACAATTGAACAAACATTTAATTCTATTTCAAGATTTATTATTATTATTTTTATAATATTATTTATTTTTAATAACAAATATAATTTTTTATTTCTTTTTTTTTCTTTATTACTTATAATTAATATTTACTACATACAAAGGAATACAATGCAAGAACAATATCAAATGAATTTAAATACTCAATCTTCTAATCGTTTATGTAATAAAAATACTCAATTTAATCATACACCATCATATATGTCACATAATCAAAAATTAGTCGGAAATCCAAATCCTAAAACTTTAATTCAACCTGTAGTTACCCCTCCTATTTCAGATTTAGAATATTGGAAAAATAATAATGTTACTATTCACTCAGCTATAAACGAACCTTCTCAAATAGATGTTTATCGTTCTGGATATTATGTTGACAATGAATGTTCTAACGAAGATAATGTAGAATATAGTCTTTGTAATTCTATTAATAATTCTAACAATTTTTGCACTTCTAATATTAAACAAAATAATTGTGATTCTAACAATTCTTTAAGAGAAGAAAATATGAGTTTTCCTTATCAAAAAGAGGAAAATGAAAATGTAAAAGAAAATATGAGTTTTCCTTATCAAAAAGAGGAAAATGAAAATGTAAAAGAAAATATGAGTTTTCCTTATCAAAAAGAGGAAAATGAAAATGTAAAAGAAAATATGAGTTTTCCTTATCAAAAACAAAAAATTAGAGATGAATATAATTTAGATCATATAAATAGTATTTGTGGTTATAACCAAACACAATCTGATAAATATAATTTACCTTCAAATTTCAAAACAACATCTTGTCATAATAATGAAAATTTAAAAGAATACAATAGAAATTTATTTACGCAAAATATTCAAGAAGATATATTTACACAAAATGACATTAATGAACCTATTAATTCTAATATTGGAATTTCTTTTAACCAACAATTTAACCCAACTACTTTTGTACAAGATAAAAATGCGAATATTCATATTAGACAACATGATCCGTGTACTTTCTCAGAACTTCCTTTTGAAGAAAATGATACAGATGAAATAGATACTACTAATGTTTATGATCCTAGACATACTGGATATGGTACATCTTATCGCGCTTATACAGATGAAAATACTGGTCAAACAAGATTTTATTATGATGATGTAAATGCTATAAGAATGCCTAATTATCTTTCAAGAAGTAATATTGATTTTGCAAATTATGCTGATTCTTACGGACCTATAAAACAAAATAATAATTTTGGTAATAAAAATCATGTTAATATTAGACAACTTGCAAATGATAGTTTTACTAATTCTGTAATACAACATAGAACAGAACTTTCTGAACGATTAATGAGAAAAAGAAATTCTGAAATGTGGCAAAGAAGAATGTTTCCCATTTCAACAAATGGTCAAAAAAGTCTTGGCAGTATGAACTGTAAATAATTTTTTAAAATTTATAATTTTAAAAAATTAATAATTCATATTAAATTGCATAGGAGCAGGTCTTTTATTTCTTATTTTTATTTTAGGATGTTGTTGTAACCCATGTTTATTAAAATCACCATATACACTCGTCCATGCAGTTAATGTAGAATTATATTGTTGCATTTCTACATTGTTTTTTACATCAGAATATATAATTTCTATTACTTGATCTATCATATCTTGCATATAATTTTCAGGTCCATTACTTTTACTAATATTATATCTGGTATTTATATCACCAATTTGTGGTCTAAAATCATCATAAATATCAGACATTACAAATGCGATTGTATCATCTGGAACTACTATTTTTCTTTTTTGTTCATCAACACCTTCTAATAATTCACTTACTTTTTCTGATATCATTTTAATTGTTGATTTGCTAAAATATTCTTTTTCAAAATTACCCTGTTCATAACCACTATATTTCATTAAATTATCATCAAACTCATTGTATATATCTAATCCATATTCCATTTTATTTATATTGAATATTATTTAAAACATTAATATTATTCATTAAATGAATATTATTTTATACAGTAAATTTTCACCATATTCACAGAATTTAATTAAATATATACAAAAATATAAATTTATTATAAATAATTTTAATTTTGTTTGTATTGATAATAAACAAATAAGGGATAAAATAAATAATTGTAATAAAATAAATATTTCAAAAATCCCGTGTTTAATTATTATTTTTGAAAAAGAAGGTGGTGTTGAAATATACGAAGGTCCGATTGCATTCGATAAAATTAAAAATATAATTGAAGAAGAATATTCGATGGAATTTAAACAACAAGAACAACAAGAAATGTTACAAAAACAAGAAATGTTACAAAAACAAGAAATGTTACAAAAACAAGAAACAGAACAAAAATTACAACAAAAAAAAGAAGAATCAAAACAAAAAATACAAAAAAAATCACTTAGAAAACAACAAATAAATAAAACTAAAATAGAAGATCTTAAAGAAGACGAATCATATGATGAAGAAGACGAATCATATGAAGAAAAAGAAAATAATAAACAACCATCTATTAAAAAAAGACCAGCAGTTCTTCGTTCTAACGAAGGAGAATATGATTTAGAAGATAATTTTGGAGATGATGTATATGAACAAAATAGAGAAAGTCATACAGGTATAAAACATAATAATGAAGATGGAACAAGTAGTAATATAATGTCTTTAGCTATGGAAATGCAAAAAAATAGAGAAAGAGATAATCCTCCTATTGATCCAAAAACACAATTTAATAATAGGGGTTTAAAATAATTATTTAATTTAAATATGTATTATTTTAAAGGAAGTTAAAATTTTAAATAGATATCTATTTAAAAATGTAATGTTAAAATTATAATAAATGTCGACAGAAGAAATATTGAAAGAATTTAAAAAAACTTTAATTTCTTTTTTTGATGAATTAATAGAACAATTTCCATCAGAAGGAAGTCTTGTTTTTTTACGAATTTATTTAAATGACCAAATTTGTATTAAAGAAGTAATGGATAATTTTATTGTAAAAATAAATAAAAATAATGAAGAATTATTAAATATAATAGAAAATAGAAATGATATTTATTTTTTAGAGAATAATGTGTTTGAAATAAATAAACAAACATTTAATAAATTAAAAAAAATATGGTGTACAGGATTAGATAAAGAAGATAAGAATCTTATATGGAAATGGATTGATTCTTTTGTATATTTTGCAAAAAAATATTCGAATTTAAATTCGACAATAAATGAAAATGAGGAAGAAAATGAAGAAACGATAAATATATATGATGAAACTCAGGAATCAGAAAATGAAGAAAATATTTAATTTAAAGTTTTTAATTTTAAATTATAAATGAGTTTAGAAAATAAAAGATATGAAACGATAAAAGGTTATGAACATCCTGAAAATGTTATTTCAAATTCTGGAGGAAATTCTTTTTATAAAAGTTTTAATGAAAAAAAAAATAAATATTCTAATACTGATATTTTTAATCAATATGTTGTAAAAGATAATTTAAATGAAAATTGTCCAGTTTGTGAAGAAAGTGTAGTTAAATCATGTAATTGTGTATTTGAAGATAATATGTGTAAAAATAATCATATATGGTATACAACTAGAAATGGTGAAGTTAAAATAGGTAATCCTCATAAAAAATAATACTTATGAATTTATTTTAATAAATAAATTCATGTTTGAAGAAAATAAAATTAATGAAAATTATAAAACAAATATATGTTGTATTTGTTATAATATAGAATATAGTAATGGTATGATACATTGTGATGTTTGTAATGAAGGACATATATGTATAGATTGTTATGAAATTTATGAGGAATATCAACAAGAATTACATAATACTATTTTTTATATTAATTGTCCTATATGCAAAAATTTATTAATTTCTTATACAAAACATCAAATAATTATTTATAATTTATTAATTCAAAATTGTCCTGATCATTTTAGATCTTATAAAAGTGATATTTTATATAAAAGATGGTATGATAATTTTACAAAAACTGATATATTTAGTTTATACAATATTTAAAAATTTATAAACTAAATTTAAATGACTGATGTTATGTTAGATATAGAAACATTTTCGACACATAAAAACGCAGCAATAATGACTATAGGTGCTATTAAATTTAATAGAGAAGGAAAACTTGATAAAATAACAAAAATGAATACATTTTATAAACGTATTACATTATCGAGTAATAAAGAATTAAACAGACATATAGATGAAGATACATTAAAATGGTGGGAAAAACAAAATGATGATGCTAAATTTGAAATTTTTACGGATGAAAATAGAATTTCTTTAAAAGAAGCATTAGAAGAATTTGTCATATGGTTTAATCCATCATTATTTATTTGGTCACATGGAAAAGATTTTGATTGTGTAATTGTTGAAGATGCATTAAAATCTTATAATATTACAATTCCTTGGAAATTTTGGAATACGAGAGATACCAGAACTATTTTTGATATAGGAGAGGTAAGTTTATATGAATTACCTTTAGAATTTTCTAATAAACATCATGCACTTTATGATTGTTATCGTCAAATTTATGGTGTAAAAAAAGCATATAAAAGACTTAAAAAGTAATAATAATTAATAAATGTCATATGCAACTTATGAAAATTATAATTTGAATGATCAAGAAGAAGGCGATATCGAATCATCTGTTCAAGAACTTGAAAATGAACAACATAAACTTAATATAATAAATAATAATAAATTAGTAGTTGTTGATGTATATGCAAATTGGTGTGGTCCTTGTAAAATGGTTGCTCCTAAATTTGAAGAACTTTGTAAAAAGTATTATAAAGAAGGTGTTTGTGTTTTAGTTAAACAAAATGCAGAAAATAAAAATTGTGATGTGAAAAATATAAAAGGATTACCTACTTTTCAATTTTACATTGATGGAAATCTTATAGACACAGTTGTAGGTGGTAATATTGCACAAGTTGAAGAAAATATTGATTTGTTTTTAAAAAAACAAAATGACCAAAATTAAATTTTAAATATAAAATTATTTTTAAATTTTATATTTAATATAAATTTAATTATTTTTATATTCATTTATCATATATTGAAAAATTTGTACCCATGAATCAATTGCACTTTCCTGATAAAATAGTTTATGTACATTGTTTAAGATTTTTTGTTTTATTTCATATTTTTTTTCTTTATTAGCACACAATTCTGTCGCAATATTAATATAATCATTCATATCTGTCGCTACTAAATCCGTTACTCCAATTATATTATAATATGCTAAAGACCATCTACTACCTAAATATTTTGATGGTAATGTAACAACTAATGCTCCAATTTCAAGAGCTTCTCTTGTTGTTGTACAACCACCTGCATAATATGAATCTAAAATAACATCTGATAAATTATAAAGTGCCATTAATTTATGATGAGGTAATGAAGGTAAAAAATGTATTTTATCCATATTTATTTCTAATTTTTCTAATCTTGAAATATGTATATTATTATTTTCCTCATTATCATCTTCATGTAATATAATTCTTGCATTTGGATCTTTTTCAAGAATTCCTGCTAAAAAATTATCAAATTCAGGATGTCTTTTAAATGGTTTTTGCATACATGTATACCAATTACAATTATCAGGTAAATATTCTTTAAAATCATCTCTTGTATAATTTAAGTAAGATTCCCCCGTAATTCTCGACTTTTTATTAACATCTATACGATGTTCATAATATTGGTGCATATGATTATTTCTTAATAATAATAATTTTTCTGTATAATGATTTTTAGCTTGATTATATTCTAATTCAGCTTCGCTCCATGATACATAATAATTCATAATTTCAGAAGGAACACCTGTAGTAACTGGATGTCCATGCGAAACTACTTGTATACGTGCTAATTTTGACATTAATGTTCTTTGAATAGTTGAAGACATAGTAGAATCTAAATAATATAAAATATCTAAATCAAGATTTTCTATTTGTTCTCTTGTATTTATCAACCAATTTTTATCAGAACATGTATTTATGATAATATTTTTTTCATTTTCATAAATAAATTCACAATTATTGTTATCTTTTAAAAAAATAAAAGTAATGTCGAACATATCTCTTGGTAATCTTTTAATAACACCACCAAAATCTTCAATAACTGAATTATTTTCATAAAAAAATGCTGAAATAATACCTAATTTATATGGTTTATTTAAACTTATTTGATCACTAATTTTATTAGAAACGTAATGTAAATTAGGAAATACTTTTTTTGCTAAAAGATAATGTTTATACATACATTCTTTAAAATCAGCTTCATAATATATTTCAAAATTAAATGGTGATAAAATACAAAAATTATATAAATCATTTGATTTTAAAAATTTTATTTCCAAATTATCTTTTGCTAATAATATATCAATTTGTTTATTATAATTTTTTATAATATTCTTTGCATTTTTAGAAGATGATGGGTATCCAGTAATACACGTACTTAATTGAATATTTTGCGTATCATCTTTTATAAAAGATGATGATTTAGCAATTCTGAAAAATTTCTCTGCTGTTTTATAACAATGTATTAAATGATTATAACGACCAATCATAACAGCCAACCACTTTCCTTGATAAGTATCTATTGGTATAATTTTACCTGTAAAAGAATTATCAAATGCTTTTTCTAACATAGTAAATCCATAATATTCTAATATTTTATTTGAGTTAAACATAAATAACAACCCTAATTGAATTAGTAAATCACAATTACGGGGATTATTGTTAAATGCTTCTATTAAAATTTCTTGTTTTTTATTTTTATCTGATATTGCATAACTTTGGTTAACAAGTTCTTCACATAATTTTTGTTCAGAATTAGTTCCAATTTTATTATTTAAAATATATAAAAAGTTATCCATTTTATATATAAAATATTTCTTTAATATAAATTTATAAATGTGGTAATTTTAAATAAGATAAATTTTCGAATTAAATATATCTATCATCAATATTTTGAATTGTGCATATATATCGCGCTAAAGAAAAAAAGTAATCACTTAATCTATTCATATATTTTAATATATTTTTATCTACATGCACCTCTTCTAAATCTAATTCAGAAGAATTTTGTTTGTATAAAACTGTTTCATTCGAATTTTCTAGATTCCATAAATATCTTTCTACTTTTCTAGTTTGTGTCCTACATAAATGACAATAAGACGATTCTAACGTAGAACCTGGTAATATAAATTTAGTTAAAGTTCCATTAATATTATCCATGTAATCTATTAATGATTCGAGATTATATACATCTTCATCATTTATTTTATAAATTTTTTCCTTTTTCCTCTCATCTATTGTTGCTATATTACTATTTATAAATTGTAATAAACCTTGTATATTATATAATTCATCATAAATTTTATTATTTAATAAATTTTTAACATAACATGATAATAATCCTACTCTAGATGTTAATTCATCTATTTCTCCTAACACATCAAAAATAATATTGTTTTTTTGAATTCTTTTACCATCATATAAAGATGAATAACCACAATCTCCTTTTTTCGTATAAATCTTCATTTTTATATATATTTTTTTTTATATAAATCTTTTTATATAATAAATGTCTGATTTTCAAATTCAACCAACGCAAAATTCAAATCATTCTGAAACTTCTGATACAAGTTCGTCAGTACAATCCGCATATGGAGAAATGTATGTTACAAGTCTTACAATGAACCTTGATGTAGCTAATAATGTATATAATTTACCTAATAATACTTTAATAGCAACCCACCTTAATAATGTAACTTATCAGGATAATATTCCTAGATTAATTGTAGGTGTTGCAGGTACTTATGAAATATCACTTAATATGCATACTACTAATAATAGTTTATCAGAATTTAGGTTAATATCCTTGGTATATATAAATAATATACCATATGCTAAAATATTTACAAATCAAACACACCTTGTTGGAGGAGGAGGTTTTGGTATAACTAATTCTACTTCTACAAGTGGAATAGTTCCTTTACAAATAGGAGATGAAATATCTTTAAGATTACAATCTAATACTAATTTAACATCACTTGATATTAACGGACTTGTTTTACATTTAAAAAAATTATAATTTTTTATTTTATTATAATAAATGAGTAATTTTCAAATTCAAGAAACACAAAATTCAAATCGTTCAAATATTTCCGAAACTTCTGAAAACGCTGTGTCTGTTTCAGACCATGGAATGATATCTTCATCAGGTGGTCAACTTACTTTTGATGATACTAATTCAGGATTAGCAGATTTACTTGTTAATCACACTGATCCTTCACCACCACTTTTAAATATGACTTATACAACCCCTAACAATGTACCTACATTAACTTTAAATAATGGCGGTACATATTTAATAAAGCAATCATGTAGAGGAGGGTTACTTACAGTAGACTCAAAAACTGTAAATGCAGTAGTTTATATAAATGGTCAACCTTTACCACAATTAATTACAGCTTCTACACATTATCAATTTGAAATAACTAATATGCATAATCAGTATATAGCAAACTTACCCGCGGGTACAACACTATCATTAAAATTCTTAGTTTCTAGACAACCTGGAGATCCGGCAACTAATTATTCAGTATCTCATGCAAATTTAATTGTGACAAAACTTGCATAATAATTTTAATTGTAACAAATTTGCATAATAATTTATTTTAAAAATATTTTAAAATATTTTAAAATATTTTAAAATATTTTAAAATATTTTAAAATAAAGAATGTCTTTATCAATTCAATCAACTAAAAATTCACGTAATTCTGATATGTCAGATATTTCGGTTGTAGCTTTATCTGTAACAGGAAATGTAACAGGTGATTTAATAGGAAATGTAACAGGTGATTTAACCGGTAATGTAACAGGTGATTTAACCGGTAATGTAACAGGTGATTTAACCGGAGATGTAACAGGTGATTTAACCGGTAATGTAACAGGTGATTTAACCGGTAATGTAACAGGTGATTTAACAGGAGATGTAACAGGTAATTTAACCGGTAATGTAACAGGTGATTTAACCGGTAATGTAACAGGTGATTTAACAGGAGATGTAACAGGTAATTTAACAGGAGATGTAACAGGTAATTTAACCGGTAATGTAACAGGTGATTTAACCGGTAATGTAACAGGTGATTTAACAGGAGATGTAACAGGTAATTTAACAGGAGATGTAACAGGTAATTTAACCGGTAATGTAACAGGTGATTTAACAGGAGATGTAACTGGTAATTTAACAGGAGATGTAACAGGTAATTTAACAGGAGATGTAACTGGAAATAATTTAACTTTACAAGCAACAGGTTCAAATACTACGGAGTATGAATTATTAAATATTAACGATCAAAATAATAATACACGATTTACACTTTATTCTTGGGTTACTAAGGGTATTTCAATAGGATCTTATTTACGATTTGCAAGTCCAAATTCAGGTACATCTATAGACATGTTTGATTCCGGACCTGTGTATTCTACAGGTCAAATTCAACTTAATAGTACAGATTCAACTGCTGTAAATAATTCATTTTTACGTTTAAATAGTGGAGGTAACGGAAGTAGTTCTCTAGATGGTTTTGTTCATTTAAAAGCAGCAGATGTGATTGGCGCAAATGGAGATCCGGGAAGTATTCTTATTGAAGCAGGTACCAAGACTGTTAATGGAACTTTTTATAAGGCTGGTGAAATAAAATTAATAGCAGGAAGTTGTGATTTTGGTTCGGGTTTACAAATACCCGGGGGTAAAATTACTTTAGAAACACAAAAAGGGACCCAAAATGGTGGAAATGGGGGTGACGTTGAGGTATTACTTGGAGAAGGTAATATTAGAGGCCGTGGTGGAGATTTTAGAGTGTTAGGGAGAAATGGAGGTGTTGATAGTATATCTACAACAGATCCAGCAGGAAATGGGAGTTCAATTTATCTAATTACAGGAAATGGTGGTATTGCGTCAGGGTCTACAAATACAGGTGGAAATGGAGGAGATGTGATAGTTACTTTAGGTCAAAAAGGAACTGGTGTAAATGCTGATGGAAATGACGGTGAATTCAAAGTTAATAATAGTACTGATACAATATTAAATGTAACAACAAATATTACGAGAGTAACAAATTCATTTTCAGGTGACTCATATAAGTTTTCAAGTTTCACAATCAATCTTTCAAATATTGATGGTAGTACTACACCGTTTTTAGCAAACAACGTAATGATAAGTATAGGACAATTAGATACTTTATTATCTAATAATGTATCATCTGTAACGGGAGGAAATAGAATTTGTGTAAAAAATATTATTATTAATATGACAGCTTCTTCTGGTTCAACTATTGATACAGAAATACATATTTCTTCAGATACTTTAAACCAATATGACACCATAAAAAATTCTGTAAAACTTGTAGACTATCAAATAGCTACACAAAATGTAACATTTTACGACAATATTAATAAAATTGGTTTACAAACTCAGGATAAATTGTATCTTGTTGCTATATCTAATGTAGCAAGTAATCTATCTAATGTAGATGTTAATATATCAATCGAATATATTGTTTTATAATTTTATATTACTATAAATAAATGTCTTTTAAAATTTATAAAACACAATATGTATATCATTCAATTAAGTCAGATGAATCTAAATTAGCTGATATTGCTACATTATCTTTATCAGGTCCTACAGGACCAACAGGTCCAGCAGGTCCTGCAAATGTATATGATTATGGAGAAATGTATATAAATTCTTCGCCGACACAAATACCTATTTCAGGAGTAAATAGTTATACATCAATATCAGGTTTATCAAGTTCAAATCTTAATCAAATAACTTTTACAGATAATCCGTCAAAATTAATAATATCTAATTCAGGTGTTTATAAAATAACATTTAATGTTGATGGTTCTTCTGGTACAAATAATACAAATATAATATTTGCGTTATTTGTTAATGATTTATTTAGTGACAAATTATCCACTAGTCGTCATTATCAGCAATCAGGAGACGATGGATCATCTAGTATAAATGGTTTAATTTCTTTAAGTGCAAATGATGAAGTAAGCATAAAAGTTATGTCAAGTGTAAGTGGAAATACTTTTACATCTCATAATTTAGTATTAACTCTTGTTCAACTTTCATAATATTTAGATAATAATACACCGATATAAGAAGATATAAAGAAGACGAATCCTCCCCATAATATATCTATAATTGCTAAATTTATATCCCATTGTGAAATAACTGAAGCAATTGTAAAATCATAAACACCATATAATATAAATCCAAAAGTAAAACCATATATTAAACTATCGTATAGAATGGTTTGTTTATTAATTTTCGGAATAACAAATATATTTAGACCAATAACCATTAAAATATATGCGAATAACACATAAATATATTTAACATTCATTTCATGCTTTTGTATATTTTTAATTTGAATTTTATATTTATTTGTCATATATAAATATATCCATAGAAAATCTAATATAAGTAATAAAATAGTTGATAATATATGTTTATTCATTTATTTATTACAAATTTAAATTTTATAACGAGATTTAGATTTTTTTTTATGTTCAGGAGGTGAATAAATAGTATATAATTTAAGACCATTTTTACCAGCCTTAATGTTATGGGAAGTATTATTATTTATCATTATACAATCCCCGGTTTTTAAGTTATACCTATTATTTTGTAAAATAGCAGTGCCATTTCCATCCTCTACTTTTATAAATTGGGATACGTTTTTATGTATCTCTTCACCAATTTCTTGGAATGGCATTAAATTCATTATAACTAATTGTTGATGTTTATTAGTATATAAAACTTTTCTATAATATTTATTTTTTAAAGTAGTAGATTCTATATTTATTTTAAATGCATTCATTTATTATAAAATATTTTTATTTTATAATAAAATATAATAATGTTATCGAGAGAAATATTATTTGAAATATGATTTATTAAATTATTTTACAATTCTGTAAGATATAAAACCAGATCTTCTAATAATTCGAATAATAGAACCTTTTTTAAAATTATAAAAACGACAAATCGGATCAGATTTTAATAAAACAGGGATATTTAAACCCATTTTTTGTTTAAAATTTTCTGTTTCTTTATCATTTAAACATTCATGTTTAGGTACTAAATAATGTTTGGTTATATTAAATTGAAGTATGTCTTTCGAAAATAATTCAATATTTAATTCATCAATATTATCTTCAATAATTTTTTTAACAAAAGGTGTAATAGAATTTTTATATATAATAACACTGTGTAATATATTATTATCGTACATTTGTGTCATATATTGTTGAATATATTGTATATTAAATTTAAGAGTATCACATAGAAATATAATTATTTTTTCATCTTTTTCATTTATCATAATTGTATAATTTTGTTCATCATTTTGTTCAAAATGATGATATCCCCTTTGTTGTAACATTTCTAAACATATTTCAAATGCTTTTTCCATATTATATTAATTTAACATAAAATTAATAATAAAAATCAATTTATTATTTTTTAAGAGTAACAAAATCTTGTAAATCTTCTTTACAATAATCAAATTTTAAATACCAATTTTCGCCATATGCTTCTTCAAGTACTTTGATTTCGTTTTCATCTAGCATAGATGGATGTAAACCAGATTTAATACTTTCACTTATATATGCGACTGCTTCAGCAATTGGAGCTGGCATATTATTAAGTATTTCAGAATCTACAAAATTCATATTTCCATACATTTCTTCTCCTATTTTTTTATATTTTTCAACATCTTCAGGAGATAATGCTTTTAGCGCACTATCAATCATAGGATTATTAAATAGATCATGATTATTATAACTCATTTATTATTTTATTTTCATTTTTAAATGATATGTTAAATATAAAAATGAAAATAAAATAATATTGTTTAATAAAAATAAAATGAATACAATTCAAAGTGAAATATATTTTGGTAAAAGGTGGGAAAGATTAAAGAATCTAATACAAAGTTTATTAGTTAAAGGAAAATTAAAAAAAAAATATATAAACTTACTAACTGATGAAGAAAGTATGCAACTTTATTCTCAGGCATTTACATCTTCAAGTGCTGATCCAAATAGAAATTATGAAATATTTGAACAACTTGGAGATGTTTCGGCTAATAAATTTATAGTTTGGTATTCTTATAGAAGATTTCCTCAATTGGCATGCCCATTAGGTGTAAAAGTAGTAGCAAGATTAAGAATTAATTATGGTGCAAAACAATCATTTTTTAAAATAGCAAATGATTTAGGATTTTGGGATTATATTTCAGCTTCTGTAGAACAAAGAAGTCATAGAAAAAAAGATTTATTAGAAGATTCTTTAGAATCTTTTTGTGGTGTAACAGAATATATTTTAGATATGAGAACTAGACCAGGTGTTGGTTATGCTATAGTTTATGATATATTATCGTCAATTTTTGATGAAATTGATATGTCACTTCAATATTCAAAATTATATGATGCAAAAACAAGATTAAAAGAAACATTTGATAAATTTCCAGAATTAGGAAAAATTGAATATGTTCAAGAAAAACAAGAGTTAATAGTTACATCAACTGTTTATAGAATTATAAAAGTACACACATCATCTAATAAATTAGCTGTAATACAAAAAATAAAATTAGGATCGGGTAGTGCATCTAAAAAAATTGATGCACAACAAAAAGCTGCTAGTCATAGTTTAGATATATTAAAACGTACTGGATTTTTTAAAGAGGCACCTGAAGAATATAAATATTTTTGCAAAGAATATTAAACATAATTTTTGAGTTGTTGATATCCTGAAGAAAACATATCTAATTTCTTTTTTGAATTAATATTAAAATTAAAAATATTGACATCTGAATTTAATTTAAAAATATCACATCTTGATGAACATTTTTGTACTTTTAATTTCACACTTTCGCAAATAGGTATGAACATTAAATTATAAATATATTCTACCATACTAAAATTTTCATCTTTATTTTTATTTATAAAGTCAATTGTTAAACCAAATACTTTATTTCCTTCTATATCGACTTTATCTATTGGAAAATTATTAGATACACCACCGTCTATGTAAAAATTATCACCATATTTATATCTATCGAATATTAAAGGAAGATTTGATGACATTCTTAATGCAGTTATACAAGGTAATGTAGGAAATGTTTCATAATTTAAATATTCCGTAGTATTAGTTGTAAAATTATGTGTTACACATGTTAATTTTTTTCCAAATCTTGAATATAATTGTTCAAGATTTGGAAGAAATCCTATTTTTTCAATAGTCATCTTTTCAAGTTGTTCATGGATATGATTAAATGATAAAGCCCCTGAACCATTGATCATTGCTATTATATTAAAATTTTGAATTTTTTCAAATAATTGATTAGTACAAATATAAACTATAATTTCTACAGGAGTATAACCTATAGCTAATAAATAACAAATTATAGATCCAGCAGATGTACCTATATAATTTGTAACATTTTTTAAAAAACAATTATCATATGCATATTGTAATCCACCTAATAATACAATACCTTTAGTACTTGCGCCAGACAATACAATTGTATTATAATCATATTTTATTTTGTTTTCTAAAATTTCTTCATCTTTTTCTAAATTTAAATTTTCATTATCTTCCATTTAATTATAAATTATCTTCTTATAAAACATTTTACATAATATCTACACTTATATTTTCATACATTTTTTTAACAATAAAAAACATAATATAACTAAAACGAATATTATAAATAAATATAAATTTTTATCACAACTATAGAATTTAGAACATATAGGGCATTCTGCTATATGATATGCTACATCTAAACAAGTTGGTTTATTTTGTGGTGCTGTAAAATTTTCTTGTATATCAGTATATTTTACAGGTTCAGGTTGTCTTATTTCAGTATATCTTTTTTGATTATGATTGTATACTGGTTCATAACCATGTTTATTAGTATACATAGGTTGTTTATGCAATTGAGGTTGATGTTGATGAGATTGTACATATTTATATTCCTCATCTGATATTTTATTTGACATTCCTGATTCAGTAGGAACATTATGATAATTTCTAATATATTTCTTAAATTTATTTTGTTCTGAATTATCATCATCTAAATCTATTAAATCATTTATCATTGTAACATTTTTTATTTTATGATCATTATTCATTTATTATTAAATGAATAAATATTATAATTATTTTATTACAAATTTTATTATCTATAAAATTTGTAATAAAATTATCTAAAATATATTTAAATTATAATAAATGTTAAATATATGTTTATTTTGTAGTAAAAAATTATCTAAATATAGAATTTATAAATTATTTTGTGATATAAAATGTAAAGAAAAATTTTTAATAATTGATATTAAAAATCATCCTTACACATTAAATAATATTCAATAAGTATTTTTAACAATTCCGATTATTTTAATTTTTCCTTCTGTTAAAAATATTTTAACATTTTTTTTTATATATTCGGAATGATATAAGAATTTAAATCTTATAATTGCTCTATCTCCAGTTCTTAAAATTTTATCTTCAGTATTTTTTCTAGCATCGGTAATTTTTTTTATATTTAAAATATTAACTGATTGTCTAATGCTACCGCAATGTATTACAGGTTGGTATCCAACCTTGATAGTAGTATGGTTTGTTTTTAATACATAAATTTCAGCATCAAATTCTTTAACTCCACTAAGTTTAATAGATGTTATAAATTGTCCTTTTCTAATTTTATTTCTATCAATTTTCTTAACACCTATACATACATATTTGCCACATGTTACAGATATTAATGGTACTCTTTTACAATGTATACTTCTTACTATAATTTCATTAAAATTATTATTGATTGGTCCTAATAATAATTTATCTCCTACATTAATAGTTCCACCTAATAAATGTCCACCAATAACAGTTCCTACCCCATTTACTTTAAAAATAGAATCGATATACATTTCAACATCTGAATTTTTATTTTTTTTTCGTTTTTTATTGGGTAAAATATTTAAAAAATTTTTTAATAAATTAATACCTTCACCAGTTAGATTTGAAGTGTAAAAAATAGGAGTATATGTTTGAGTATAAATTTTATCACAACATAAAATTATATCATCTATGTTTCTAATTTTATAAGGTATTCTTCTAATATTTTGAGATTTTAAAAATAAATTTATAGATTTTCGAGTATCGTTTAAAATATTTTGTCTATTTTTACATATATCTATTTTTGTTATTATAATTATAAATGGTATATTTAAAAGAACACATAAACAAATGTGTTCTTTAGTTATATTTGTAATTCCCATATTAGCCCCTACTAAAATAAAACAAATATCCGGTCTTGAAGAAGATAATCCAGTTATTGTAGTTTTTAAATATTTTTCATGTCCACATAAATCTAGAAATGAAATTATCTTTTGACTTCTTGAAACTATATCACCCCAAGAAAGTTTACCAAATTTTGAATAATTTGTTATTTTTCCATATTTATCAAAACCTAATATATGATGTGCAATACTACTAGTTCTACCTGATATTAATTCATGTTTATAATTAAAAACAGAGATTCTAGTAGATCCTCTCCCATCATCTAAAACACCAGTTGTCAATAATCCAATTGTTGTACTTTTTCCACTATCTACTGATCCAGCCACTGACACTTTTATATTTATATATTTATCATCATTTATTTCTCTAACTAATAATTCATATATATAATTATAATTACATACTAACTTTTTTGAAAGTAAACATATATTATAATTATTTTGTTCTGCTGCTTTTTTTAGATAAATAAATGTTTCTTCAAACTCTTCTGAACTTATTCCAATTATTTCACCCGAATCAGAAACACCTATATGATAAATAGCTTCACCATTACCTTCATTAACACGATATCTCATTTGTGTAACAAGTTTTTTTATTCTTTCGGTATTTTTATTAATCAACTTCAATTTGTATTCAATATTACCATTATCTAATTCTTTTTCCATTTGTTGATTTAACATTTATCTTATTTTAATTTTTAAATTGATTTCAATTTAAAATCTATTCACAATAACAATTATATTTAGTTCTTTTCTTTAATGTAACCCATTTAGTACATTCACAATCATCTTTTATATTTCCTTCATCTCCATAAGATATAACATTTGATTGAATAGGATACAAACTTTTATTACTTTCACAAACATTACTTATTAATTGTGAACAAAGATTTTGTTTTTTTCTTAACATATTAGATGTATTTTTAGAAATAAAACCTGTTTCGTACATATCTTTACAAATATAATTCATTTATTTTATAAATATTTAAATATTTTATAAATTATAAAACTGTATTACCATTATGTTTAACTATTTTAGATATTAACTTTCCATATCCTCCATCAATAGAATGAATAAAATATTTTGATTTACACATAAAAATAAAATCTTCATCTGCATTTTGCCCTATTCGTGTATCAACTTGATAACCTAAATCTTCAAAATATTTTTTTACACATCCAATATATAACATACTTTTATTTGTATTCATTTTATATTGACTTCCAGCAACTAAAATTATCTTTTTAATATTAGGAACAGATCTAACCTTTTCATCTAAATAAGGTAAAGACGACACATAATAATAATTCCAACTACTATATGGCTTATTTTCTGTTAACATATCAGCTACACTATATGGTGATAATTCAATAACATCACCTGTACGTAAATGAATAACAATTAAATTATCATAATTTTCTGTTAGTGATTTTCTCGAATTAACAATATCTGATAATAAATCAATATTTGATTCATCATCAGTTTTTTTCATATATTCTGTTGCAATAGAATCTGGAAAATTATTGTAATGGTAATCTCTACCATCATTTTTATTTCTCCAATATCTAGATTGAATCATATCTCCTAACCTATATCCTTCTTGTCCGTTATATAAATTTGCACTTAAAGGATTAACACTTTGTGTTAATTTGTTTGATATATTTGACCATTTATTATTATTAAATACAATAATTGAAATTAATATTGCAAATAAAATAAAAAATAATATACTAAAAATTATACTTTTTATAAAATAATATGAAATAAAAGTTGCAATAAGTCCTACTAAAAAAATTTTAATCATTTATTTAAAAGATTATTTTTTAAATAAAAATAATGTCTGAATATGGATCAATAATTGATAATTATATATCTGAAATAAATTTGAATTTAATAGAATATTTTGACAACCCTACAATGGTAAAAATGAAAAATGTAAATAATTTAAGCATGTATATGACTAAAAATTATTGTTTGCTTTCCCAAGATTGTAGATATATTGTTATATTTGTAACAGAAGATAATCTACCTATAAAAACTAAAAAGTTAATGAGTGAATTAGATTGGATATCAATACAAACAAGAACTCTAAATGAAAATTATAATTTAGATTCTCATTTTTATAATCCTGTAAATAAAGGTCCGTTAAAAGAATATATTTATTGTATTGAAAAAAAACAAGAATATTCGATTTATTCTTGTGAAAAATTTCCTATAAAAATTACTATTTTTAATACAAAAAAAAATGAAGAAAATCCTTATCAAGATAAATCTACTATTATTTCAGCTTTAGAAACATATAATACAATTATTACAAAAACTAACTAACTTAAACATTTAATTTTAATAATTAATAGATAATATGAATAAATTATTTGAAGAAAAAAGACCTTATTCAGCAAATGAATTAACAGATCAAAGAAATATGTTATATTTAAAGTATAAATTAAGTGATAAAATTGTTTCTCATTCAAAATGTAATCATTTTTATAATGTTAAATTAAATAGTAAAAAATTTAATGAACTTTCCGATAATAAACAAGTTACAAGTAATTGTTCGGTATGCTGGAAATATAATAAAACATCTGAAAATGAAAAAGATTTTGTATACGATTTAATTCAAAATTATATGTATGAATTTACAAATGATGCAAAATTTGATTTTTATAGATGTAAATTGGAATTTTATTTTTATAATTGGTTGTATTCAAATTAACATTTATTATAACATTTATAATAAATGTCTAATCCTAATCCTAATATTACTGGAAATAATAATGTCGGAAGCTGTTTGACAACTATTCCGCCTGGTTCTTCATGTAAAAAATATACAGGAATAAATAAGTCACAATATCAATGTAATGGTCAATTTAATGGTTGTCCTCAAAAATATCCATTTCCTTTATATTATTACGATGCTTATCTTTCACGAGTTGAAAATATGAATAATATTAGCCCTGATAACTTGAAAAAAAAAGCTATTGAATTAGCAACACAAAGATGTAATAAAATAAAAGCACGATCTTGGAAAAGTATGGGTAGTCCTACATCTCTTACTATTGATCAAATTGGAAGTATTTATAAAAATGCTTATCCACCACCTAGTCCATATTCTGGTTTTTGCCCTCATGCTATTATAGTTTCATCAGGCGAAGCACAAATTTTAAAGAATGCTACATTAAATAGCCCTGCTACATTTAGTTATCAAATGTTATGGGGTATTGGTTTTGATCCTGATAAGGAGGCATCTCAACTAACGGTCGGTAAACATTTTCAAAATTGTATAAACCAATCTTCGATTATTAAAAATGGTTTTATAAGTAGCGGAAATGAAAATAAAATAGGACCGTTTTGTCATACAAATCCATATGGAGGTGTTGAATGGGGAGGTGGAATGTGTTCAGGATTTTGTGGGAAAACTCCACCACCACCCTCTAACCAATCATGTTTATGGTATCAAAAAAAAAATTCTAATAATATTTGTGAAGATCCTTGTTGTATTAATAACTCGACTGTATCACAACAAAGTTCAAATTTATCACAAATTTCAAATTTAACACATAATTCATTATTTATTTTATTATTAATTATTGTAATAATTTTTTTAATATCACTAACTATTTCTATTTATTTGTTTAATAAAAATAAATACGAAATTTTTAAAAATAAAAAATTAGTATTAATATTATCATTATTATTACTAATTATTTGTATTTTATCTGTTGTTATTTATATAAAAACAAAAAACACATATTCTAATAAACCAGGTAATGTTCAAATATATAACCCTAATACTAAAAAATATGAAAATGTTCCGTGTAATAAGTGTAACTCTTCTGGTAAACCTATTCCTAAAGTACCTCCGGTTATACCTTCTAAACCTCCAACATGTAATACAATGAATACAGGACCTGCTTTAGAAGCAGGTCATGGTGGTAAATGGGAAGATGCATATTTTACAAGTTCAGGAACTAAAGGTCCTTATACAAATAATGATATAGGTAAACTAAATACTTCAAATAATCTTGATGGAGGATATCCCAATGGTGCTGATCCAAGTTGTGGAAGTAAAGATACAACCACATGGACAGCGTGTGGTTTAAACCCTTCTTCAAATAATTATTCTACAACAAATAATTATAACATTACAAATATAAATGCGTATAAACAAGCTTTTAAGAATAGTGGTGCAAATACTTGTATAAATTGCAATAACTCTAATGGGACAAATGATTGTAATGGTCATATTATTTTAACTGATAGTTCGAATAAAGGGAAAGTTGCAGTTTTAGCACATGGTTCCTTTGGAGCTTTACCATCTATATGGTATAATAACAACAATCAACCAATGGCAGTATGTAGTACAGGACATTATAGTTGTAATTATGATAAATTTTCGTATGGAAAATTAGTTTCGTTATTTAATTATATAGTCCAACATGGTATAGATGATACTGGGTTATCAAATTATGTTAAACTATATACACCAACTAGTTCTATTTTAATTACTAAACAAGCATTTATTGATGCTGGTCTATCGCAGGTTTGGAATAACTTGGGAACTGTTTCAAATAATGGTGTTGCTTTATCATGGGGACATGGATTTTTTACAAATGGCTGTGGAGATATGACATTTGTAAAACAAGGAAATAAAATAAAATCTACTAAACAAACATCATCAAATAATGTTTCATTAAATTTACAAATTGGTACAAGATCATGGAGTGGTGAATTAACTGATTCTATTACAACTTCTAAATCTGTATCTAAACAAGGTCAAGCTTATATTGTTGAAGGATTGCCTAATGCTTCAAATTCTGCTTCATGTCTTCAACCATTAATTATGCCATTTAATTACAAAGACGCAAATAAATTATTTGAATTTTTATGTTCTAAATCTTCTTCTTTTTGTACTATTGCAAGTAGTGGAAATTGTAAATATGTAGGTTCGAATACATATCCTAGTGTAATATCACAGTGTACAAGTATAAATAACAAAACATTGTGTGATCAAGTTTCTTCAAATTGGAATTGTGCTTGGAAATAATATTATATTTTTAATTGATTAAATAATTCAGATAATTTGTTTTCTAATTGTTGTTCATTTTTTGTTTTAAGTCTTCTTTCTTGTAGTATTTTATGATGTAATTTTTTTTTTTCATTTAACCTTTTTGATATTTCTTTATTTTCTTTATTTGTTATTATTTCTAAATCAATTTGTTGTTGTTCTATAGCTGAATAATATGAAAAAAATTCTGCATCTTCTTTATTCATGTTTAAAAATTCTATAGCAAAATTAAAATATTGTATTTTTTCAAGATGAAATGAAATTTGAGATATTTCTTTTAGTATTTCTTTAAGATTAAAATTTGTATTTGTTGGTTCTATACAAATTTCGTAATGATTATTTGTAGTGTTAATATTTGCCATAAGGCTTAATATTTTTTAAAATTAATAAAAAAAATCATTTTCCGTCACTTTCAAAGTATTGATAAATTATTTAAATGTTATTGTTTAAAATAATTAAAAAAAAATCCTCCTATAATACCAGATATTACACCTGCAATATGTCCATTAAATGATATTTTTATTTCAGGTTTTACAAAAGGCATAAGTAAATAATAAGTAATAGATAGTAAAAGATATTTATTAATATCATTTTCTACAATTTTATTCCATACAAAAACACCTATAATTACACCAGATAATCCTATACTACATTCATTGTTATCTGTGATTTTATTTAATATTACTTCTATAATTGAATTACATATAATTAGATATATTAATAATATTATAAAATTTTTTTTACCTATTTTTTGTTCAATGTATGTTAGACCATATAAACCTAATATATTTGATATAATATGAAAAATATTTTGATGAAATAAAATATTAGTCATTTGTGAAGATAAAGTATTATTACATTGAATATTTTTAAAAATATTATTTACATACAAAAAGTAAATTAAAATTATAGATACACATAAAAAATTTACAACACTAATTTGGTTATTCATAGATTTCATATTTATTAATTAAAATTTATATTTGTATTATTATAAAATAAATGGTAGAAAATAGTGAAAATAAAGAAAATTTTTGTGCATCGTGTTTAGCATTACCATTAGCAATGGCGGGTGCTACAACAACTGCATCATCTGAAATAACTTCATCAAATAAAAAAAGGGAATTTATACATAATTTATTATATTGGGGAGGAATTGTAATATCTGTTTTTTCAATTTGTTGGTTTCTATTTAAATCTAAAAAATAAATGTAATTCTAATATTATAATTAAATATTAGAATTAAATTTTAGAAATCTAATTCAAAATCTTCGACTAAAAATTTCATAAAGTTATTTTGCATTTCTTCAGGTGTTTCCTTTATACCTGCTTTTTCTCTTGCATCCATATATTTTTGTAAATATTTTGAATCGAATTCAGGATTTTCTGCATCTAAATCAGCAATTTCACTTCTTGTTTTTATAATTATAGATTTAACTTCTTCCATTTTTTTAAGATGTTCTTGGTAAGTCCATAATAATTGTGCTTTTTTTACTCTTAAAGTTATATAGTGTTCGTATGGATCTACAACTGATTCACTTTTTGATTCATCAAGTAGTGCTTGTTCTCGTTGTTTAATATCATCAGTTTCACGTTTTTCTTCTTCTTTAAGTTTTTTAATATTAGATGAAATTGATTCTGTTGTTTCTCGTCTAATATCAATTTCTTTTGTTTCTGCTGAATAATCTGACGAAAAAGTGATTGGGAATGGTCTACCTACATAAGTATGATAAATTTGATGATATGAATCTACATTTCTTATTAAAAATTCAGCACGTTCATCAGCTTCTATTTCAGAAGCATAATTTCCTCTTAATTTTGCAAAACCATAAACTCCATTTTGATTTGGTGTAGCACCTTTTGCAGGTACAAAAGATATTAATCCATAATTTTGCAAATTAATAGGAGGGTCTGCATAAGTTCTTTCAACTTTAGGAAATTTATTAACATAATCATTATTATTCAAAGTTGCCATTGCATTTTTTACTTCTTCTTCTGATAATGAAGGTGCTCCTTGATTAGGTCTCCATCTATTTTCTCTTTTTCTATCAAGAGGTGATGTTAATGAATTTTCTTCAGTCCATTCAGGATGTGTTTTATTTAGTTCTGTCATATTTATTATTTTTTATTTTTCTTTAAATTTAGAATAAAATATAATTTTCGATAATATTTTTTATACTAATAGATAATCCAAGTTTATTTAAAATATGATATAAACCATAAGGAATTTTATTAAAATAAACCATATTTGGAGGTAATACCCATTCTCTCATCAAATTCATATTTTTAAAAGTAGATTTTAACATCCATTCATCTGTAAAAACAAAATCATCAGATATAAGAGGTTCAAACTGTAACATAAAATATTCGTAAGAATATTCTTTTGATTCTTCTGAAATTGAATCGTTAATTATATTTAATTTTTCTAAAATCATAAAAAAATTATATTTATCATTATTTAATAGTGTTATATATAATGTTTTAATATCATTTACTAATTCTTCATCTAAATAGTGTATACAACCGAAATCAATAATATTTAAATCTAAATTATCTGAGATTAAAAAATTTCCATAATGACAATCTGAATATAATATATTAAAAACGAACATAGATTTAAAAATAAATTTAACTATTTTAGAACCTACTATATTTTTCTCTTCTTGTGTAGAATTTAAAATAAACGTAGATAATAATTGTCCTTTTAAAAAATCCATAGAAATATAATTATTAGATGAAATTTCTTCATACGTATTAGGTATTATAATATCAACATCTTCATTAAATAATTCTCTAATATGATTTATATTTTTTAATTCATATGTATAATTAAATTCTTCTTCTATTTTAATTTTTATAGTTTGAATTATTTCATATATATTTTCTATATTATATAAATAACTTATAATTTTTTCTAAAATATTTAAATCTTGTTTAGTTTGTTCCTGTAATCCTTCATATTGTACTTTAACTATTATATCATTATTTTTATATTTACATTTATAAACTTGACCGATTGTACCGCTATTAAATACTTCTAATAAATCTATATCTACATTATTAAATTCATCTTTAGTTAAAATTTCTTCTAGAAAAAAATCATGTGTTAAATTTTTAGAAAAAGGTTTACAATCTGCAAATACATTACTTTTTTCATTTTCTAAATTTAAGATTTGTGAAACTTTCGCTAAAACACCTCCAAATTTGGAAAATGTTTTAGATAAACATTTTATATAATTATTTTTTTTTTGAAAATCATCTTCTTCGTTTTTATTTTTATTTTTCATCATTTCATCAATCATATTACTAATTAACGAAAAACAAATTTTTCCAGATCTTATCATTTATTATATAAAATAAACTTTATAAATTATATATTTTTGATATTTTTAATACATGTAATACTTCATCATAGGTACATATTCTAAAATTATGAACTCCTGAAATAATCGTTTTATTAAATTTTGTTTCAATAAAAACTCTATAATCTAAAAAAAATTTATTTTTTATCTCTTCAGTTTTTTTAAACATTATATTTTGAGCATCTTTTATATTATAGGTAAAACCAATAGGATTGTTATCTAACATTATTACAAATACAAACATTTTATTTTCTTTTTCTATATCACTTTCATATAAACTTAAGTTATTAATTTTCTTTTTATTGATAATTTCATACTCTGAGAAATTCTTTTTATCTTTTTTTTTATTTGAAAAAAAACTATTTAATATCCAAAATATCATTTATTTAAAAATTCTTTATTTTAAATTTAAAATAAAGAATTTTTTATTTAAAAATTTTTAAATAAATGATATTTTAAAAATGAAAAATAATTATATAATAAAATAATAAGAAAATGGATCAACAGAATATTTTAAAAATACTTAAACAAAATTATGCAGATGGTATTCATCATAATTTTGTATCTATGATAAATCCAAAAGGAAAATTTAAATTTAATAAAAAAGTTTTAGATGATTTTTGGGAATCATATTGTGAAGGTATATATAATAATGAAAATATACTTGTTGGAATTGCTGAAAAACCATCACATTATCTTCCTATCTTAGTTGATATTGATATAAAAATTGAAATGAAAGAAGAAATTGAAATGAAAGAAGAACAAAAAAATGAAGATAATGAACATTTATATACAGAACAACAAGTTATTCAACTTATTGATATATATCATAAAGTAATTAAAAAAATTTTAGAAGATTATGATGATAAAGATTTGACATGTTTATTACTTGAAAAACCTATATATTCTGTAGAACAAGGTGGAAAAAAATATTTAAAAAATGGTTTTCATCTTCATTTTCCTTATATTTATTTAAGTAAACCAGATCATGAAAAATATTTAATACCTAAAGTACAACAAATATTAAAAAAATCAAATATATTTATAACTCAAGGTTTCTTAGACTCATCCGAAGTTTTTGATTCTGGTTGTTGTAGTCGTCCTTGGTTACTTTATGGAAGTAGAAAAGAAGAAAATAAGGAACCTTATAGATTATCTAAAATTTATAATCATAAAAAACAAATTATATCTATTGAAGAAGCTTTCAAAAATTATAAAATTTTCGATAAAAATCAAAATATTATAAATATTAAAAATCAATATTTAAAATATTTACCAAGACTTTTAAGCATTATTCCTGTCGAAGATGGAATACCTGCAAAAGAAATAAAATATAATCTAACGTTGAACCAAAACAGTAATAAACCTAAAAAAATAAGTAAAATAAATGTAAAAATTACACAAAGTATTTCCGACAATTTAAGTGACACTGAAAAATTACTGGAAATGTTAAATATAGAAAGAAGTGAACAATATGAATATTGGTTAAAAATAGGATGGATTCTTTATAATACAGGAAAAGGTTGTGAAGAAGCATTAAATCAATGGTTAAATTTTTCAAGTAAAGCGTCTGATAAATTTGATGAAAATCATTGTAGAGAAGTTTGGGAAAAAATGAGTTTTAGAAAAGAAAATGCCGTTACTATTGGTACATTAAAACATTACGCAAATATTGATAATCCTGTTGCATATAAACAATTTACAGATGAAAAAAAAAGAAATTTTTTACAAGAAGCTATTAACGGTTCACATAATGATATTGCCCAAGCTTTATTTTCACAACATGGAACTAAATTTGTTTGTGCTTCTATTTCGAATAATATATGGTTTCAATTTATTGGACATAAATGGGAAGAAATTGAACAAGGTATTTTTTTAAGAAAACTTATATCTACTGAAATAGCTGAAGATTATAAAAAAATGGGACATGAAACTTGGGCTAAACAAGCAAATATTGAAGATAAAGCAGAACGTGCAATGTACGAAGAAAGATTTAAACTTATAAGAAAAATAGTTATTAATTGCAAATCTGCTACATTTAAAAATAATGTAATGAAAGAATGTATGGAAGTTTTTTATAATAGACATTTTAAACAAAAATTAGATACTAATCCAAATACCATCTGTTTTAAAAACGGTGTATATGATTTATCAAAAAATATTTTTAGAGACGGAGAACCTGAAGATTTTATTTCTAAATCAATGCCTATTAATTATAACGATCAATTTTTCGAAGAACATAAAGATGTTCTTAAAGTTAGAAAATTTTTAGAACAAGTTTTCCCCGATATTTCTGTCAGAAATTATTTTTTAGATATGTCTTCTGATGTATTTGTTGGTGGTAATACTCAAAAAGTAGTATTATTTTGGACTGGAGAAGGTGATAATGGAAAATCTGTTACTCAAAGTATTTTTGAAAAAATGTTAGGAGAATTAGCTATTAAATTTAGTACAACATTAATAACAGGTAAAAAAATTCAAACTGGTTGTGCTAATCCCGAATTAGCACGAGCTGGTAATGGTGTTAGATGGGCTGTTTTAGAAGAACCTGACGGAGATGAACAAATTAATATTGGAACTATGAAATCATTATCCGGTAATGATTCTTTTTGGGCAAGAGATTTATTTGAAAAAGGTAAATCTGCAAAAGAAATGACTCCCATGTTTAAACTTATTTTTATTTGTAATAAATTACCTAAATTAAAATATTCTGATGAAGCTACATGGAATCGTATTAGAGTTATCCCTTTTGAATCAACATTTGTAAGACCTGGCGAACCTTGTCCTGATACATATGAAGAACAATTAAAACAAAAAAGATTTCCTATGGATAAACAACTTTCTAAAAAAATACCTGATATGGTTGAAGCATTTGCATGGATACTACTCGAACATCGACAAAGAATTGGTATAAGAATTGATCCTGAAAAAGTTAAACAAGCTACTAAACACTATAGACAACAAAATGATATATATAAACAATTTGTTAATGAAAGAATTATAGAATTAGAACATGATTCTAAACATTCTATAACTCTAACTGCAATGTATTCACATTTTAAAGAATGGCACAGAGAATCATTTCCAAACTTTCAATTACCTATTAAAAATGAAGTTAAGGAATATTTCGAAAAAGTATGGGGAAATACTAAAAGAGGTTGTAAATGGTATGGTTATAGATTTAGAACAGATCAAGATGATGAAGATGGTGAACAAGAAACAAATAATAATTTTGTAGCAGAATTACTTTAAAAAATTTATTATAATAAATGGCAGAAGAAAAACAACAATATAAAAAACTTAAGTTATCAAAACCAACAATTCCACAAAAAATAAATTTAAAAACAAAAAAAATTGAACAAGGTACTTGTGGACATTATGTAGGTCTAAATTCAGGATCTATTATTAATATTTCAGACAATCCTAATCTTAAATATGTTGTAACTAGTGGAATTTTAAATTGTACAAGTATATGTACTATATTTAAATACTATAGTACGATATATGTATTTCTTAATCATCATACAACAGATGATAAAGATTTAATCGATAAAAATATTTTAAATAAAATGAAAAATGTAATCAAAATTTGTGTTAGGCGTAAATATCCAAATTTTGATTTTAAGTGGGATAGATATATTAAACAACCCGAAAATTATCATTTAATATTTGTTGGAAATGATATTGACACACATAATAGTTTAACTGATAAAGTAGCTAAAAATGTTGTACAAAAATTAACTGATATTGATAATAATTTAAATATACGAAAATGTAATAATATACATAGAGTTGTATCTAATAACATTATAGTAGATGTGCATAATTCGGATGATATTAAAATATTACAAGATGGTAATATATCAACCAAATTTATATTTCATAAAAGAGATAATGGTTATGGTGAACAATCAACTCCTGAAAATGACGAAAGTATATTTTTAAAAGATGAAGTTTGTCATTTATAAATATTTTAATATAAATTATATTAAAATTTAATTTGTTTAAATCATTTACTTCTACTAGGAGATCTTCTTTTTTTTGCACGAGGTTTTCTTTCTGAAGATTTACTTCTACTAGGAGATCTTCTTTTTTCTGCATGAGGTTTTCTTTCTGAAGATTTACTTCTACTAGGAGATCTTCTTTTTTCTGCATGAGGTTTTCTTTCTGAAGATTTACTTCTACTAGGAGATCTTCTTTTTTTTGCACGAGGTTTTCTTTCTGAAGATTTACTTCTACTAGGAGATCTTCTTTTTTCTGCATGAGGTTTTCTTTCTGAAGATTTACTTCTACTAGGAGATCTTCTTTTTTCTGCATGAGGTTTTCTTTCTGAAGATTTACTTCTACTAAGAGATTTTGGTTTAGACGAAATATAAATATTTTTATAAAGAAAGATTGCATAATTACGAATAAAATTTCTAAATCCAATATCCATTTTTTGTATTTTTTTAATTGCAAGATCGATAACTTGTCTCCTATTTTTATTTTGATTGTTTAATCGTACATCAATATACCAAATAACCCACATACTACAAAATCCAGAAGGATCAAAATCTTTACTTTCTTGATTTTTTTCTAAACGTTGTAAACTTATATCAGGACAAAAATCAAGTGGTTTATAATATTTTTTAATTTTTCCAAATAAATGTTTTCTTTCGTTAAAAAATGTTAAAATTTCTTGATCTAATTTAGTGTTGAATACATCATCAACTAATAAATTATATGTAAATGAACCGTGCGGTTCAAATCTTTCGATTTCTCCTTTTATTTTATCATAAATAAGTAAATTTTGATGTAGTATTATTTCATTAGATAAATTAAATTTTAATAGTAATGGTATTATTACAAATCTTGTTTTATTATAAGTACAAGATACCATTTTAATTATATATTCTGAAAAATCTGGAATTTTAAATTCAAAAGAATCATAACTTCTATTATAATTACATGTTAATTGTATTTGTTCTAAATAATTTTTTATTTTATTTGGAATTACCATTCTATCTTCCATCATTAGTAAACATGTATTCGAATGTTTACTTGTTAAATAAGATAATATTTTGTATGTACTCTTATATCTTCCAATTTCATTTTGTATAAAATGTTTATTTGATGGTGTATACTCAAATTCATCTTTTTTTGAAAATTCTTGTAATATCAAAGGACTCGTATCACTCATTTATTTATTAATATTAATTATTGTTGAAATTTAAAACATATTATAAAATTGAATTAATTCAATTTTTATAATAATAATTAAAAATATGAGTACTTTTAATCTAACAAAATGGTTTAACAAAGAAGACGACGATGTAAATCGATTAGATACAAAATTTGAATCAAAAGTTAATTCTGATTTAGATAATTCTGATTTTTATGATTCTGATTTAGATAATTATTCTGAATCAGAAACTTTTTATTTAATAAATAAAATTTATGATTCTCCTTATTTTTCTGTATTTAATGTTGATGGAAGAGATTTTGTAAATAATATAAAAATGTGGGCATGTCAACGAAAATTAAATAAAGATCATGTTTTAGATTTAAAACAATCAATTATGGAAAGAAAATATTTATTAGGAACTTTTAAAATAATTAGAAATAAGTTAAAAGAGGCTAGATGCATTGATGGACAACATAGAATTAAAGCATTACAAGAAATTATAAATAATGATTCAAAATTTAATTGTGATATATTAATCGAAGTATATGACGTAGAATCTTTTGAAGATCCAAAAGCAACTCATTTATTTATTGATGTAAATAACACACTTAATGTAACTGGAGATATAACTATAAATTATTCTATACAAAATATTTTAAAAAAATTAATGAATGTTTGGGATGATATTATTATAGATGTTTCAGATGGTAAAAGATGTAATCGTCCTCGTATTAATAAAAAACAACTTGTTGAAAAAATGAGACATCTTGTTATTAATTATGAAGAGGATATTATTATTAATACTATTTTAGATTTAAATAATAATATGGGGACATGGTGCAGAGAAATTTTATTAAGTAAATGTGGAAAAGTATCAACTTCTTTGTATAATAAATCGAAAAAATCAGGTTGTTATTTAGGTTTAATAAAGGATTGTGATTGGATAAATATAATTGAAAATATGATTAAACAAAACAAACATTAATAAATGAATATTCCCAATCAATTATTATCTGTTTAATTAATGAATAAATTAGATTACATGAAAAAATCTGTGTAAAAGAGTATATCTATAAAAAAACAAAATATTTAATAAAGTAGAACTTAAAGAAAAACCTCACATTATAATTTTCTATTATAGAAAATATTCAAATATTAATGTTATCATTTTAAAATGTTATCATTTTAAAATGTTATCATTTTAAAATGTTATTAGTTTAAACTTAAAATAATATATTTTAAAATGTTTATTGCATCATTTGATATTGGAAAAAAAAATTTCGCTTTTTACATTGAAGAAGTCAACATTGAAGAATTAAAAAATATTAATACTGATATTGAATCTAAATATAACATTGACGGTACACCTGAAATCGAATTTCAAAAAATAATTGATCAAATTTGTCTTAATGGAAAAAATGTTCTTTTTAAAAATTCTGATCTTACATACAATTGTGATAAAAAAAAATATCTTGATCCTGAAACATTTCATAATATGACTGATTTACTTGATGAATATAAAGATTTATGGAATATATGTTCTATTTTTATTATAGAACAACAAATGAGTTTCGGAAAAAATAGAAATACAATGGCTATTAAACTAGGACAACATTGTTATTCATATTTCTGTATCAATTATGGACGTTTTAAAAAAGTTGTAGAATTTCCTGCTTATTATAAAACTCAAATTTTGGGTGCGAAAAAAAACGCAATTAAAAAGGGAAAAAGTATTAAATATAAAGTAATGGATAAACCTAGTCGTAAAAAATGGTCTGTTATTAAAGCAAAAGAAATTTTAAACATTAGAAATGATTACAATACTTTAAATTATATTAATTCTACTAAAAAAAAAGATGATTTAGCAGATGTTTTATGTCAATTACAAGCATATAAAATATTACATATAAATGAACTTATTTTATATTAACATTTCAATATTAAATTATAAAGTTCCTTGATCAGCAGCATTAGTCGATTGTCGTTCTCTTAAGTATATTTCTTGCGGCGGCAGAAACACTGTTCTACTACGTCTTCTGTATGAAAGTTTTATACGTAGGTAAAGGTAAATAAATAAACACATAAAAAATATTACTAAAGACCATATACGCATCTGATTCTGTATATTTGGATGTATAAATGGGATAAAGGAAATACCAAATACAAGTAATGTACCGACCCAAATAATCCGAAATATTTTATAAGAAAGTCCTCCTCCTTCTGATAATGTTTGATTTCCTCCTTCAGAAGAGCCACCACCAAACAACATACCTGTAAACATTT
>Ga0255759_10000498_pt1 | contig 35440 bp, 40 predicted proteins | sample 101ome_20_FD_179959 | JGI IMG/M metagenome (GOLD analysis project Ga0255759, IMG submission 179959) | Coastal salt marsh microbial communities from the Groves Creek Marsh, Skidaway Island, Georgia - 101404AT metaG (version 2) | ecosystem: Environmental > Aquatic > Marine > Intertidal zone >... | reverse complement strand
TATAGTCTTCATATATTATATAATATATAATATATGGAAATATTTAATTCTATTTTATTTAAAATATCCTTTTTCGCAACTGTTTATATAAGTATCTTAATAATTATATCTCCAATAATAGATAATTTATTTTCAACACTAGATGATGATATCAATAAAAAAGAAAATAAATTAGAAATATTATTTGAGGTTATTTTACAATTAATTATTGTTTCTATTATATGGTATTATCTTCACAAATTTCTTAAAAATTATATTGAAAATAAACTAAATATCAAAATTAAATCACCAACAGAAAATTCAATTAATTTTATATCATCAATAGCATTAATTGGATTACAGAAAAATCTTTTAAATAAATTAGAATATATTACAAACCTTCATCCATCTAATAAAGTTTAAATTTAAAGAAATAATCTTTAGTATTATAAATGGATTTAATTTTAAATTACGAAACTGAAACAAAACCTAAAAATATTCTTTATCTTGCAAAACCTATTTACGGAGGATGGGTGACATTTACTGCTCATCTTTCAAAAAAGTATAATTTTCCTATTTATAAAATAACAAAGAAAACAGAAAAAAATAAAAGAGATTATGGTTATGATTGTCAATATCAAAATTTAAACTTAGCAGATTCTCTAAAGTTAGACAATATTATTATTACTGCTGTTGATAAACATTATTGGGAATATTTACATCTTTTTCCTAAGGATACAGAAATTGTTATACATGATCCTACAGAATGTAAAGCATCTAAAACTGGTAATCCATTAGTTCAACAAATAGGAGATCTTTCACCGGTTTTACCAAATATGAAAGTGATTACAATTAGAGAATCAGTTCAAGATTATTTATCAAAAAATTTTCAAATAGATTCTCAATTTTTAAGACATCCTTTTTATGAATATCCTAAAATAAATAAAGAAGGATTAGGTTTGAAATGTGTATCAATTGCTCGAATTGATTTCGATAAAAATACAGATATACTTTTAAAAGCAAATAAATTAATCACAAATAAAGAGAATCATATATTTTTATTTGGAGCAGAAAATAGAATTTATGTTCATCATAAATTACAAGAATTAAATATCGGTTATTATTGGAAAGGTAAATTTCCTAAAAATTTAGAACCAACTTATCAAAACAGAAGCATTTTAAAAGATGCTAAATATATGATCGATATGTCAATTATTAAAGGTGATGGTGGAGGATCTCAATATACATTCTTAGAAGCAATTTATCAAGATTGTATCTTAATTCTTCATAATGATTGGATTAATAAAGGATCTTTGTTTCAATCAGGAGTAAATTGTTTAGGAGTTTCTAATGAAGAAGAATTAGCAAATATTATTAATAATGATATTGATAAAGAATTAAGTGAATTAATCTTGAATAATAGTAAAAAAATAATAGAAGATCATTTAAGTGTCCATTGGATTTAAAATATTTGATACATTATATGAAAAAGGATAAAATAATTCGGTATATAAAAAAATACTGGTATATACCTTTAATTATCGGTTTAATTATCGGTTTAATATTTAATTATTTTAATTATTTTAATTTAGATATTGTCAAAGTAACACATAATGCTGGATTTTTTTCATGTTGTTCAATAAGATTAAATAGTATTGTTGATTATATTAATTTAAATAAAAGATTACCGGATATTGTAGATAGTTCTGAACAATTTAATCTATATAAAAAAAATGATGAAAAAGAAGATATTACATTTGATTATTTTAAAAATTATGATAAGATAAATAATGTCAATATAATAATCCCAATAGACTATAAAGAAAACCAATCTCAATTTTCAAATTATAATAATTTAAATTACAAATCTATAACACCGTTAATTAAAAAATATTTTACTCCTTCTACTAATGTCAATAAAATTGTTAATAATTTAGTTAAAAAGTATAATATTATATATAAAAATACATTATCTGTATATTATAGAGGAACTGATAAATACACAGAGACAAAAATAGATACATTTGATGAATTTTATAAACAAATAATAAAAATAACAGATATAAATAAAAATATTAATATATTAATACAAACAGATACATCTCAATTTATTGATTATATTAATAGTAAAAACTTGAAAAATATTATAATTATTAATGAAAATAAAACTAGTTATAAAAATAATGGAATTCATAATGAACAATCAGGCGATGAAAATTATTATGATATGTTTAATTTTATAGCAACAATATTAATAATATCTAAGTGTAAATATATTATTTGTAGTTCAGGAAATTGTTCTATATGGGCAATGTTTTATAGAGGAAATTGTAAAAATGTAATTCAAAATTTAAATAAAAAATGGCATAATTCTGTATTTTAAACAATCAAAATTAGTTCATTATATTAATTCATTATATTTCATTATATTAATTAATTTATTCTTCATAAACAACATTGTTTTTATTTTTTTTAACATAATGAGATACTATATTTGTATATCCCCCACTTTTACCGCTTTTACAAAAATATTTACTATGACACATATAATATAAATCTTTGTCTGGATTATTTGTAATAATTACATTCACTGGATAATTTTCATCAAATATATTCCGAATAATATTTAATCTATCATTTGATTCTTTTACTAGTTTATTTGTATGTAAACCCGTTACTATATCTACTTTTTTTATATTATCATTTTTTTTAATTTTTTCTAATAATTTACGATAATAATCATAACTATAATAATAATCGATATAATGTGTTTTAGAAGTATTTAATATATCACCTAATCTTAAATGAATTACTAATGTATTATTATCGGGTTTATCGTAATTATATTCATTAAATATTTTTTCTAATATATCATAATCATTTTTTTTAAATGATTTAGGATAACCAGAATATTGAACATATTTGGAACCAAATGAGTTTGGATAATTTTTGTTTATATCTCTTAAATAATAAAGATTTTCACCTTTTAAATTATCAAATAAATAACCTTTAAAAATATCACCAAAACGATATTTATTCCATTGATTACCATTATACAAATTATATTCTTTGTAATTTGGTATATAATTGTGATAAAAAAGAAGTAATAATATTAATATTATAATAAAGCATGAAATTTCTAATCTATATTTTTTAATATATTTTTTAATATATAAAATAAATTCAGTATTGTTCATTATATATTATTATATTTAATAATTTAATTTAAGTTTAAAGTTATCTATAATTTGAACATAATGGCAAACTATCATTATTTCCCAAGTTTGATCCCATATTTTCTCTATTTTGTTGAAAGATATTATAATTAGAAAGATATGTTTTCAAATATTTATTTACTATTAATTGTCTAACCATTTCATCTCCATTATTAAACATTATAGATGTATGATCTATAATTAATTGAGCTGATTTACGATTCACCGAATAAGCATGTCTACAAACTGGAGAATGTGCTTTTGTAAAATATTCATTATATTCTTTAGTTTTATTACAATTTTCATGACAATAACCTATATATAACATATCACAATCGGGTGGTAAATTATTCATTAATCTATTAAAAATTTTAATTAAAGATTTTTTAGAATAATCACTTTTAAGGTCATCTTCAAAAATAATACATCTTTCATTATCTGTTTTTAAAAATTCCCTTAAAACATTTAAGTGACTATTATGACATGCTATTCTACCTTCATTCATACGATTCCATTTTTTTATTAATCGATTATTTAATAAATAATTAATATTTATATCTTTTTTATTAATTCCTTCTATCATATTCACATTTAAATCATATTTATCAAAGAAATCTTGAATATATTCTTTTCTCTGAGGAATATAAATACAATACATAGGATAATCAAAATTTATACCATCCCTTATTTCTAATTTGTATGTTATCTTATATCTGTATATTATATATAAAATAATAATCAATATTAATATTTCTATTTTGTAATTATATATTTTCTCTATAATTTCATTTATTTTATTCATAATATTTAATATAGAATTTATTATTAAAAATAAATTTTTATTTATTTAATTCTCTTGAATTATTTATAATACTTTCACGATCATTACAATTTGTATTATATTGTTGATATAATCCTCTAAACATCCCATTTTCAGATAAATCTCCCCACCAAAACCATGGATTCATTTTATTGATAAAATTGTCAATAGAATCATCTATTTTATTTTTAAGAATAAATTGAAAAAGTAAATGAATATATTTTTGACTTATCAAAACAGCATGAGCACCATAAACTTCCATTTTTAATTGTTCTTTTATTTGACTATGTTTCAACCATCTATGATTTGTATCATTTGGATCAGAATCACAATGAACATTAACTCCCAACATAAATATTCCTTCACCCTGATCTGGTAAATCATTCATTAATTCACCAAATTTAGGATAAAATTTATCTTTAGTTAAGATAGGAATTGAATCGTCTTCTAAAAATAATAAATAAGACCAATTTTCTTGAACAGCTTTCAACAAACATTTTAAAAAAGATCCTGCTAAACCATATGAACCGGGACGAATTTCAGAATATTCTTTTACAATTTTATCATAATCAAGTGGCATTTTGTCTAATTCTTCTTTGTCTTTTTTCCAGTGTAAAGCCTTGAAAGTATTTAATGGTAAATCATATTGTTTGTATATTTTGGAAACATCTTTCATTCTTTTTTGTGATAATTCATCATCTTCGAGATGAACCATTAATGAATGTTCTAATATATATTTATGTCTCGATTCTAATTTTTCAAATAAATTTTGAGAAAATAAATTTCCTAAAAAATCCAAATCAATGATACCTTTATCATTCAAACTCATTAATATTACAAGAAGAATAACAAAACCAATAAATATTTCAAATTTGTATTCCTCAACATATTGTTTTAAGTTCATAATGATATCACTATCAATAATATCAGAGGCAGAAGTTTCAGGAACTATATTAGAAACTTCTTTAACAACTTCATTTAAATTTTGACCAGATAAATTTCCACCAGATTTTTCCATTTTATAATTAAACTTAAATAAAAAATATACAAATAAAACTTAACTATTATTTCTTCGACAAAGGGGACAAGAATTATTTTCATTTTTGGAAAACCATTCCATGATACACTTTTTATGAAATATATGATTACAATCTAGTTGGATAATTTTTTCTTTTTTTAGAAATTTATCTAAACAAATACTACATTCATTCTCAGAATCATCATTTAATAAAATTTCATTTAATCTTTTAGATTTATATCTTTTAAAATTTTTACAACATATCGTATAAATATTATAACCCATTGAACCAAATATAAAAGAAAAAAATAAAAATTCAATAAAATAGGTATTATATTTATTATTTATCTTGGTATAATTTTCTATATAATCACTATCTTCGTAGTGATTATATTCTTTATTATAAATATTATCATCCATACTTAAATATAATTTACAAATTATATTTAAATGTATCAACCATTGGTTCATATGGGAAAACCAATTGAAAATAAAAAAGAATTATGTTTAGGAATATCTATTATAATTACATTTCAAATATTATTTATGGGAATAATTTTATTTATTGAAAAGATAATAGTTTAATTTTATTATTTTTTTTAATCAATCTAATATTATATAATGGGAAATACACCGACTAAAGATAAACATGAATCTTTATATTCTGACTATATTAGACAACAACAAGAATTAATTTTCAAACAACAACAACAAATAAATTCATTATATCAATATAATTTAGATAGTCAACAATATCAAAATGAATATCAAAGACAACAACAGGTTCCATCAAATGTTCGATTACAAATGGATCCTTCTAATCCTATGATTATAGGACAAAATGTCCCTAGATTAGAATCTGGCACACATAGCACACATAGCACACATAGCACACATAGCACACATAGCACATCTAGTCAAAAACCTTCTCAAAAAATGAAATTAGATCCTTATAAAATATTAAATATTCCAAAAGAATATGATGAAAAAACACTTAAGAAAGCATATCTTAGAGCAGCAATGAAAACACATCCAGATAGAGGTGGGTCCCAAGATGCTTTTCAAAAAGTATCTATAGCATATGCTGTATTAACTAAAAAATTAAGTGAAAGTCAAAATAATCATTCTCACAATGATTTAAGACAAATGTCAAGAGAATATACTAAAACACAAGATAGTCGTCCAACTATGAATGTTGAAATGAAAGATAATTTTGATGTTAATTTATTTAATAAAATATATGAAGATAATCGTATTGAAGATGTTTATGACGATGGTTATGGATCTTGGATGAATAAAAATCAAGTTGAAGATGTTAAAATGATTAAAGGTGATACTAAAATGTTTCAAAATAATTTTAATAAAGATTTATTTAATGATACATTTGAAAAATATAAAAGAGAACAGTCTCAAAAACAAGGACAACAAGTAGTTCAATATAAAGATCCTGAAGTTCGAATGTCTATTAAAAATCAAGATTCTATTATGACTTTGGGTCAAGGAAAAATAAGTGATTTTGGAGGAACTACGGATAATTTAACATATACTGATTATAAGAAGGCATTTACAGATGGTTCAACATTAATAGATATTAATACAGTTGATATAACAACTAGAAGTACAAATATAGATAATATGGAATCTCAAAGAAGTAATATTTCATATACTATGAATAGTGAAGATGAAAGATTATTTGCCCTTCAAAAAATGGAAGAACAAAAAGCAGAACAAAATAGATTACAAAGATTACAAAAATATGATCAAAGACATGGTGAAGCGTATGAAAAAATTCACTCTATGTTATTAAGATAATTAAAATTCAGAATTATTATTATTTTTAGATTCTTGACCTAATATACCTCTTGCCGCTATAAAATCCCTTTGATTTTGTGTAGTACAGACACATCCTGTGCTTGTACTAAATGTAGAAGGACAACAAGCCGGACTAGTTATATTATTAGCAAACATGAAATTTTTATTAGGAGATCCTTCAACACCATCGATAGGGGGACCCGTCAATGCTGCTTGATCACTTAATCTCATTTTGAGTGGTCCTTGACTTCCTAAATAACTAAATAATTGATCATTTGAAATAAGAGAACTATCATCGGGAGATTTCATCCATTTATCTTTATTTCCGGTTTGAAGACACATTCCATCATATGGTCCCATATTAAGAGTATCAATCATTTGATTAGAAGAATTTCCAACGGAATTTGTTTGAATATTACTATCTAATTGAGATGTTATACCTTTTGTAGATGTATCAACAGAGGCACTAGCAGATAATCCTTCAATTCCGGTTGGTGTTTTACCAAATATACTACCCAATGTTCCAAATGTATTATCTAATGCACTGGAGGTAATTAAAAAATAAGCACCAACTGTTAATAATATCATTTCAGTTGTTTGACCCTTTTTAAGGACAAAAAATAAAATATAACCATAAATTGCTAAAACGACTAAATCTTTATTATTCATCATTTAAATTTATATTATTATATAGAAAATAATATCAATTTATTATTATGAATTTATTTATTTATTTAGGTTTAACTACGCTATTATTTATAATATGGTCTGAAATATCTGTTGGTAATATATTATTTCGAATATCAAGTTGTGGAAACAAAAGATTAAATTTATCAAGTTTATTAAATTTTATGATTCATCCTTTTTCAAATAAATTTTTATGGAATTTTCAAACTTTAGATATTAATTATCCATTTGTTTTATTAGTTTCTTTAAGTTTTTATATATTATTTGATTTAGGAGATTAAAAATTCACGTATAAATACAAAATATTTATTCAATAATAAATATAATGAAAGACTTATACTCAATTTTGAATGTATCAAAAGATTCAGATATAAAAGAAATTAAAAAATCTTATAAAAAATTAGCATTTCAATATCATCCCGATAAAAATAAAGATCCTGAAGCAGAAAGTCATTTTAAAGATATATCTGAAGCATATGAAATATTAACAAAACCAGAAAAGAAAAAACTATATGATCAATTTGGTTATGAAGCTGTTTCAGAGGATTTAGGAAATTTCAAAAGTCCTTTAGATTTATTTCAATCTTTATTTAATGTTGATTTTACAAGTCAAATGATGGGTGGTGGTAATATATTTATGTTTTCAGATTTGAGTTCTGGTCCATTTCCACCTGGTTTTAATATGAAATGTAAAATGACATATTCATTAAATGTTTCTTTGAATGAATTATATAATGGAACTAAAAAAGAATTTACTATTAATCATAAATCAAGAGATGGTATAATGAAAAAAACAAAATATATTATAAATATAAAAAAAGGATCAAAACATGGCGATAATATTGTTGTAAAAGAAGGAGGGAATTATATCCCTGAACTTGATGTTACCGAAGATTTAATAATTCAAATCATTGAACAAAATCATGAATTATATAAAAGAAAAAATGATGATCTTTATATTGAACATAAAATATCTTTAGTTGATTCATTATGTGGATGTACAATAACTATACCACATTTATCAGAACCAATAACAATAACTATTAAAGAAATTATTAAACCAAATACATTATTTAAAGTTCCAGGTAAGGGTATGCCAATTAAAATAGAAGATGAATTATCACTAACAGATACAGAAAATCAAAATATTGATTATGGTGATTTAATTATTGATTTTAATATAGTTTTTCCAAGTAAAATAGATTCCAAAAGAATTGAAATACTTAAAAAAATATTTAATTATCAAGAAAAAGAAAATTCATCATTAATTGCTTATTCTTATAAGAAAAAAGAAGATATTGTAAAAGAATTAATGGAAGAAAATAATGAAGATGATGAAGAAGGAACTGGATGTATTCAACAATAAATTTGATAATAAATAAATAAACTAATTAATTTGATAATGGATTTTTTCAAAGAATTAATTGAATTAAATAATAAAATTGAATTAACTAAACTTTCATTAGAATATTTAGAAATTGATTCAGATGATGATGAAGAAGATATAGAATTTATTCAGAAACAAAGGGAAATATTTATTAATGATTATAATAAGAATAATTTTAAATTATTCAAATTGAAGAAAAATTAAGTTATTTTACGTATAAATAAACAATATAAAATATATACATTAAATAGGTGTTCAACAACCTTTAATTGTTGTAAATTGAAATTAGAATAAATACATAATTCATGATAGAAGCGAAATTTGAAATTAAGGTCTCTTTGATTGACCCTTATATGTTTCGATCGGATTTATTATGTAATAAGTTTTAAAATAAAGAATTAAAATTAAAGATTTTACATTATTTAAATAATCTTCTAAATTGTTTAATATAAAAATTAAACTTTTTTAACTATTTCTTTTCCTAATCTAGCAAAAAAATCAAGTCCAAGTTTATCATTTGCTCCCATAGTTGGTGCACATTCTATTTCATTTAAGAAATAATCTCTACAAACATTATCATTCATTAAACAGCATCCCCAATCAATTCTAATTATAAATGGTAAATTAAAATCTTTAGATAAGATATCAATAACTTCTTTTCCTTTTATTTTGAGATCTTTTAATAATTTTTGATCCAGATCTTTTTCTTGAGCATCTTCGCTATTTGCTAATACTTTAGTTCCATAAGCATATTGATATTTACCATCCATCCATATTGTTTTTATTTCATAAAATTTAAGAAATTCAGATACATAAGGTTGTATTAATAAGTCTTGATATCCATATTTAATAAGACTATCTAGATATTTTTTTAAACTAGTTAATGTTATATTTTTAAACATCTTTGATCCTTGAGCAAATGCCCCCAATTCTGGTTTACAATAAATAGGTCCTTCGAATTTATTTTGGATTCTATTTAATAATTTATTTGCTTCACTTTTATTTTTTTTGTATTTATTGATATTATAAAAAATAGTATCCATAATAGGAATATTCTTTTTTTTAAAATATGTCATATATGTTTTTTTACTTAAAACAAATTCTTGAAATTTAGAATCGGGTGTGACTATTGATTTAGTATTTTTCATCATAGTTTTATATTTTTTTACACCTTCGATACCATAATCTCTTAAAACAAAAGTCGATTCATAAATAACATAAATTAAATCTAAATCATCTAAATCTTTTTTGGTATATTCAAGTTTCCATAATGGAATAACTTCGACATTTTTAGGAGCACATTTTTTAATTAAAGCATATTGTTGAATATCATATGTAATTTCATCCGTAGATTCTAATTCTAATTCTTCCATTACTTCATCAAATATCTTTTTATGTTTTTTATAATATCCTTTTGATATTGGTTCAATTTCTGTTCCAACAGTTACACCTATTTTTTTCATTTATTTTATATATATCTAATATATAAAATAAAATGGAAACAATTCAAACTCCTCAGTATTCTAAAATTTCAAATATATTCACTACAACAAATGATAAATTTCAGTGTAATCCTTTTGGAAAATCAAATAATTTTGGAAACTATTTTCAAAGATGTAATAAAAATTCTGAATCAGCATTATGGGGTAATTACAGACCTGTCCCCGATACATGTAATATAAAACCTCATACAGGTAATCCTTGTCACTCTATTTGGAATAATTTGACAAAAAGAAAATCAGTTGTTGATTATAAGAGAGAACCAACTTATAATTATAAACCATTAAATTTAACTAGCAAACCATTTCATTATGAACATAAACCACCTGATTATGGTAAAGCATTAGTTATACCTCCTTCTTCATGTAAATGTAATTGTAATTAAATCATATAAAAATAAAAGAATTTAATTATTATAAATGTCAAAGAGTCAAAATCACATGAATCTAGATTTTAAAAAAATACAATTTGTTCCTTTTTTGTGTGATGATATGAGTGTAAAACAAACAGAAAAAACTTATTCTGTATGTAATAATAAAGAATATTGTAAAGATCATCCATGTTTTGGATATTTACAATTATATGTAGGGAAAAAACCTAATATTATTATTTCAACACCTAAAATGAAATGTTTATTTGGTGTTCAAAAAACTGGAAATAATTTTAATATGAGTCTTCAATTTACAAATTTAAAAGAAGATTCTGAGATGAAATATTTTTTTGATTTAATAAGAACAATTGAATTTGAATGTATGAAAAATATAGGTTTAACTGAAGATGATGCCGATAATTTTATTTCACAAATTAAATATGATAAAAAAGGGAAATATGATCCAAATTTAAGTGTTAAATTACCATTTAGTAAAAATTCATTTCAAACAACTATAACATCCGAAAATTCAAGTGCGATAAATATATTTAATATTCAGAATTTTACAAATATGGAATGTGATATTTATTTAGATAAAATATGGAGAATGAATGATAAATTTTATGCAAAATGGAAATGTAATAAAATTCATATACTATAATTTTTAATTTACGTTTTTATATTCAAATATTTCTTCTATCATTATTTTAAAATGAGTGTTTTAAAATATGATGATATTAATATTAAAAGTATTAATTATGATAAACCTGAAAAAAAAGGAACATATTATTATTCAAGTATAAGTTATAAAAAAAATCCTTTATTGATTCAAACTCCTAAAATGAAATGTAATAGTGATATAAGTGATATTTTGAAAAATTATACAATTGATTGTGAATCAAATAATTTAGATTTTAATTTTTATGATTTTTTTTTAAATTTAGAAGAAAGAAATGTTAAAGAAACATTTAGAAATAATAATAGTTGGTTTGGTAAAGAAATCCCATTAGAAATGATTGATGATATGTATAAAAGAACATTAAAACCGGTTAAGAAAGATAATAATCCAATTTTTTCATTTAAGGTTCCAACAATCAAAAATAAAATTCAATGTCATATTTATGATCAAAATAAAATGGTATTAGATTCTGAAAAAATAAATAAAGATTGTGAATTAATTTTAATTTTACATATAAGAGGTTTGAAATTTTTAAAACAACATTATTATTGTGATTGTTATATTTCACAAATTAAATTATTTACAACTAAATCTGAAAAATTTAATATTTTAAATGAATGTTTAATTGAAGATGAAGAATATCAAAAAGAAGATATTGATATTGTTGATGATGAAATTTTAAATGAAATGATTCAAAAAGAAAAAGAAGAAAAAGAAAAAGAAAATATGAAAAAAGATATTGAAAAACAAATATTAGAATTAAAACAAAAATTAGATAATTTATAAATTTTTTTTTTTGTATAGTATATATATAAAAATGGTTTTAGATAATTTAATTAAAGAATGTAAAGATAGTCCCTTAATGTGTGGTATTTTGCTTGTTCTTTTAGTTGTGGTAATTCAAAATTGTGTAATGGATATTGGTTTGGGTGATTATGTTGGAGTTGAAACCTTCACTGATTTTATGAATCCCGATTCTCCGGTTCAAGATAATTTAACTGCTGGTGCTCCGGTTGCCTCGAAACAATTAGGCACAAATGAAACACAAGCATCGGTTGATAATTTAAGTAGAACTCCATCAACCTGTTATCCTCAAGATTCTTTAAAACCGGAAGATCTATTACCTCAAGAAGAAAGTAAAGCAATTCAAGAATTTAATACTGCTCAACCTGTGGGTGAAGGAATATTACAAGGTGTTAATCTTTTGAGTGCTGGTTCTCATATTGGTGTTAATACTATCGGTCAGAGTTTAAGAAATGCTAACTTACAATTAAGATCTGAACCACCTAATCCTCAAGTAAATGTAAGTCCGTGGATGAATACTACAATTGGTCCGGATCTCCCTAGAAGACCTTTGGAAGTTGGTGAATCTTGCTCTGTTAATGCTTAAATAAACTTAAAAATAAACTTAAAAATAATTTATAAATTTATTATAAATGGATAACTCTAAATTTAAATCTAACCCTTATAATTTTTCGAATATTTCACTATCTCATTCAGATGTTTTGAATATTTTAAAAAATTTAAATATTCAAGATTATACTATTAACAATTTATCTTTATTTCAGCAATCTTTTGTTCATAATTCTTATTGTAATAATTCAAGTTATGATGAATATGAAAAACCAAAAGATTGTTTATCATTATTTAATAAATCATATGAAACATTAGAATTTTTAGGAGATTCTTTGCTAGGATCTGTAATTACAAATTATTTATATAATCGTTATGTTTTTTATCATGATAAAAATGAAGGATTTTTAACTAAATTGAAAATTAGATTTGTTTGTGGTGAACAATTATCATTTTTATCTAAAAGATTAAATTTTAATAAATTTATGATTATTTCAAAACATACAGAAGATTGTTCGGGAAGAGAAAATGATCATATATTAGAAGATATATTTGAATCTTTTATTGGTGCTTTATATTTGGATAGTAATAAAGACTATTCATTAATTGAAAAATTTATCATTAATTGTATTGAAACACATATTGATATTGTTGATTTAATATTAAATGATAATAATTATAAAGATCAATTATTAAGATATATTCAACATAATTTTTTAGTTCATCCACAATATAAAACAGTTAAAGAAGAAAATAGTGATCAATTTATTTGTAATATAACTAGAAAAGAAGAAACTGAAGATATATTTATATCTAAAGGTATTGGTCCTACAAAGAAAAAGTCTGAACAAGATGCTGCTAGAAATGCTTTAATTTATTATAGTGTTATATCCAAATAAATAAATTATAATTATTTAATATATGACTGATTTAGAAAAAGAATGTATTAAAGATGATGAATTAAGAAATTTAATACTTGATTATTTCGGAAAACTAAACAAAATAAATAAAGATAAAATAAAAGATTTTATAGAAAAAAATGATGAAAAACTTAAAAGTATAGCAGAAACTAGAAATTGGAAAGTCTGGTTACTAGGTATAAAAAAGAAATATAAAAAATTAAAAGAAGAAGATGATAAAGATGATGGTAAAGGGACTGGATTACCTAATGTCAATGATGATTCTTTAAGTGATGAACCTGGATTAGGAGATGAAGAATATCAAAGAAATAAACAAAGAGAAAAAGAAAGAAGAAAAAAAGAAAAAAAAGAAATTGAACATCAATTAAAATCTTATAATGCTAAATTAATTGAATATAAAGAAATTGATGATTATATTAAAAAAGGAAAAAATGTACTAGTATTAGCAAATGGTGATAATATAATAATTGATGATGATAATTTAGAAAAATTAAGAGAAGATGAAAAACAATTTATTGAAAAATTAGATGATGGTAGAATTATTTTAGTTGATAGTAAAAAACAGAGTGATGATGAAGAAGAAGATGATGATGGAGATTCTTCATCTGATGAAGAAATTGAATTAATCCAAGAAGATTCTAAAACAGTTAGTGTAAATAGAAAAGCTTTTGTGGAATGGGTAAATAAAGATTTTTACAAATATCTTGAAACTAAAAATCCCGATTCTCCATTAAGAGTTTATCAATTATTAATTAAAGAATATTTATCTTTAGAAACCCCTTATAGAGGAGTATTAGTTTATCATGGATTGGGTACAGGTAAAACAGCATCGGCAGTATCTCTAGCAGAAGGTCTTTCAACAGAATTAAAGATAAATACAATTTTACCAGCTTCATTAGAAACAGAATTTATTAAAGAAATACAAAATTGGGGGAAAGAAGAATTAAATAAAGATAGTTTATGGAGATATTATTCTGATCAAGAAATATCTGATTTGAAAATGATAAACATGATTGAAGAAAAATATAATTTAAGTTTGAACAATCGTAAAAAGATTATGAAAAATACACAACTATTTTTGAAACGAAAATTATTAAATGAAGATAAAGATACTAGCAAAATTGTGATAAAAAAAATGGAAAAAGATATTTCAAAAATATCTGGAGTATGGTTACCCGATAGTGATGGTGTTCATATTGACGATGAAAGTCTTTCAGAATATCAAAAAGTTTATATTAATGAACAAATGAAATATTTGATATCTAAAAAATATAATTTTATACATTATAATCCATTTCCTAAAGTTAAAAGTAGTTCAATTCAAGAATTTGTTGAAGATGATGATGAATTAGAAGATTATGATTTATTATTAGATGAAAATGAAAAGAAAGTTTTAAATACTCAAAATAAAAAGATAGTCGATAAACTTGAAAAAAAATTAAAATGGAATCGTAAAAAATATTTTATAAATTCTCCATTTTATAAAGAAGTTGTTATAATTGATGAAGTTCATAATTTTGTAAGACAAATATTAAATTTAAATTCTGATGATTTAAGTAAGAAAAGAGAAGCAGAAAGATCTTCTGTTTTCTATGAGTGGATTATCAATGCTAAAGATATTAAATTAATATTTTTATCTGGGACACCTGTAATTAATAAACCTTGTGAAATAGCAATTTTATATAATATGTTAAAAGGATTAATTAAAATATACACATTTACAGTTATTACAAATAAATCAGTCGAAGAAATAACAGATAAATTAAATAATTTTTATTATAAAGATACTTCTCCTATAGAATTATTTCATGTATCTCAAAAAGATGGAAAGATCACAATATCATATATTCAAGAAACTAGTAATTTTAAATCTTTAAGAGATGAAGAAACAGAAATTGTTTATTCTGTTAAATCGAATGATACAACATTTGAAAAATTTATCTCTCATATTTATGATGGATTACATTCTTTATTTGATAAAAATGATATCTTACCAAAACAAGCAACTTTCAATAATTTAAGTAAAAAAGAAATTGGTAATATTCAAATTGGTGATATTGTAGTTTATGATAAAGATTTAAATATACCATTTAATAGGCAGCAAAAATTATTTGATATTTATGAAAATGATAAATTAATAGATACTACGAAACATGAAAATTTTATGAGTTATTTTTTTGAAAATGGTGATATTGTTCCGGAGAAAAAAAAGATTTTATTAAAAAGAATGTTAATGGGTTTAACATCATATTATCCCATTGATAGATCATCAATAGTTTATATGCCCCAAGTTATAAAACCTCATATTGATAGTGAATTTAAAAATTATGAAATTATAAAAAATTTAAATATCGTGACTACAACTATGAGTCAAATCCAGTTTGAGGGTTATCTTAAAGGATGGGAATGGCAAAAAAGAATAGAAGAATTTCAGAGTAGAAAAGGTATATGGGAAGAAGAAATACATCATTATAATATTAGAACAAGACAAGCTTGTAATGTTGTATTTAATGATGAAGAAAATTTTAGAATGATGAAAAAAGGAAAAACTAAAGATAAAGAAACAAATTTACGCATCAATAAAGAAATAGAAAGACTTAAAAATGCCGAATATGATAAGATTTTACAAAACAAATTATTTAATATTAATAATGATTTAGAAAAATATTCTCCTAAATTTAAAGCAATTTATGAAAATATGCAGAGATTTATGAAAAATAAAACTCCTACAGGTAAAATATTATTTTATAGTGACTTTAGAAGTGATGCCGGTTCTGAATCATTTGAATTAATGCTTAAATGTAATGGTTATTCAAAATTAGATACAGAAAATTTACCTCAAAGTAAAGGATTAAGATATACATTTATTACAGGTTCTGAATCTCCCGATGAAAGAAAAAAAGGGAAAGATTATTTTAATGATGTTAAAAATAAATATGGTGAATATTGTCAAGTTATCATTATATCAAGTGCTGGTGCTGAAGGTATTTCTTTAACTTGTGTTCGTCAAGTTCATATATTAGAACCTTATTGGAATTATGTTCGTATAGATCAAGTTTTAGGAAGAGCAATAAGAATGAAATCTCATACTGGGAATGATCTTAAAAATCCTTGGTTACCAAAAGAAAAACAAAATGTGGAACAATATTTATATTTATCTAAAATACCTGAAGGTTTTAATGCTGAAGAAGTATACAAATCATTATCTAAATTAGATACTTGGAATGTTCCTGATAATTGGAAATTAGAAAATATAAAAACTGAATTATCAAAAGAAGATAATGTAGATTATAAAGATTTAATTGAAGATATAATTAGAGTAAATATAGATGGATCTTCTGCTGATATATCTTTATTCCAAATAATGGAAGAAAAATATAAATTTTCTTTACAAATAAATGATATTATTAAACAATCATCATTAGATTGTATTAAACATACTATAGATGATCCAGAATTAAATGATAAATGTATAAGATTTTCAGATAAATTAACCGGAGAAATTTCTTATTTTCCTGGAATAGGAGCAAAAGTTTTAGAAGAAGTTGATATCATACAATTAAAAGCAAAATACATCTATGAAGTTGAGAAAAATATATATGTTATTTCTGCTACGAGTAATGAAAGTAATCATAATTTATTTTTATATTATGAATATAATTCTGATGGAAAAAAAAAAGAAGATATTGATATCAGATATTTAAGAGAAAATGGTAAAAGATTATGTGATGTTTATGTCGATACAAAAATGATATTAAATTATGTTGATTCTAAACATCATTATAATGATAGATTATCAAAAGAATTTTCTGTATTTCAAGAATTATATAACTTAGATACAGAAATAATTGAAAAATATATTGAAAAAGATAAATTTCCACCCTTTGAAAAATTATTTAATAAACATTATTTTGAAGGATACAAATTAAAATATAATGTTAATGATACATTTTATTATATGGGTCTAGATAGTATATTACCCGAAAAATGTATTCAAAAAATATATCCTTATTCTATTTATGAAAATGACAGTTATTCTATTTTTACAGAAAAACCAATTATTATTTTAGGTGATAAATTATATGTAAAAGATTAATAAATTATTTTGAATATTCATATTAAGAATATAATACTCAGAAGAATTATCAAAATCGAGTTTTTTATCTTTGATAATTAAATTATTTTCTATTTTATTATCTATGATTAAAGAAGAAATTAGTTTATTATTTTTATAAATTCCTATATTATCTCCATTAATAATATCATGATTTTCATTTATTTTTAAACATAAATAATCATTTTCTTTATGTTTAATATTTTTTATTTTAATTTTTATTTTATCTTGATTTTCGATAACTTTTAGTCTTAAATTTGTTAATATAGAAACTTTAATAATTCTATCTGTATTTATTTCTAATTCTTGAAATGATTCATAAATATTGTATTTTTTATTTTGAATTAATATTTCATTTTTAAATTGACAATATATATCATATTTTTCATTTTTAATCTCAAGTTGAACACATATTACAGGATTACTAAACAAAATATTATTTTCAACGGGTATTGTAATTTGTTTTAAACTAAATTTTTTATTTTCTGGTAAATTTATATAATATTCATATCTATTTAAACTATTTTCAAGTCTTTCAGATGAATTAATATATAATTGTGTTTTTTGTTTTATATTTTCTTTTTTAGATTCTTTAGATTCATTAGATTCTTTTGGTTTTATAGTAATATTTTTACTATTATATTTAGATTGTATATCATTAATATAAATAGGAGCTATTTCATCTATTAAAAATTTATTTAAATCTACCAAATTATCTGAATTACTTCTATCAAATATTAATGAATATTTGAAACGATATAAATCTATATATTCAGTATTATTATTAATATCTTCATTTGTTTCTTTTAATACTAATTCTCTTATAACATTAAACATATGATTTTTATTTTTAGAAGAAAAATACATATCATGTAAAGACATTTATTAATTTAACAATTAAAATCTTTAAATGAAAAGAAACTTAATCATAAATACCTTCATCCATATCTCTTCTATTAAAATATTCACTCTTTGCTGCCCTTAATTTAATAGAATTTGTATCACTTTTACCATCTATTAAATTGCCAGTACTATCATATTTACTAGTATCTATTAAATCGCCAATTTCATAAGTTGATGGTAATTTATATGATAAAATTTTATCTTTATAAATAATAAGGGGTGTTAATAGCAAGACTATAAATGTATTAAAAATAATATAATTAGTATATTGTATTCCTAAATCTCTATAAAATATATGTAATACACAAACAATAAACGGAATATAAACCAAAAATAATAATATGTATGTAATTAATTTTTTATTTTTAGGATTTATGGGATTCGAATAATCACTTATTTTATATTTGTAAAACAAAGAAATAATTGAAATCAAAAAATAAGAAAAGAATAAGACAATTTCATAAATACTTAATTTCATTATATCTATTATATCTATTACATTTATAATTTATTTTTATCATCTTTTTGATCATCTTTTTTATCATCTTTTTTATTATCTTTTTTTTCAACTTTTTCTGTTTTTTTATTTGATGATGGAAATATATCTAAAAAAGATTGTAAAAAATTATGATCACTTGTATTAGATGGAACAGGATCTTTCATCTTTTTTGAATGTTGCGAATAACTTACATAATTATTTTCAATACTATTATTAATTTTCGATTCCCCTTGAATATTATAATTTTTAAGAGGTAATTCGGGTTTCATTATTTTATCCATTGGAAATTTATAATTCTGTTTATAATAATTTGATGTAGATAATCCATCATAAGAATTGGAAGCATTAATATCATAAAATTTATCCCCTTCAACAACTTTTGGATTTCTACCTGGGAAAATACCTTTGACTATATCATCAACAGAAGGACATTTTGTTACTTGACATTTTGTAGGACATTCAGGACATTTAATTGGTTGTTTTTCATTTTGTTTAGGAATATTTTGATCATTATTTAGGTTTTGAATATTTACTTGATTTTCTTGAATTTCTTCCATTTGTTTTTGTAAATTATCACATTTAGGACATTCGGGTAATTTAGGACATTTAGGACATTTAGGACATTTAGGACAATCGGGACATCCCATTGGTTCTGGACATTTTAGATCACATTTAGGACATTTTGGCATTTTCGAGTCGATATTATTTATTTCGTTATTAATATTATCATTTACACTTGAAATATTATGGATTAATACTCCAATAACGACTAATCCTACTAAAGCAGCAAAAATTAAAAAAGAATTAATTTTAATCAAATATTCTTCATCTATCATTATTATTATTATTATATTTTAATTCTTGAGGAGAAATAAAATATTCTTCATCTATCATTATTATTATTATTATATTTTAATTCTTGAGGAGAAATAAAATATTCTTTTCTTTTATTTAACATCAAATCATCTGTTAATTTTCGATTAATAAAATTTCGAAAATTAGTACCTTTTATCATTTCTTTAATAAAATGAATACAATACATTCCACATTGATAATTTTCTTTTTGATGGGCAGTATCATTATAAAAATATTTAAATTTTTTATTTATTTTCTCTCCTTGTTTTTTAATTTTTGATATTAATTTTTCAACTTCATTTGGAGGTTTATTACCATATGAATCATAATAATAAATACCAGGTATTCCATTTAAATTTTTACCATGTATATCTGTATAAAATGAAATCCAATGTTCTCCAGATTCATCATGGGGATCAGTATTAAAAACAATTCCAATTTTACTGATACCATTTGTTAAATGATCTTGTAAATCTATATCACATAAATGACTAACAGAACAATTATCAAAATCAATAGGGACAGCTCCATAAAAATAAAAATCATCGTGTTTTTTCTGATATTGTCCTAAACATTTTTCAATATCATCTGTCCTTAACCATGTATTGTAATCATTTAACCATTTATCAGGCATAAATGGTTTGAAACTTTGTTCAAAATGAGTTTTATGTTCTCCAAGTAAAGACATTAATTTTTTAAAACTTAACCAACAAACTTCTGAAGAACAACCTGTCATTTTTTTTAAAATTTTTGAAATTTCATTATGAATATCCGTAATAGAAGAATCTAAATCTATTTCTTCATAATCATTATTTTTATCTTGTTTTATCATTTTATTTACTTTTTCAGCAATTTTCATTATTAATTTATCATCCAAACAACTATAATTATGGTCATCTGAGATAGGAGAACAATGATCTTTTTCAAATAATTCTATTGTATATCCTCCAAGTTGTGTCATCTATATTATAATTTATAAATTTATTTAAAGTCATTCGTTATAATTAATATAAATGGATATTATTACTATGAGTGAAAAAAAACATAAAATAACATCTCTAGTTCAAGAATTATTTGATGATTATAATCGTTTAGAAGAAGTTCATACACAATTTAAATGTGAAAATGATCTAAAATTGAGAGAAAATATAAATACCATTCGAAATCAAGAAGATCAAATTAAAGAAAAAGATCTTAAAATAAATGATCTTGAAACAGATATCTCCAATAAGAAAATTGTTATTAATGATTATGAAAAAATGATAAGAGATCTTGAAGATAAAATACAATATATGTTACATGAAAAAGAAGAGGAGGGTAGATTTGATATGTTAAGGGTTCAAGCAAAAACTATTCATGAAAAAGAAAATGAAATTGAAAGACTCAATCAGTTATTAAAAAAAAAGGATGAAAAAGAAGATAAAAAAATAAATAATGTTTTTGATATGATTCAAAATACTTCTGATGAAATATTAATTCAAGAAAAAAATTTACCTAATCAAGATGATTCTGGACTAAATCCTGATAATGAACAAATTGAATATGGTGAGTGTGCGACTGATATTGCTGCCGATAGAATGGCGTTATCTATCGACAATTTAAAAGAATCATCAGAAGAAAGTAAATCAGAAGATGAAGATGATGATTACGAAATATTAACTTATCGTAAAAAAGAATATTGGATTAAAAAAAATGAAAATCCACAGTATGTTTATGAAGTATTAGAAGAAGATGGTTTGGGTGAAAAATTAGGTGTTTATCAAAAAACAGGTAATGGAAAGATGAAAGTTTTTTTAGATAAAAAATAATCAAACTGTATTTATAGGTGTTGCTAGAGGAGGATTAAAATATTGATCTGGTCTTCCTACCATCCCATGAAACCAATGTTTTCTACTAGTTTCATCTAAGAATTTAATATAAAATTTATATTTGTAATCTCTCCCAGGGAAAATATCATCATAAGTATATAATTTCCCATTCCAATCATTCTTATAACCATAAAATTCTTTGATATACTCGGTGATGTCTAGTTTTTCATCTTTATTTTTCCATATTTGTGCTAAAATTAAATTTGGTCCTTTATAGTTTTTATAATGTTCACAATCAATCATATTTAATATAATTAATATATATATTTTTTAAGTATTCTTTATTTTTTCTCTGAAACAATTTTTATAATAATCTTGACTTTTTATTTCATTCAAATCTAAGTACATTAAACAAATACATTTTGGATTACAGGGTACAAATTTATTGGATTTAATCGTAATTGCTCTATTTACGATTTTCCCTACAACATTCGAATTTTTTAGAACAGGATTCATTTTGAATTGTTTTATAATTTAAAAATAAAAATATATATCAAATTTATAATATGGTTAAATTTAAAGACTATCCAGATTTTAAACCTAATCTTACTCCTAAACAAGTATTAAGAATGGGTTCATTTGGAGGGACTTATTTCAGAAATATAAATTCTGGTGTAACTGGTAAAAAACATTCAGGTAAAACGGCAATAAAAGAATATCCAAAAGATTGGTTTAAAGGAATAGATATTGAAAAGAAAATAACTTCTCAAACATATGATAAGAATGTAAATACTTACAAAGTAAAATGTGGTTCTTCATTAGAAGATTGGGAATCTAAAGATTGGATTAAAAAACAAGATCCTTATGGTTGGTTTCAATGGTATTGTAGATTTTATATGGGACGAAGGACTAAAGATGATCAAAGACAAATTGATAGATGGTCAAAAATAGCTGGACCTAAGGGACGATTTCGTAGAAATTTAATGAATAAAGTTATAAAATCTGGTAAGAGTTATAATGATAAAAGTGTTTCACCTGTTATTAGACAGGTATTACAACATTGGGGATATAAATTAACAAAATCTCATTTAGATTCTTACAAAAAATCTAGGTAATAGTATAAAATGAAGTTAAGTTATCAAATTATGCCTTTTAAGAATGAAGAAAAAAGAAAAGAAGTAATTTTAAAACTTTTAATAGGAGGATCTAAAAATTTAAATCTAAGAGATAAAGATCTTTTAAAATATAGAGGAGAAAAAACCGTTGATATAGAAAATAGTCTTGAAGAAGAATTTGAAGAACAATTAAATCATCCTTACTTTAAAGGTTATAAAGATTGTGTTGAATTTTATTTGAATCCAATTGATGTTTCTGCTGGAAAACCTCTTTATGCAGAAGCAATATTTGAAATAAATTGGGGATCTAAAAGTAGTTACGCGAAAGGTCATATGGGTGGTGCTCAATTATTTATAGCATTAAATTTAGACAAATTTAATAGAAAAAATAAAAAAGGAATAACTGAAGTTCTAAAAGGAACTAAAGATGAATCTTCTCCTTTAAGTATATTAGGAGATGGTGATTCGGAAGTTTTTAAAAAGATTACTGAAATGTTAAAATCAGGATCAAAGAAAAAGAAAGGCAAGGGTACAAAGAAAGGCAAAGGAACAAAGAAAGGCAAAGGAACAAAGAAAGGCAAAGGAACAAAGAAAGGCAAAAAGAAGGGTGGAGGTTATAAATCTAAAAGAAGAAAGAAAACTAAAAGAAGATAAATAAATTTATTCTGAATCTGAATCTAATAAATAACTATTATTAATTTGTTCTTGTATTTCTTTACTAATTTCAATTACATTAGTATTTTTTTCTTCTTTTTTCTTTTTTTGTTTTGATTTTCTTTTATTTTTTCTTTCTAATTTTTTATCAATTAATGATTGATTACCAATTTTACGATAATGTTCAACATCTTCCCAAAAATCTATAATTTTGGGCATTGTTTCCATCCACCATTCTCTATCTCTTAAGACCAATGTACATTCATATCTGTCAATCCTCCACCAATTATATTTAATTTCAGAATATTCATTTTTATAATTTTTAATTATTTCATCTGACCACTTTTTAAGATCATCATATGATTGATCAAATTTAGAATATTCATAATTATATTTTTTTTCTTTTTTATCATTATAAGATATAAATGTTAAAACTAAACCTTTTGGAAGATTATATTCGGTATATCCTTCTTTAACTTTCTCATTTTCTAAATATTTGTCATTTTCATATTCTTCTTCAGAATTATATTCTAAAAGTTTAACTTGTAGAAAATCACATTCTTCTAAATCACAAGTTTCTAATTGACCCTGCATCTGCATCCAATAATGTTCAGGAACTTCTTTTGTAAATTTTCTAACTGGAGGACATTTAATTTCTAACATTCTTCCAATATATTCTTCGGATGAATTTTCATCACAAATTCCATCTGGAGATGCACCAAAGATTTTAAATTCAGGATGAGGAACTAAACCAAATTCTAAAACATTTACATTATTTATTTTTTCATAAAAGGTTGTTGCAACTGGTTCATATTTAACACCCCATTCAATAATATCATTCGAAAAATAGGGTAAAGGATCTTTTGAAGACTTATCAATTAAAAGATCTTCTTTTGTTTTAAAATGTCCTTTACCTAACGCATCTGCTAAAGAACTAGCTGTTAACATTGTTTCTCTCATTTTATACCATTCGGGTGTCCTTTGTTCCGGTAATTCTAATTTCTTAAGTTTTTCAAGTTTATATAAGATATTCATCTTATTATATTCATGATCAAAATATTGTCTAACGATACTGGTAATGGTATGTTTCACAAATTGATTTAAATAATAAATACTAGAATCATCTAAAATAGAATCTTGTAGATTATATTTTAAAATAAGTTCTGAAACAATCTTATTTCTAATGAGAGGAGAATTTTCTATAACTCTATAAGCATATTTTTTACTTACAGAAGATTCATTAACATAATTAGAAACGTAATTTGAAACATATTCATTTATTTCACTTGGAATGATCATTGTTTATACTATAAGTATATTATAATAATATACTTAAATAGTTAAATAGTAATCAAATTTAAAAATTTGACAACATATATATTATATATTAATATAACTTTGTTAAGATAAATAGTATTTTAAAATGAAATGTTTTATTTGTAATAAAGATACCAAACCTTGGTTACTATTAAAAAATGATAATATTAGAACTGATTCCGAAGGTAGAAATATTGGAGATAAAATTAATTTATGTTCATTTATGTGTTCAAATAAATGTGACAAATATTTACCAAAAAATTATAGTCATTTAGTTTTAAATAAAGAAGACTTCTGTTATTTACGACCAATTACGAAACTTCCAAAAAAAAAATTTAATTATTTAACTTTTAGTGAAATTCAAGAATTAACAGATAAACAAATAGAACAATATTATGAAGATAAAAATTCTAAATTAGAACTTGATCCATTAATGATAGAATTATACAAAGAATTAGAAATTGAAGATGAAAATACATTTTATATAGAAAATGAAGTATCAAGTTCGGATAATGAAAGTTATGATGATTATTAAGTATAATAATGATAATAAATTTATATTTAGTTATTAAATGAAAAATATAGAAAATGATGATATATCAGATTTAAAAGATAAAAATTGTTTAAAACTTTTTTATTTTACAGCTTCTTGGTGTGGTCCTTGTAAAAGAATAAAACCATTAATAGAAAAATTAAGTGAAGGGTTAGATGAATCAAAAATTATTTTTTATCAAGTTGATATAGAATCAAATGAAACTTTAAGTAATCAATACAATATAAGAAGTGTTCCAACCTTTTTATTGTTTGATTCTAATAATTCTTTATTAGATAATTGTAGTGGTTCAGATATTAAAAAAATTCATGCTTTATTAAAGAAACATATGAAATAATATTTATTATATAAAGGAATAAAAACAATATTTATTTAAATGGGAAGTAATTTTGATGATTTAAATATAAATGAAAATATTTTAAGAGGTATATATTCTTATGGTTTTGAAAAACCATCTACAATACAACAGAAGTCTATTCCCGAAATAATTAAGGGATCTGATGTAATATCTCAGGCACAATCGGGAACAGGCAAAACAGGAGCATATGTAATTGGATTATTAAATAAAATAGATCTTTCTGTAAAAAAAACAGAATGTTTAATATTATTACCTACACATGAACTTGTTAATCAAGTTTATGATGTAATGACTGAAATAAGTAAATATATGGATATTAATATTCTTAAATTGATAGGTGGAACTAATATTTCAGAATGTATTCGAGATTTAAGTTTGAAACCGGAAATATTAATAGGAACTCCTGGGAGAGTTTTAGATATGATTCAAAGGGGTCATATTATTTCGGATGATTTAAAGATATTAGTATTAGATGAAGCTGATGAAATATTATCTTATGGTTTTAAAGATACTATTTATAATATAATTATATCAATTAGTAAAAAATGTCAAATATGTTTATTTAGTGCAACATTACCCGATGATATATTAGATTTAACTCATAAATTTATGAATAATCCTCAAAAAATTCTAATTAAAAATGAAGAATTAACATTAGAAGGAATTCAACAATTTTATGTGAAAGTTAAAGATAATAATTGGAAATATGATATTATAACGGATTTATATGATGTAATAAATGTAAATCAATGTATTATTTATATTAATAGTAAAATTAAAATAAATGAAATTTATCAAAGATTTTTAGAAGATGATTTCCCTGTATCATATATTTCAGGTGAAAGATCTTCGGATGATCGTAAAAAAATTATGGAAGAATTTAGATCTGGTAAAATTCGTATTTTATTATCGACAGATTTATTATCAAGAGGTATAGATATTCAACAATTATCATTGGTTATCAATTTTGATTTGCCGAGAGAAAAAGAAACATATATTCATAGAATTGGAAGATCAGGGAGATACGGTAGAAAAGGTATTGCGATTAATTTAATAAATGATAAAGAAATTCAAGATCTTAAAAATATAGAAGAATTTTACAATTCTAAAATAAATGAATTACCAGAAAATATAAAAGAATTATTAAGTTAAAGTGCGTATATATTTAAACAAATCTTTCTACTATAATTAAAATGGTTGATCTTAATTTAGATTTTGATATCGGTACAAAAATAGTTTCAGTTGGAGATAGTCTTAGCGACAATCTTGGTTTTAGTTTAGATGATAATTCGAATAGTATTTCTAATAATTCGGAAAAAAAAATAGATATTATGGGAGAACCCAAACTAAATGTAACTGATGGAGTAGAATTATTATCTAATACAAATCCTTTAGATGTAAATCCAGAAAAAAAAGAAGAAAAAAATGATGACTTTAGTTTTTTTAAGGTAGAAGATAAAGGAGGAATTGTAGATGGAGATATTAATAATCCATCAATAGATCCTAAAGATGATAGTTTTATTATGAATAATAGTAGCAATGATAAAGAAGACAATGGAGGTTATAAACCTATTCACCGATTAACTCCTCAAGAAATTAAAAATGAAAAAATAGATTTAATTTATAAATTCAAGAAATTAGAAGGTCAAGGTATTAGAACTACTATGAATTATAATATGAATTCACATCTCGAAGATATGAGAAATGAATATATTAAATTAAAAAAACAAAGAGAAATTGATAACAGTGTTAAGTTTCAGAGAAAAATGTTGATGGCAGCAATAACAGGATTAGAATTTTTAAATGGCAAATTTGATCCTTTTAATATTAAGTTAGATGGTTGGTCTGAATCTGTAAATGAAAATCTAAATGATTATGATGAAATCTTTGAAGAATTAAACGAAAAATATGGAGGTGAGGGAGATAATATTGCTCCAGAAATTAGATTGTTATTAACTTTAGCTGGTTCAGCATTTATGTTTCATTTAACAAATACTATGTTTAAATCTTCTATTCCCGGAATGGATGATGTATTAAGACAAAATCCCGAATTAATGAAACAATTTGCCGAAGCAGCTGTTGGGACGATGAATAATAATAATTCTGCTCCACAACCTCAACCTCCTAATCCTTTAGAATCAATGATGGGTTTAGGTGGAGGAGGTGGAGGTAATCCTTTGAGTGGGTTAATGGGCGGACTAATGGGGGGACTTATGGGTGGAGGTCCTCCAAAAAGAAATGCTCAACAAAATCAAGGTGGAAGACCTGTAAGTCCCGCAAGGAGTGATATGGAAGGTCCAGATGGTTTAGATGATTTAATGAGTGCTATGAATTTAGAACCAAATAAGATACCAGATTTAGATAATATTTCATTGATTAGTGGCGATTCTGATAGAAAAAGTGGTGGCGGTGGAATAACACTTAATCTTTAAATTGTGTTTTGAACATTTTTCAAATCTTGGATTGCTTTTTCAAGAACACCTTTATTAAATGATCCTCCTTTTTTATCTTTTTTATCTTCTTCATCTTTTCCTAAAAATTCATTTATTATAATAACAAAAACAACAGTTAAAATCAATGAAGTAAATATATCTCTTGTCGCCATAAAAAAGGCACAAAAAATAAATATTTTACGAACGATTGTATTTGATATGTAACTTCTAGTTTCATCGTCTAATTCATCTATAATAAATCTAGCTCCAATATTAACTAATATCATTGATAATCCTATAAAATATTTATTCTCATTTAAATAACTGGTTCCTTTTTTAAAATTATCGATAATATTTTCCATTTACTTTTTAGTATATTTTATTTTATGGATTAATTAATAAAATAAAATATGTATCTATTATATTATAATGCTTGGAGCTCCTTTATCCGAAGTATGGGGTGAAAATTATAAACCTAAAAAGAAAAAGAAAAATAAAAGTGTAACTCCTATGAAACCTAGTGAAATGGAATCAGAATTATTAGTTTCTGTTAATGATAAACAAAATTTTGAAAAAGAATCTATTAAAAGAAATCAGTTATTAAAAGATGATAGACTAATTGGTGATAGTTATAAACCAGTTAATTATGCAAATAGTAATATTGTAACTCCTTCTAATCCATATGGTCAAATTCCTAAAACTCTTAAAGATGATCCAGATTATCAAGAATTTATAGAATATAAAAAAAATAAAGATAACCCTAGACCAAAGGTTATTGAAGAAATAATACCTAAAATTGATATGAATTATCAAATGAATGAATTATTATTATATATATTTACAGGTTTTTTCTTTTTGATATTGTATGATAATATTTATCGTTTAGGAAAAAATTCTTATTAAATAAATTTATTAGATAATCCCAACATAGTTGATTCATCATATATTAAATTTCCTGTTGGTTTAAAACCATCAACTGATTTATATTTACTTTTTTCTTTTTCTTTTTTTTCTTTTTTATATTCTTTATTCACTAATTTTTTATTAGATTCTTGCATCCATGAAATAAATAACCAATTTGGTTCAATATACATTATTTTAAAACCATTATTTTTAAGACTATTTATTACATATTTTCTCATTTCATTTATATCATATATAGGTGTTCCTATTATAAATTCAGGTATTTGGAAAAAACAATAAGTTTTTTCAAGATTTGAATTATATTTTATTCGATTGTGACATTTTACTAATACATTATCGTATATTTCTAATCTTTTTAAATTTTTTTCATTTGTTTTCGCATATAAATCTGATATATTTAATTGTGACATTCTATATTCTTTTATTAGAAAATATTATTTAAAAAAAATATCAATTATTAATTTAAATGGAAATAGATACATTAGTTCTTTCCGGAGGTGGTCCAAGTGGTATGGCTTATTTTGGTATATTTCGATCTTTATTTGAAAATAATATTATTAGTGAAAACTTAGATGGTATTAAAGAAATTATAACAACATCAGCAGGTATTTTTCCATCTGTATGTTTACTTATTAAATTTAAGTTAGAATTATGTAGAGAAATCGTTATGAATTATGATTTATTTAAATTATTAGATCATGAAGATTTAAAAATAGACGATTTTTTAGTTGATTTTGGATTTTTTTCAACTGATGGTTGTGGATCTTTTATCAAAAAAATTATTAAAAATAAATTAAAAGTAGAAGATATCACATTAAAAGAATTATATGAATATAATAATGTGAAATTAACAGTAAAAGTTTTTAATGCAACTAAAAAACAATTAGAATATATTTCTTATGAAACTGATCCTGATTTATCAATTATAAAATTAGTTCAAATGACTACAGCAATTCCTGGATTTTTCAAACCTGTAAAATATAATGATTGTTTGTATGTTGATGGAGGATTAAGAGGTCATTTTCCAATTGAAGTTTGTGAATCTAAAAATTATCTTGGATTATTTATAAGAGGAGGAACTGTATCTAAAATTGAAATATTAGAAATTTTCCCAATATTAGAATTTATTTATTCTTTAATGATAAATCAGGATCAAACTGTTTATGATATACAAAATAATAAAATAGACAAAAGAATTATATATGCTGAAATTGGTTATGGATTAAAATTTGATATGAATAAAACTGATAAAGAAAAAATAATGAATAAAGGATACGAAATTACTCAAAAACATATTAATCAACATTTGGAGACAAACAAAGTTTAATTTCTCCTAAATTAGCAACACTATATTTAATTATAAGAGGATAATCGTTTCTAATATACATATGAATTAAATTACATAAATTGGTACATTTTGTAAATAAAACTAAATATTTTAGAGAAAAGATTCCTTGAATTGGTTTTTCGGGATTAGCAGATATTGAAAATTTTAAACCATTCTCGGAATTATCATCAATCTGACTTAAAGTTGTTTCTTGAACAGCAAAATCACCCTTACAATCTAAAATTAAATTATTACCTACACTTTTAATATCAACATATTCTCCAATATTTGTCATATCTCTAATTAATTTTTGGAAATCAATAGAAGGAAGAGTTAATTCTGTATCAAATTCAGCCGGTGGAATACTAATTTCTTCTTCTGAGATATCAAGTAAATTTAGTTTAAATATAGTTTGAGTATTTTTATCTTCATTATAAATTTTAATACCTAATCTATTTTCATCATTCTTTTCAATATATAAATTTAATATATCATTATTACTCATAACTTTAATGAGTTTAAACAAATTATTCATATTAACACCAATCTTAAATTTCTTTTTACAATAATAATGTTCAAAATTTTCAGAATGTAATTTCATATGAATAAGAACAATTTTTGAATTATCTGTCGCGATTAATTTAATACCTGTTTCATCAAAAATTATATTTGTATCTGTTAAAATTTCTTTTAAAGCTTCAATTAATATCCTAAAAGCACCTGATTGAACTGTCTTTATATTAATAATAAAATTATCATTTTCTTGATTTACTACATCTGCTACCATTTATAAATAATCATATTCTTTTTCTTTAAATGATTTTAATATTTTAATTTAAAATTAAAATCATAATAATATAAGATAAATATGAATAACTATGAAAATATAGATATGTGTAATATTCTTAAAGAATATTTAGATTATCATTCAAAATATTCCCAAAAATATGGTAAAAATACAATTGTACTTATGATGGTGGGTCAATTTTATGAAATATATGCTGTTATAAATGATGAAATAAGTGTTGGTGCTAATCTAAACGTAATATCAGATATATTAAATATTCAAATATCAAGAAGAAATAAGAAAATAAAAGAAATATCATACGATAATTTTCTGATGGCAGGATTTCCAGATCATGCTTTCTTAAAATTCAGAAATATATTATTAAATCATAATTATACAATTGTTAAAATTGATCAAACGACTCCCCCTCCTAATCCAGAAAGAGAAGTAACAGAAATAATAAGTCCTTCAACAATTATTGATAAATTTAATAATTTAGATACAAATAATCTCGTTTCTATTTATATTAATAGTTATCCTATTTCACAAAATAAAAATATAATTACTGCAGGTTTATCTACAATTGATATTTCTACAGGTAATAATTATGTCCATAGAATTTTATCTTCAAATGAAGACAATAAAAATTGGAATGATGAAATATATCGATTAATACAATATTATAATCCTAGTGAATTAATTGTTCATTATGATAGTAAAGATATAAATTTTAATAATGATAAATTATCTCAATTATGGTGTATTGATACTAATATTATTCATATTAATAAAAATAAATCAAGTGATTTTTTGAAAAATTCATTTCAAAATCAATTTTTAAGTAAATATTTTAAAAATTCATCAATGTTATCACCAATTGAATATCTAGGTTTTGAAAGAGATCCTGATATTACATTATCATATATTTATATGCTTCAATTTATTCATGAACATAAAATTGAAAATGCCATGTCATTAAAAAAACCTCAGTTTAAGATTAATAGAGAATATTTATTATTAAATCACAATTGTGTAGAACAACTTTATGTTATCGATAATAAAGAACATTTATCGGAGAAATATAGTTCTTTATTATCTTTATTAAATAAATGCTCTACTGCTATTGGTAGAAGATTATGTAAAGAAAGAATTTTATATCCGATATTAGATAAAAATAAATTAAATGAAAGATATAATTCAGTTGAATTATTTCAAGGGAAAAATAATACAGAATATATTTTTAATCTTTGTAAAAATGAATTAAAAAAAATAATTGATATCGAAAAATTACATAGGAAAATGAGTTTATCTATACTAAATCCATATGAATTTTATTCAATTCATAATTCTTATAAGTTTATATTAAAATTAACAGATATTTTATTTCAAATTCCATCTATGAAAGAATGGATGAATAATTATTTATCATTAAAGGAAGATTTAATAAATTTTATTCAAGATTATGAATCTATTTTTAATATTGATGAATTAGAAAAATGGTCTTTACAAAATATGGAAAGTTCGGTATTTCAAAAAACGATTTATCCAGAATTAGATGAATTAGACAATGAAATTAATATCAAGAAAAATTTATTAATCTCTATTTCTAAAAAATTAGGAAAATATATAGATAAAAATAAAGATGAAATTGTCAAAATTGGATGTAATGATAAATATGGTTGGCATTTATACATGACAAAAAACAGATCACAAACTATGAAAAAAAGTTTTCAAAATTTATTAAATAAAGAAATAGAATTTAAATATGAAAATGAAACATTTTTAAAAATAAATACAGATCAAATAAAAACAATTCAAAAAGGATCTAATTATCATGTTGATCTCCCAATTATATATAAATTATCAGATGATATTAATAAATTACAAAAAAAATTACAAGTAATAAATAAAGAAAATTATATTGAAAAAATTAAATATTATTATGATAATCATAAAAATATAATGGATAATATTGTCTGTTTAATTGGTCTAATTGATCTTTATTCAACATCTGCTAAATTATCAATTGAAAATGTATATTGTCGTCCTAAAATAATTGATAGTGATTCATCATTTGTCGATGCTAAAGATATAAGACATCCTATCGTTGAGAAAATACAAAAAGATATACCATATGTTCCTAATGATGTTAAATTAAATGAAGATGGAATTTTACTTTATGGAACAAATGCTTGCGGTAAATCAACATTAATGAAAAGTATTGGTTTATCGATTATAATGGCTCAATCGGGATTTTTTGTTCCTTGTTCTGCGTTTGAATATTCTCCTTATACACAGATATTTACAAGAATATTAAATAATGATAATATTTTTAAAGGTCAATCTTCTTTTGCAGTTGAAATGAGTGAATTAAGAAGTATATTAGTAAGATCAGATAATAAATCACTTGTTTTAGGTGATGAATTATGTTCAGGAACTGAAAATATTTCTGCTTTATGTTTAGTTGCTGCTGGATTAAAAACTCTCTCTGATATTAAATGTTCATTTATTTTTACTTCTCATTTACATCAGTTAATGGATATTAGTTTGGTTCAAAGTATTCAAAATTTAAATGTTTATCATTTGAAAATAATATATGATAATGAAAATGATTTACTAATTTATGATAGAAAATTAGAAAAAGGTTCGGGACCACCTATATATGGATTAGAAGTTTGTAAAGCAATGGGTTTAAATAAAGATTTTATATCATTGGCAAGATCAGTTCAATTAGAAACAACAGGTAAAAGTCACAATTTGTTAGAAAATAAATCTCATTATAATTCTGAAATAATAATGGATATTTGTGGTATTTGTTCACAAAAATCAGAAGAAACACATCACATTAAAGAACAATGTATTGCTAATGATAATAATATTATAGATCATTATCATAAAAATTCAAAACATAATCTGGTCCCTCTTTGTAAAGATTGTCATCATAAAGTAACACATGAAAATTTAAGAATCTATGGATACATTCAAACTGATAAAGGAATTCAATTAAATTATGAATATATTCAAAAAAATATTAAAGATACGAAAAAAAAATTTAATGAAAATCAGATTTCTATAATTAAAAAATATCATAGTAAATTTAAGAATAAAAAAAATAGTATATTAAATTTGGAATTAAATGAAAATATAAAAATATCAATTGGAACATACAATAAAATAATTGAAAATAAATATTAAAATAAATATTTGTTAATATATAGGAGAAATATGGCAGACTCTACGAATTGTAAAATTGAATTAACAAATGATGACGAAAAAAATAAAATATTAAAATTATATAGATCTAATAATAATCCAATTGATGATGAAAGTGATGAAGATAAAGAAAGGATACTTAAAAAATTTAGTGAATATTATGAAGTAATATGTAATCCTGAAAAATTTATAAAATCGGGTGATGTAGAGGATGAAGAACAACAAACAACATTAAAAATGAGTATGTTGTATTATGTCTCAAAAAATATTACAAAGAAATTTGGATTATTAATTGATGATATGATTACTCTTATAGAAAGTTCCCCTGAAAAAGATAAAAAAGGTTCATTTATGCATACAATAAGTATGCAATTGAGTAGTTTTAAAGAAAACAAACTTCTTCAACTTGACGTGAGACAACTTTTGGAATCTGTTGATCAAATTATTGGATATAAAAAACAAATACAAACAAGGATTGATATAAATAGTGAGAAAGGTAAATCAGAAACAGAAGAAGAAAAAAAAATAAGAGAAGCAGAAGAAGAAAAAATAAAAAGATATTTTATTGGATTAAATGAAAAAGATTATCTAGAATCTTCATCCCATGGTTCAAAGATAGATTATACTCTTATACAAAATACATTAAGAAAAGTCGCTCAACATGAACAAAAATCTGTAAATTCTGATAGAAAATCTGAAACTTTTTCTTATAAATTAATAACTGAAAAATCAGAAGAGATTAAAAAAAATACTGAATTAAAATTAAAAAAAGAAAAAGAATTAAGTGAGAAACAATCAGAGTTAAGTGAGAAACAATCAGAATTAAGTGAGAAACAATCAG
>Ga0255759_10000497_pt1 | contig 35441 bp, 28 predicted proteins | sample 101ome_20_FD_179959 | JGI IMG/M metagenome (GOLD analysis project Ga0255759, IMG submission 179959) | Coastal salt marsh microbial communities from the Groves Creek Marsh, Skidaway Island, Georgia - 101404AT metaG (version 2) | ecosystem: Environmental > Aquatic > Marine > Intertidal zone >... | reverse complement strand
TCAGCGGAAGGCGTTGGAGATCTCGGAGAACTTCGCAGTCCAGTAGGTCGATGCCCGGGGGCTTCTCTTGGAGCCAACCCATGTTCTCTATCAGCGGAAGGCGTTGGAGATCTCGGAGAACTTCGCAGTCCAGTAGGTCGATGCCCGGGGGCTTCTCTTGGAGCCAACCCATGTTCTCTATCAGCGGAAGGCGTTGGAGATCTCGGAGAACTTCGCAATCCAGTAGGTCGAGCTTCGACTGCCGCCACATCTGCCCCTCGTGATCGTAGAACATCCGAATCGTCTATTGATTTTACGCGAGCAGTACCTCCAGTACGCACCTGAGATGGTCCTTTCATGGTCTCACCCTGTGTTCGACTAAAAGACAACCCTGGATTAAATTTCACTTGTTTTCTTCCCTTTTTAACCGAAAGATTCGCTTTTATCTCACTCAGAAATACCTCTTTTTTTATATGAATAGGGGAAATATATTTTTGTATAAATGTATTAAGATCTTCATCAAAAAATTGTACTTTAACTCTTTCTTTTTCATCTGAAGGAATATCTATAATCTTTACAACATCTCCACTAGATAGTGTTTGTTTGCCATTTGTATTTAAAGTGCTTCCCGTTATGTTTTCATAAACTCTTATTCCAATCTTTTCCCTTTTTGTTTCTTGTCTATTTTTTAATTCTACACAAACTCCTGTTATAATAATATTACTTACAGGGACCATATATTCTGTATCTTCAATGCGTACATTAATCTCACCTTTTCTAGGTGAATTGGAGGAAGTAATGGCGTATGTCCCATGATTAAGTCTATCTTTCTTTGAAAATACTTTTTTGATTTTCTTTACATTAACCACATATTGTGTATATGGATCAATAACTATTACATTTATGTTTTTATATATCCGCCCGCCGTATTTATTATCCCTCTCCACCTGCTTGCAACTAATATATGGATTTGTATCACTTTTGTGAATCCCCTCCGAAGAAGAAGTAGGTTGTGATTTTCCACCGGACGGAGATATTTTTTTTTTTAGAATAGAAGTTATTTCCTCTTGAAATTTTAATTTTTTCGCAACATCATCTGGGGTCAACATATGCATTCCTATAGTCTTTTTATGTTTTAACAATTTTTCTGCATTCTCCGAATATGTTATTAATGAATGTATTTCTTCTGAAGGAACATATTCTAATAATTCTTGAATAAATTTTATAATTCCATAATTATCATTATTGTATATTTCATCTTTCTTGAATATCATAGATGGATTATTTTCATTATTTGAATAGATGATATTAAGAATTGAGAAATAAATCAGAAATTTAAAAATTGTATTTTTCCCGTCCTTTATATATTCTGTATCACCTACATGTTTGTTAAAATCTCCAACTTTCACAATTTGCACATTTAATAGTTCGGGATCTTTAGAAATTATATCTAAAATAGATTTTTTATGATTCATTCCTTGGGTTATCTTTCCATCTCGATAATTCATATTATATGATTCTAAACCATCTAAATAAAAATTCCACTTCGAAATGAAAACTAATTGTAAATATTCCAATATATTTTCAAGAATCCCCTTTGTTTGCGAAGATTGCTCTATCGGATTGAGTTGCAGCTCGGCCACTCGAGCCTCCGCCGCCGTAAACTCTTCCTTCTTCTTCCTACTGTGGATGCGCGCGCGTTCGAGCTCGTGCAGCCAAGCTGCATGCGACGACCCTTCTTTCGGATTGCGTTCCAGCTCAGCCAGTCGAGCCTTCGCCGCCGTAAACTCTTCCTTCTTCTTCATACTGTGGGTGCGCGCGCGTGTGAGCTCGTGCCACCAAGCTGCAAGCGACGACCCTTCTTTCGGAGTGCCTTGCAGCTCAGCCAGTCGAGCCTCCGCCGCCCCCAGCTCTTCCTTCTTCTTCCTACTGTGGATGCGCGCGCGTGCGAGGTCGTGCCGCCAAGCTGCATGCGACGGCCCTTCTTTCGGATTGCGTTCCAGCTCAGCCTCCTCAGCCTCCAGCCGCGCCAGCTGGGTCTTCTTCTCCACAATGCGGGAGCGCGCAAGTGCTAGTTGTGCTGGATAATTATCGTCTAGAAAATCACTAACTTCTATACAAAATTTTAATACAACATCGTAACCGTTTGCTTGTGGTATTTCATTGTGGCGGCGAATAATACTCTGTAGTGCTTGTTTTTTAGATAAATTTCTTGACTTTCCTTCATTAGTTTTATCAATGAGATCTTGTACAGTGAAAATATTACAGTTATACAATAATTTTAATTTATAAGCATTCAGTCTACTTGGCAATCTATTCCCTATCAATATTATTGGATCGTCTAGTTCTAAAATGTCCATATATATATATATATATATATATAATCGTTTATTATAGTTTTGGAATTAAAATTTAAAATTAAATAATTTACCTTTCTTAAATCTCTTTTATATTTTTATCATTGATATGACAGGTTTATGATCGGAATGTAATAATTTATCTCTACTTTTAGAATTGAAAATTTTAGGGATAGTCATGGATATTTGTTTAACTTTATTATTTGTAAGAATATAGTCTCCTGTATTAGTAAAATGCCCCCATTGATGTCCCGATTCATGCCAGCAACAAGATTTTAAACTTGCCTGTAATTGTTTTTTTGTTTTATTATGACTCAATTTAACTCTTATATTTTTAGATTTTTTAGTTTTCAATTTTCTCTTATTTTTTAATGTAATTGTCAATGGTTTCTCTTTTGTAATTAATGCTTTATCGTCATTAAAATCCCCCATAACAATGATTTTTGTATCTTCATTACTGAAAGCATTGATTATTTCTTTTATTCCCGAATTCATTATTTCTTTTGACAGAATTTTAGGTAATGTTTCAGTTACCCAGGGAGAATGTAAATTTATTAATATGAATGTTTCATCCCCCTTTTGTGTTAATACAATTAAACATGGTCTATCATCTTCTTTACCACTTAAATTAAAAGAGTAGCTCTTTTGTTTTTTCCCGAAAATAGTTGGATCCCACATTAAACTAACAATCGATCTGCCAATTTTTCCTCTTTCGTGTGCTTTTAAATATGGCTGAACAGCTCTAATTTTCTTTTCAATAGCCGAATTTACCTCTTGAATACCCATTAAATGTAATTGTTTCAATTTTCCCAATTTTCTTACAGCATTATCGGTACATTGTTTACCGCCTCGTTTATATTTGGTTCTACAAGCTTTTACAAAGTCTTTTTCACTACCAAGTTCTTTATTAACTTGCGTCGCCCAGCTCATATTATAAGTTAAAACATTGATTAACATATAATAAATGAAAATAAAAAATTAATGTAGAATTACAAGGGTATATATATTATTTTCTATCTTCAGGATTCAAATAATCGTAGCCTAAGAAATCAAATATCTCTTTTTCTGTAAGAAAAGTCTTATCAACTTTCTTTTTATTTTCGGTATATTTTATTGAGTACTCGTTCATCGTATATCCCATAATCAATGCATCCGAACGCATCTTTTGATTGAAATCTCCTGAACCGGTGAAGTATAGAATTGCGAAAGGATATTCATCTGGTTTTGTATACATAATATCTATTCTTCGATTGCAAGGAGAAATATCTAATTTTCCCATACCCATATATTTCTTAGAACCTCTCGCCAACTGACATGTTAAATATCCCTCGCTAGTAAGTTTATCAATGAATTTATCATAAGTCTTTTTGTTCGAACATTTCAAGAGAAGATCTATATCTCCACTATCAGGTTTCTTTCTCCGATAAGAACCAGCTATCGTTAATTCAGAATCTTCATCAATTGATTTCAAAGTATTCTTCAGATAAATTTCATGTTGTTGAATTTCTTCATAGGGGATCCTTTGTTGAATATCATCAAAATAATGAAGACCCTTCAGTTGAGTATCATTCAAATGTTCAGAAATTGTTTCACATTTTCTCAAATCATCTATTGTGGTGAATCCACTTTCGAGAAGTTTCTTTGCGTGCTGTTTACCTACTCCATGAATCTTGAGAAATTCTTCCAGAGGATTCTTTTTATTCTTAAGCTTAGTCCATTCTTTTAGAGAACCGGTTTCAACTATTTCACAAATACGATTGATTGTACCTTGACCAATACCCTTAATCTTTGTTAAGTTCTCTGGTTTCAATTGCTCATCACTTTTCAATGTCTTCAAAATCTTATTTATTTTTGTATATGTCTTGACTCTGAATGTATCATAATTTTTGCGATAATAATCTTCCATCTGAACAAATATATCTATCACTTTTGATAGATTTTCAATCGATTGCTTCTCTTCTTTATGCTCTTTGATAATAACATCATCTCTAATTCGAAGATATCTTCCAAATCTAGGAAGACCCTTGGTTGTAAATCCAGAACATTCATAAGTTATAATTGTTCCTTCTGGATGCGTTTCTTTGAAATTTGTTCGAATTGTATCATCCATTCCAGATAATGTAAATACATGGTCTTCATCTTCATCAATAGACATATATGTATCATGATTCTTGAGTGGTTTACAAATGAAACTTCCTAAGAATCCATCATATTTGCTACCTTTTTGTCCCATTTTGTAGTCAATAATAATTGCTTCTCTATCAAGAGACGGTTTGACTTTCAAAAGATAAGATGTTCTTCCTCCAATATAAGGAGAATTTGGATGCTTCAACATCAATCCTTCTCCATCATTATCAATAATTTCTTGATACAAATCTTTCATTTGTTTGACAGATTTTATGACTGTTTGTTTGGCATATTTCAAAGGACATTGTTTTACACCTTTGGGCAATACAATATTAGATTCTTTCATCTTTATAGGCCAACATTTTCGAGTAAATTTAGTCATATAAGATAGATCTTTCAATCTTTCAGTGAAGGGCTTTTCTGAATGACAAAGATCATATACTTGATATTGTATACTTGCCCAACTCTCAGATGTATGTGTTTTCTTACGAACTTCTCCCACTAATTCGAAATTATCTCGACCTGCCCACAGTTCTCCATCAATTCCATAATCTCCTAAAAGTTCATATGAAGGCATAGATTGAGTGAACCATTCTGGAGCAATAAAAGACTTTCCATTCCGCGAATAAAACATTCCTACTAGTTTATCATCAATTTTCTCATAGACAAAGATACATCTGTATCCGTCAAACTTCTCTGATGCTACCCATCCAATGGGTGCTTCTTTATATTCTTTTTCATTTTTCAGAGGTGTCATCCCTGTTTGAAACTCTTTAGCGAGCATTGCTTCAATTTTCATTGTTCTTATATTTATAATGATATCAAATCTATAAATAATATCAAATTTAATGTATATTAAATAAAGGATGCCTAATAGAGAAAGCTCGTTTGATTATGATTATTATCCTCAAAGAAGACAAAATATCACTGATTATTTATTAAGTGATTCAGATTGAAAATATATTTATAATTTTAAAATAATAATTAGACTCTTTATATCAGAATCATTTAATATAGTTTAAGAATTTATTCATAATTAAGATATTTTTTTTTTCTTGCCACTTTTTCGGATACTTCTTTTTGTCTTTCCTTTTTTACCTCCCCCTTTTGTTCTTCTTTTCTTTTTATTAAATGGAGAAATTTTTGATGCAAATTTTTTTATTGATTTCATTTTTGATTTTTTTGATTTCCCTTCTTTTTTAAAAGGAGCATTTTGTTCATGAAATTCTGATACGCGCGCGCATTTAATATCATTTCTTGTTACTTCTATTTTTCCCTTCATAAGTTGATTATCAGGTAGTTCAAGAGTTATTATTTTTGTATTACCAGTATTGTAACCTCTTTGACGATAATACGGAGCAGTTGAATCCTCGGGGATATGTGAGACCCTGAATCTACCACCATTTACGAGTTCAACGCACATACCAGCAACAACTAAATCTACTTTACTTAAATCGACTTCATATTCATTTACTCCTATTTGAACATTAACTTTTCTGTTTTTAAAGTAATCACTAAATTTGAATCGATGATCTCTTAGTTGACCGCCACTCAGTTTGGGACCGGGGTTTGGTTTTGGTTTAAACCATTCTCTTTGTTCCGGTGTTAATCTTGTCTGTGCGGATACACCGTGTGGAAATTCATGTATACGACTAAGAACACTGTAAGTTTTTCCGGAATGTTTGTCTATTTTTCCTACTCTTTTTAATCTTACTTTACCTTGTTGACAATCAGAATTCATAAGCATTGCTGTCGAATTTTCATAGCCATATGGTAAGAATCTTCCATTTTGACAATCATAATCTTTATATTTTTCGAGTTCCTCTATATTCACAATAGGCAAATTCCTAATGACTTCTGACCCCAAGCGACCTATTTTAACCCCCACATATTCTCTTTTAACTCTATATATCTGTAATCCTCCTTTATTCTTATTCATTATCCATTCACTATAATATTCATTATCATCCGATTTTTCAATCCTCCATTTTGTTCCATGATAAGTAAAGACTTCTTGTCTCATACCCGGATTAATAGTAAACTTAGACTTCTTATTAGGTTTACCTTTCGAGTAGTAATATAGAACAATGGGGTATTTCATATGATTCTCCACTTGCATCGTGATTGCCCCCTTAGCACCCAATGGATAATCCTGATCAATTTCTTCAAAAACCCAAAGTTCCTTGTCTGGTTCAACTATACCCTTATCAGCTTCTTTTAAATATTTATTCAACCAGTATTTTTTTTCATGCTCGGGCATCCCGGTTTCGTGCATTCCTACATGAATTCTATATTTGCGGTCTTTTCTTCTCCTATTAATAGATGAATCATTAGATGAATCATTTTCATCTATTTCTCCAAAAGCGGATTGGTCTGAAAAAGGCATTCTATATATTTACAAATATAAATAGTCTAAATCCCCTTATATTTCAATTGTTGAGAAAACAGGTTTATGATCAGAATATAATAATTTATCTCTACTTTTTGAATTAAAAATTTTAGGAATATTCATAGATATTTGTTTAACTTTGTCATTTGTAAGAATATAATCTATAAATAATAGAAAATTTTAATATATGTTATAGTAAGATGCCTAATAGAGAAAATGATTCATCTATTAATAGGAGAAGAAAAGGATTAAGAAGAGATTATAAAAGATATCCATCTAGAAGTACTAATATTATGAAGAGTCTTGAAAGTAAAGGGAAAAAGCTTTCAGAAAAAATAAAAAAATATGTGGAAAAGAGAAATCGTTCAAGAAATTATCGTAGAGGGACAAAAGAGAGAAGTTTAAAAGACAAAATAAAAAAATCATCATTAAAATTAATGAAAAAATTTCCTACGAATTTCAACTTACTCAAACAACTTAATATATTGGCACAATCAATTAAGGGGAGTCGCGTTTACTTTAACGGAAAAGTTGAAAATAGAATTGATAAAAATGGCCATACTTATATGGATCTTAAAGAAAGACCCACTGGTTCTCCTGAAAAACCTATGAAATGTAGATTAAGTAGTTTTTCTTGTGGGCTTAAATTTAACATGACAACTGTATCCGAATTTAATTCATTAATGGACGACTATAATGATCAAATTGATAGAAACTTTCCTGATTCAGTTGGTAAAATGAAGGCTTATTTGTTAATTACACATTGTCCCACTTCAATAGGAAGGGGAAAATATGATACAAGTCCTGTATTATACAACAATATGGCTAGTTATTGGTTAACTCATATAGAAATTATAATTGATTCAGAAATATCCGAAGATTCAAATATATATTCATATGGAATAGGAAATAGTAGAAGATATGAACCAACCGTAATGGGTCCTACAATGAGAGACTATTGTAATTTATCTTCAAGGGATAGAAATTCAAATGATCTTGGGAATTCGAACTCAACATTTGGGATTGTGTGTTTGGGCAATTTTGAATTTAGCAGAAGATACAGGAATTACGGAAGTTTAGCAAACAAATTATTTCAAAGTTTGTCTGAGCAACCCTTGCCTCAAATTTTTCTTAGAAATATAAAACCAAATGGAGAAAAATTACCAATAAAACCACTAGTTGGTTCTTGGAAAAATGATATTTATGAAGATAATAATGGAAATGAAAGAGATTTTTGTTACATCACGCGGAAAGAAGAAATGGAAAGAAAATATACATTGTCTAAACTATTTTTACCTATTAATTATGATTTCCTTCATTTCAATTGCCAGACATTTATAAAAGGATTTTTATCTATCTTGAGATGTTCTACTTCAAAAAATAAAATGACTCTGCATAATCGTGTTTCTTATTATTTTGTTCCATTTAAAGAAAAAGATAAAAATAATCTAAAATTAGATGTTGTTCAACTAAATAAAACAACGAGAGATGCTATTACAAAAATGAAAACATGGGGAGAAAACCAATGGGAAAAATGGCAAGAAAATAAAGGGAGATATGATAGAAGAGATTATGATGATGATTCGAGAAGATATGATAGAAGAGATTATGGTGATTATTCGAGAAGATATGATAGAAGAGATTATGATGATGATTCGAGAAGATATGATAGAAGAGATGATGATTCGAGAAGATATGATAGAAGAGATGATGATTCGAGAAGATATGATAGAAGAGATGGTGATTCGAGAAGATATGATAAAAGTCAAGAAAGTAATTATCAAAGGTCTAGAGAGGATGATGAATCTCGCAAATCTGATAAAAGATATGATCAAATATATGATAGAAGTCAAGAAAGTAATTATCAAAAATCTAGAGAGGATGATTACCTACAAAGAAACTTTAGCGATAATTCATTTCAAGATAGAAAAGGAAATCATAAAAAACAAAGGGATTTTGAAAGACAAATGGAAAAGAGCGAAAAAGAGTTGGAACGAGAGAGAAAATTAATGAAAAAAGAATTAGAACGCGAAAGAAAATTAATGGAAAAAGAGTTAGAACGCGAAAGGAAATTAATGGAAAGAGACTCAAATAGATATAATAAAGGTTCCTTTGGTGAAGAAGCTCGGGATATGGTCAGACAGGGGGTGGGCGATGGAGGTAGATCGGGCGATGGAGGTAGATCGGGCGATGGGGGTATGGGAACACCTAAAAGTAAAAAAAAGAGAAATTATAGTAAAGGAAAAGCAAGAAGAGAAAGAATTTCTGAAGGATATAGTCCAGCTTTCTCCATTGGTCCAAAAAAATCTAAAAATAAAGATGAACCCCCGCCCCCTCCTTCTAGTAAACCCCCCGAAATCAATGGTGTAGTGGGTCGCCCTCAACCAGGGAGCAATTTTAAACCGAACTCTCGATTTAAAAAACCTATTCAAGGGGAGGCTATGACAGTAGGAAAAACACCAAAGGACCGTATTAAAAAAATCAAAAAAGGATTTTTTCGTAGAAAAAAGAAATCCGAATCAAAGGGTTTTCCTAAAAAGAAGGGGACATTTTCTAAAATGTTTGGAAAAGATAAAGATATTCCACCACCACCACCAAGCAAACCACCTAGTTTTAATGGGAGACAGGGTCGTCCTCAACCAGGTTCGGAATCACCCATTATCAAGAATCCAAGCAAAAAGGGAACACTTTCTAGATTATTTAGCATAAATAAGGGGGGAAAATCTTCGCCAATATTAACCGGTGAAATAATGAATTCTAAAAGTAAATCTAATTTACCCAAAGGTGAAGTTATAACAAGAGATGGATCTAAATTATCATTAAGTAAATTATTCGGGAAATCTAGAAAAGGATTTACAAGCGATAAAACACAAATGACCTTCGGACCTGAAGGTAAATCAGGATCACTCAGTAAATCATTAAGTAAATTGAGATCAAAATTCCAAAAACCCGCATTTATATCTAATAATAAAACACAAATGACCTTCGGACCTGAAGGTAAATCAGGATCACTCAGTAAATCATTAAGTAAATTGAGATCAAAATTCCAAAAACCCGCATTTATATCTGATAATAAAACACAAATGACCTTCGGACCTGAAGGTAAATCAGGATCACTCAGTAAATCATTAAGTAAATTGAGATCAAAATTCCAAAAACCCGCATTTATATCTGATAATAAAACACAAATGACCTTCGGACCTGAAGGTAAATCAGGATCACTCAGTAAATCATTAAGTAAATTGAGATCAAAATTCCAAAAACCCGCATTTATATCTGATAATAAAACACAAATGACCTTCGGACCTGAAGGTAAATCAGGATCACTCAGTAAATCATTAAGTAAATTGAGATCAAAATTATCACTGAGTCCTTCAAAATTGAAATCAGGATCACTCGGTAAATCATTAAGTAAATTGAGATCAAAATTATCACTGAGTCCTTCAAAATTGAAATCAGGATCACTCGGTAAATCACTAAGTAAATTGAGATCAAAATTATCACTGAGTCCTTCAAAATTGAAATCAGGAACACTCAGTAAATCATTAAGTAAACTTAAACCCAAATTATCACTGAGTCCTTCAAAATTGAAATCAGGAACACTCGGTAAATCATTAAGTAAACTTAAACCCAAATTATCACTGAGTCCTTCAAAATTGAAATCAGGAACACTCAGTAAATCATTAAGTAAACTTAAACCCAAATTATCACTGAGTCCTTCAAAATTGAAATCTTTATCACCTTCAAGATTAGCAAAACCATTCAAATCTTTATCAGCTTCAACATTATCAAAACCATTGAAATCTTTATCACCTTCAAGATTAGCAAAACCATTCAAATCTTTATCAGCTTCAACATTATCAAAACCATTGAAATCTTTATCAGCTTCAACATTAGCAAAACCATTGAAATCTTTGAGAAGTATACCCGCAGGGAAGATTGCAAAACCATTGAAATCTTTATCAGCTTCAACATTAGCAAAACCATTAAAATCTTTGAGAAGTATACCCGCAGGGAAGATTTCGAGTGGAACAAATAAAATTATGGGGGGTACTGTAAAGACGCTTAAAAAAATACCTATGAAAAAGATTGCATCTACAGGTTCTTCTTTAGGAAAAGGAATAGGAAAAACTATTAGTAAAATACCTATGAAAAAGATTGCATCTACAGGTTCTTCTTTAGGAAAAGGAATAGGAAAAACTGTTAGTAAAATACCTATGAAAAAGATTGCATCTGTGGGTTCTTCTTTAGGAAAAGGAATAGGAAAAACTATTAGTAAAATACCTATGAAAAAGATTGCATCTACAGGTTCTTCTTTAGGAAAAGGAATAGGAAAAACTGTTAGTAAAATACCTATGAAAAAGATTGCATCTACAGGTTCTTCTTTAGGAAAAGGAATAGGAAAAACTGTCAGTAAAATACCTATGGGAAAGATTGCTAAAGGGACTGCTTCTGGATTGACAACGGGATTAAAATTGGGTGCTACAGCGTTAAGTTTACCGTTTAAGTTGAGACGCGAGCTCAAAGACTCCACGCGTAAACGCAATATTAAAGGGAGAAAAACTAGGCGGAGAAAAAGGAAGGGAATATGAGATCTAAATAATTATTCCGTTAAACTTTTATAAATCATTTATAGTCTATTTATAAATACTTGTATAATGGATATTAATATCACTAATTTCACAGATCAAGAAATAGCAGATATATGTTGTAAATATGGAATAATACAAGCATGTGATTTACATAAATTTTCAAGAGATCAAGTTATATCTGAGATAAACCGCTGGTGTAGATATAAAAAACAATCTTATAGACAAAGATCGAATTCTTCTCCAAATATTTTAAATCCTACAGATGTGAAAACAATTAATCCAACAAGTTCTCAAAATACACCCGGTTTAAAAAGAGTAAATTCGGCACCTATGAATATAAATAAGATGGATTATACGGCTCATGATAGAAAAACTGATCCGCCTCAAGCGAACACTCAATTTCAAAGAGATAGGAGAATGTCAGAACCATTTACTGATAAAGAAAAAGAATATGCGAGAGAAGACCATCACAATAAACAGATGTATAATCAAAGTCAAGTAAATGTTCAAAAACAATTAGAAGATCCAAATATGAAACAATATGATGCTTTGTCAATTTATCCAAAAGTTAGAAGATTAATTGCGATTGGAGATCTACATGGAGATTTAAGGGTCACCTTGATAGCACTGAGATTAGCAAAAGTTATACCGCAGGATATTTTTCCATATAATGTTGATAAAATAAGCTGGTGTGGTGGAGATACTTGGGTCATTCAATTAGGAGATCAGATTGATAGATGTCGCCCAGATTCTTGGAAGAAGAATTGTATTGAAGATTTAAATGATGTTGTTGAAGATGAAGGAAATAATATGATGATTATTCAAATATTCCAAAAATTAGATGCTATGGCTAGAAAAGATGGTGGTCGTGTATTAGGATTACTAGGAAATCATGAGTTAATGAATATTGATAGAGATTTTAGATATGTTTCTCCAGCTGAATTTAAAGAATTTGTTCCCCCCAATGAAAGGGAAAAGAAATATACAGATGATGGATATCCCTATGGATATTATCACAGATTAAAGGTGTTCGAAAGGGGTGGAAATATAGCAAAACATTATGCTCTTCAGAAATCTTCCATTATGATTGTTGGTAAAAATTTATTTGTTCATGGTGGATTAAGTCATGATTTGGTATCAAAATATTCAATTCATGAAATAAATCAGATTGTTAAAAAATGGTTATTAAAACAAAGCGACGAAAAAGAAGATGCTATGTTTAATGAAATATTCAGGGATGAAGATGATATGTCGCCATTTTGGTGTCGTTTATATTCAGAGGAAGATGGATATGGCGAAAATACAGAACAAGGATTTAATAAATTATTAGAGATTATTAATTCCAGAAATAAAAAATTGAGGCCAGTAGAAAGAGTTGTTTTAGCACATACTCCTCAATTTATGGAAGATAGATATATGAATTCTATTTACAATGAAAGATTATGGAGAATAGATGTTGGAATGTCTCGTGCATTTGGACAACATGATGGTTGTGGAGATAATAAATATCGTCAAATACAAGTTCTTGAAATATTAAATGATGAAGTATGTAATAAATTAATGGCTCCTTATCAGGGGAGATTACCCTGTGAGGGTATTGGAGACGAAGCTTCTTTAGCTGCACCCAATTTCTTGTAGTTTATCTAAATCTTTACCAATTTTCCATTATCTACTTTTGGATTCGCTTTACATAAGACAGCTTTACATACTTTTTTATTATCATATTGACAATTATGATTATGGGGTAGTTGATGTTTTACACAAAATATATGACCACATCTACAAGTGAAATTCATCATATTGCATTTTTTGCGACATTCTTTACATCTAATTTTATTCGATGATTTTGTGGATTTTGAAGAGGAATCCATTGTAAGATAACTATAAATATTGTTATTTATTAATATCATCAAATTTATGGAAATTTTACATTATATTTTACAGTAATATGATTATCAACCCCCCTTGTAGGACCTCCCATTATAAATGAATACATTCTCGCTTTCCCCCAAGATTCGGCTGTTTGATTTGGTCTTGATCCTGCTGAGTAATAAGCACCCATTCCTTTCTTCACAACTGCTTTGAGTGCTTTTACAGGTATTCCAGTTTTTTTTGATATCTGTTTGTATGTTTTGACATTTGGACCATATTTATCATGAAATTTCTTAGTCCACCCACTTTCGTGATTTTTAAATGATTTTAATTTTGGTCTTTGAAAATATTTTTTTGTTTTGTAAAGTTTTCTTGATTTTTTTAAAGACCGAATCTGTTTCTTTCTATCGTTTTTTGATAACCCCCCATAATATCTTCTAGGTATTTTTATTGTCTTTTTCATTCTTTATATATATGAACATATATTTTCAATAATATCTATTGGAATTATATCTAAAAATGCGAAAGCTAATTTCTTTTCTTGATTAATAATCTTTATTTCATTATCTATAATACGATACAATTCTTTTCCTACATACATATTCCAACCTGTAATACTGTATTCCTTTTTTATAATTTCGTTTTCGACTAGTTTCTTAATTATTGATTTCAATGAATTCTCATCAATTTTATTTTGATAAGCTATTATTATTCTTTCAATTGCATCTTGTTGATTAATTGTGACAGAACCGAAATAATCTAGCATTAATTATCACTTACAATATAGACTAATAATATAATGATTATAACTATGTAATAATTATCAAATTTAATATCAACTTTTGTAATTTTTTCTCTAGCTTTTTTATTCGATAAGATATCTTTTTTTAACTCTCGATTAACCATATTGTGTATATTGATTAGCCAATCAATTAAATTTTCTTTAGTATCTAGCGCTTCTTCAATAGGATATTCAATGATATTTTTTTGATAATTCATAGCACATTTTTCACAAGGGAGAACTGAAGATAAACTTTTAAAAAATAATGCATAATTATTTCTATCTGTATTTGTAGGTTTTATAGGATAACCCATCGTTACATAGTGTAAAAATTTCCATCCATGTGGCCCCCATATTTCAGGATTAATAGAATTATTCTCCATATATATAATACTAATTTAAAAAAAAGATTAGTTATACTTATAGTATGAATAATTGTAGAAATTGTGGTAAATCTGGTCATTTACAAAACAAATGTAAACAACCTATAATAAGTTGTGGGAATATACTTTTTAGAAAAGATGATAATGAGTACAAGATATTAATGGTATTAAGGAAAGATTCTATTTGTTATATTGAATTATTAAGAGGAAAATATAATTATAATGATAAAAAATATATACAAGTTTTGATAGATAATTGCTCATTAGAAGAAAAAGAAAAATTAAAGAATATAGAATTCTCTGTTTTATGGAAAGAATTATGGATGATCGATAGTGATGAATATTTAAAAAGTAATGATTATAAAAAAGCTTCCATAAAATTTAATCGATTGCGGAAGGGATATAGTAATAATAATGATTTGTATCAGTTAATTAATTTTATTAATAATTCAAAAACAGAATATGAATATACTGAATGGGAAATACCAAAAGGGAAAAGAAAGATCAATGAAACAGATTTGATGTGTGCATGTAGAGAATTTCAAGAGGAAACGGGATACGAATCGAAAGATTATTCTGTTATCAAAAATATAGAACCTATCAAAGATAGTTTCAAAGGTTTAAATAATTACAATTATAAATATATTTATTTTTTTTCGAAACTGTTAAATTATGATAAAGAATTAATCATTGATCAAACAAATCATGAACAATGTTCAGAAATAAAAGATATAAAATGGTTTAATGAAAAAGAATTAGTTGAAATTATCAGGAAACATCACATAAATCGAATCAATATAATCAAAGATATTTTTAAATTCTTGAATGATACATCTGGATTTATTATTTAATATTATTATACTGTTATAATATAATGATAGAATATTTTAAAAAAGATCATTTAAAAGAAATAGATGAAAAAATCGAAGAATGTGTATCAGAATTTGTGAAGCATGAATTTAAAGATTTATATGAATTATACGATAAAATTAAAAAGAAAAATATTAATGTATTATATATAAAATCTAAAAAATTTATTAACTCTAAGGATGATAAATTAGTAAAAAAAATCAATAAAATAAATTCTAAATTTATGCAAGAATGTTTATTAGAAGCAATTCGTATAACAATTGATAAAAAAACAACAAATGATATAAATAATAAACAATCAAAGTTGGTAAAAGAAATAAAAGATTATAAAGTGAATTTTGAATATTATCCTGATATAATTGAAAATGATATATCTGAAAAAATATATTCCAAGAAAGAATTAAGATTACACTCATACAAGAGTGATATAGGAGAAATAGAAGATAAATGTAATCGTAAGTATTTTGAATTAGCACCACATCAGTTATTCCTAAAAAATTTAATATCATCAAATACAAATTATAAAAGTTTATTAATATTTCATGGTGTGGGCGTAGGTAAATCTTGTTCAGCGATATCAATCGCTGAGAATTTCAAAGATATTTATGCGGATCCAGAAAATAGAATAATAATTTTAGCTTCATCAAATATACAGATTGGATGGAGAAAAACAATATTTGATCCTTCTAAGACAGATAATCAATGTACTGGATCAACTTATAGAGATATAGATTCGTCTAAAGAAACAGAATCATATAAAAAAAGAAAGATAAATAAGAAAATAAAAAAATTTTATCAATTGCATGGTTATTCATCATTTGCAAATATAGTGAAAAAACAATTAAAACAAAACAACGGATATATAACAGATCCTTTTGAGAAATTGAAAGCTGATAAAGAATTTATAAATAAAACTTATTCTAATAGAGTTTTAATCATTGATGAAGTTCACAATATCAGAAACAATACATATGAAGATAAAGAAAGCGAAAGAGATACAATACACTATATAGAAATGGTGATAAAATATTCTGATAATTTGAGATTGTTATTACTTACAGCAAATCCAATGTATAATATGGCTACCGAAATCATTTGGATTTTAAATATGCTTTTAATGAATGATAAGAGAAATATAATTTATGAAAATGAAATATTTGATAGCAATAAAAATATTATTGATCCCAAAAAACTGCAAGAAATATCAAAAGGATATGTATCATATTTAAGGGGGGAGAATCCTGTATCTTTTCCTATTAAATTATATCCGCAGCATGATAAATATCGTATTATCAAAAATCCAGGTATAAAAAATGATATGTTTGGATCTCGTATAGATTCGACTTTATCTTTTTTAGAATTATTTTCATCTAATTTGTATGATAATAATGGTTTGACTTTTCAGGGTAAATTATATTTAAATGATATAGAAAAAAGGATACAAAAAGATCTGGGAAAAAAATTACAAATACAAGATGAAAATACATTATTACAATGTTCCAATATTATCTTTCCGAATCCAAATCCAACAGATGAGAGTTCGATTGATGAATTTTATGGAGAGAAAGGTTTAGAATCTTGTTTTACCAGAACAACTGGAGGTATGTATTCTTATAAAAAAGGTGTCCCTGAATTTCTAAGAATAGAAAATAAAGAAGATAAACAAGCTATTCTCAAAAATTACGCATGTAAAATAGATACAATTATTCAAAGTATCAATAAAAGTGAGGGTATTGTCTTCATTTATACAAACTGGATTTATTCAGGAGTCATACCATTAATTTTAGCACTTGAGCAAAATGGATATACAAAATATGATAATAAAAAATATCTTAAAACAAAATCAAAAATAGATCCTATATCTTATTTTGGAAAAACAATGGAAAAATGCAATCAATCTGAAAAGGAAAAATTTAAACCAGCTAAATATATGGTTATAACAGGTGGACAAGATAATCTTAGTAATCAATTAGAAAAAGAATTGAAAATAGCAACTCATTCACATAATTTTGATGGTAAAAATATAAAAATTATTATTGGATCTACAGTTGCAAGTGAAGGTCTTGATTTTAAAAATATCAGATCAATTCATATTCTTGAACCATGGCATAATTTAAACAAATTAGAGCAAGTTATAGGAAGAGGTATCCGCAATTGTTCTCATTTAGATTGGAAAGATTCGAAAGATAGAAATGTGACAGTTTATTTACACACTACAAAATTAAATAATGATAATGAAACTATAGATACATTTCTTTACAGATATTCAGAAAGAAAATCTGTACATATTGGTATTGTTGAAAATATACTGAAAAATAATGCTCTTGATAAATTCTTTTTTAAAACAAATAACAAAATTAATGAGAAAGATATTGAAAAAATGAAAATTAAGCCAGCTCATCGCGATTCAGTAGAATATTTCCATAGACCAAATGATAAAGATTATTCAAGAGTGTGTTCTTTTTTAAAATGCGACGAATACTCTATCCCTAATAAAAAAATTAAAATAAATAATGATACTTTTACAACGCAAAATACAAAGCCATTAATTAATGTTTTTAAAAAACGAATCTCAAATTTATTTACACAGTATCCCTTATATACAATCAAAGAAATATTACATAACTTGAACGATTATGTCGAAGTATCGGATTACAAAGAATATGTATTTTATTCTTTGAAAAGTATGATCGTTGATAAATACCCGGTTTATAACTGTAATTATGAGAAAGGATACATTATTAGTCGCGATAATTATTATTTATTCCAACCCTATTATAATGAAGATTCAAATATCCCTATTTATTATCGTATAAACAAAGGTGTTACAAAAAATAATAAATTCATGATATATCAAGATGAAAAAGAAAACTATGATTCAATAAAATTAGAGACTATGAATTATTCAAAAGCTGATATTTTAAATATTTATCATAAAATATTTGACTATCAATGGAATGATTTTGAAATCAATGTTTTAAAATATTTCGATATATATGATACATATAATCTACACAAATACAATTATATTTACGACAGACTTTCATATAAAGAAAAAATAGTACTATTTTACAGTATATTTCAATATATTCACCATGATATAAATTATTTTGATGTAGATCATATGAATATTTTAATAGATATTTTAATGAATAATTTACTTTATAATGATTCTGGTAAATTTATGAAAGTGAAATCTAGAAAGCAAAAAGGTATCAATTATTTTTATATTTATCAAAATCAATGGGAAAGACCCTTATTTTTTCATTATAATATTAATGGGACAATTGAGCATATTATTTACGAAGAATCAGAAATAATTGAATTATTAAAGAAAGAAAAAAAAAATTTACCATCATTCATTGGTTACAATATTTATTCTGATAAACATGTGAATGATATAACTAATCCCAATGGAATAGTAATGAAAACATCTCCCATTACTTCGCGAAAGAAATTCAAAATCAATAAATCTCCGAAAGAAGGACCAGGTAAAATAACATTGACAGAAAGATTGCCTACGGTAGAAAAAATCATATCAAATTATATTAGTGATAATTCAGATTATATAAGAGAAGACTATTCTGATAAAGATTCCAGTAAAGTTAAAGATTCCAGTAAAGTTAAAGAATACACTTTCTTTATAGAAATATATTTAAGATTAAAGGGAATGTTTGTTTCAAGCGATTATGTATTTATTGAAACATTATAAATTTGATTTAAGAAGATATAATTATGTATATCTTATATAATATGAGCTACGATAAAATAAGTAAAGAGATGCTTGTTACAGGTGTTTTGCAAATTGATATCGGCGAAATCACGAATACTAAAAATATAGATGGATTATTGAATTATAAATTATCTAATAATATTAGCGGCGTTTGTGGAAAAGATGGTTATATTATTCCAAAAAGTTCGAAAATAATTAAAAGATCAGCAGGGAAAGTAATTGTACAAAATTCCAACAGTTTTATTGAATATAATATTACCTATAAAATCAAATCGATACTTCCATATAAAGATGAATTATATGAAGGATATGTAAATAATAATACTAAAATGGGTATAATCGCCTACATGGACAAAGAAAATATAAAACAAAGTCCAATTGTTTTCATTATTCCCCATGATTATATGAAAGATAAATCAATAAATATGGAATCTCTTTCTAAAGGAGATAAAATAACTATTCGTATTTCTGAATCTAGAATGAAATCCGGTGCTTCTCAAATACAAGTTGTTGGAACTATTGAGAGCGTTGGGTAATGAAATAATATATATAAATTATATTAGAATATGAATAAAACAGATAAACTAAAAAAAAAATTTGATATACTTGAAAATACAGATACAAAAATTTGTACAATTATTTATAATAAAATTAAAGATTACAAAATACCCCATTCAGAAAATAAAAACGGATTATTTATTAATCTTTCTTGTATTTCAGAAGAACAAATTAATTTATTAAATACCTTTTTAGATAAAGAATATGTTACTGATGATACATGTTTAGATCAAATACATACAAACAAAGAAAGGATTAAATTTCCCATACAACCTATAAACTCTTATCATATTGAATACAAACCATTTATTATTAATGATTTAGAAAAAACTATTATTGATTATAGTCTTTCTTGATTGTCATCTGAAAAATATTTTAGTAGAGGAGGTATACTAATTAATCCTCCTTTTCTTCCCATACCTACAAATAATATTCCATAAAGAAAGATAACTATTACTAGAAATCCAATAAATGGACTCCTTTTTGAAAAATCTTGTATTACTTTTAATATAGAACTTCCTCTCATATTATAATTTATTCAAATATTTTTTTACGAAAAATTATTAATATTATTTTTTTTTAATAATTCAATGTATCCTTTTCGATCCATTGAAACGCGCAATTTTCTCCTTTGTTCCATTACTCGTTCCCAACTTTTATTAATATTATTTCGATGTATTTGATGAATCTTATTATAAACATGAAATCTAACAAGAGTTAAGTAATACATCCTCTACTATTCTTATTATATTTTAATCTTTAAGTTATAAATATTCATACAATTCAAAATCGATCTCTTCAGCTCTTTCATATCTTAACGCAATTTTAGAAGCAGATATTGTATCTGGGAGCCCATCAATATCTTCAATAAAATTCGCTTGCAATAGTTCTACAAAGTATTCCTTCGTTGTTTTTTGTAATATATCTAATATTTCTTGAACTGTATTATTCGGAGGAATTAAGACCCAAGTATTTTCATTAAATTTCAAAATATTAAATCGCATTTGTATTATTTATTACTATTTCTTATTTTAAATAAATTTATACTAAATTTGATTTAAAGTTTCAATATGATTGAATAGATAAATATGGCATTAGAACTCGTTAAAAACTATAATCAAGAAAATAATTATTGTTCTAAAATTATTGAATCTTCAATTGTGGAAAAAATAAACACAGGAGATAATCAACCAATTCTACATTCTGAGTTTTCATCAATCGAACTTATTCTTAAAAATTATGATAAATTGTATAATCATATTCCAGAAAATGAAAAAGAATTTCACTTGAAACAAGTTATCCTTGATTTTATATCTGCTATGGATAGTGAATACTTTGAATCAAAGAAAATAAATAAGAAGATTTACAAAGAGAAGGTATTGAATACTAAATTGCATAGTAAATCTAATAATTTATCGATATTGTATCTTTTGAATGAGTATTATCAAAAACATTTCATATTTGTGATTGAAAGGAAATTCTATACAACGAGCATCAAAAATTATGAAAAAGTTTTCATTCAATATGATAAAAATAAGTATTCATTTTTAGAAATAGATAATGAATCTGATTATAAAGAGGGAAATTTTGATGATTTAGTTAAAATCACAACATTGATGAATGATATTAATAAATATCCATTTGAGATTTTCATAGTTCCTAAATTAGACTCATTTCAAAAGAGTAAAATTAATGATCTAAAAGATTTATCGATTAAGAATAATTTACCAATTGTAAATATAATTACAGGTAAAAATAAAGTAAAAAAAGATTTATATAGAGAATTAATGATTCATTTTATTAATTTCAATTAGATAAAGTTAGTATTATAGAAATAATAAGATTAAGTGGATAATATTTATATATATTTATATATTATATATTAATGTCATTCGATGTGTTCGTCCCGCAAAATGCGAAAACACGCGATGGGGAACCGGGTTTGCGTTTGAGATATGATAATGCTGCGGGAGGTTACCCCCATGTTAATATAGGTGGTCTTACAAATGGAATTGTTCAACCGGGTAATAAATTGGGTGTAGTTGAATCTCAAAAGAAAGGCAAAGGCGGCGCGGCGCAATATAAGGTAGTCCGTCTCCCGGATAACACGGTAGTCTCCGAAGAGGGTGGACCGGATACGCTAAAAATCTATGTAAATAAAGATCTTGTACAGCGTGGCGCCGCTGGGGCGGCTCAGTCGATATATGGAAGTTCTGGAGCTAATATCGATGCGCGTGATTTCTATAAGGAAGCCGGTTCCGGTATCACAAGGACAAATAACTACGATCGGCTTTCTCAAGATTACAAAGTCAAAACTGCACAAAATAGATCTCTTCTTTTTTATCATAGTAATGAACCTTTTTATGAATTTACAAACTTCTGGAGTCATGATCCATTTGATATTATTTTAGTTAGAGATAATAGCGGACAGCCTGAACCCGGTGTTCCTACAAGGTGGAACACAGTAGAACATGCATATCAAGCCCTGAAATTTATAAATATTGACCCACAAATAATGTTTGATCTTCACCAATCTACTGGGGCGATGGAAGCATATAAGAAAACAAGGGATTATAAAGATAGACATGGAGATTACGCCTTAACATTAGAGGGCAAGGGCCCGGGGTGTTATCATTCCATAGTTGATCCGAGTGTCGCTATGATAGACGGGCTGTTAGAGCATAAACCCTTGGGTTTATATATTAAAGATATTATCATGTGGAATCTGTTAGTTAAAAAATTTGAAAATCCAACCCTAAGGCAATTACTTTTAAGTACTTATCCGCATAAAATAGAAGAAAATGCGGTCGGACCAACTAATGGCAAACCGGATTCTTACTGGGGGAATGGTGGAACTTTGGGGAGTGGTAAAAATATACTTGGAAAAATGCTAACTGAACTTAGGAGACATATTCAGGAGATTAATAGAGGCACATCGGGGCGCGCGGGATTCGGTATGGGATTTGAATTAAGGTGGCATCCGGACAAAAATTTTTATGTGGCACCAGCTGGACAGCCCGGGTCTTCTCCTGTTCCTACTCATGTGACACAAGGTGGCCATCCTGGGTATTCTCCTGTTCCTACTCATATGGAACAAGCTGGCCCGCCTGGATATTCTCCTCCTCATGTGGCACAAGCTGGCCATCCTGGGCACTGGGGGGACCCTGTTTCTCCTCATGTGGCACAAGCTGGACAGCCTGGGTATTCTCCTGCTCCTATGGCACAAGCTGGCCATCCTGGGCACTGGGGGGACCCTGTTCCTACTCATGTGGCACCAGATTCACAGACGCACATGAAATATAAGACACAGGCGGTGGTCGCAGGAGGTCATCATATGCCGGTTGATATAGGAGATGGGACGATATTACAAGTTGTTGTACCACATGGGTTAATTCCCGGTCAGGAATTTGAGTTTTTGGCACCAGTCAGGCATTCTCCTGCTTCTTCTCATATGGCAGCTGCGCGGAAACCACAAAGGAAACAAATCGTTATTACTGCCCCAAACGCAAAAATTAAAGTTTTCGACGACCCTCGAGATGCGGTGAAAGGAAAGATGCCGAATTGGAGGGATAATGCTATAGAAGGAAACAAATATTGGGTTGATACATATGAAGATGGAAGCGCCCGACTATATAAAGTAAAGATATCTGAGGGTGACAAAGTCGACCATTATAAAATATATAGGGAGTCATCTGGGGGAGATGCAGAATTAGGTTATATCAATGCGCTCAGGGCCGCTCCCATCTCTATGGGTGGCGGAAACTATCATAAAAAGCCATTGAAATCAAAAAAAGCTTCGTATTCAAAGAATAAGAAAAAATTAAAGAGAAAGAAAAATAAAAAATCAAAGAAAAAGAAAAAATTAAAGAAAAAGAAGGAAAAAACAAAAAAGAAAAAAAATTCATCACAATACATATTTAACACGAGTTCTTCAAGAAAGAAAAAGAGAACAAAAAGATCTTAAAGAACTATCGAACAAGAATAATTTACCAATCGTAAATATAAGTACAGGTGAAATAAAGTGTAAAAAGAATTAATGATACATTTATTAATAACTAGCTCTTGAACCGAATGAATAATTTCTTCCAACTGTGACCCATAAAGTTGCAGAAATAGCTAATCCAATGACAATTCCATCATCGAATCCTTTATATCCTTTCATTGATGCGCCAATATAACTAGTTGCGCATATAACAGCAAAATAGAATAATAATACTAAATAAGCTTTGGAATATAATTTTACAAAATCACGAGTAAACATTTATACTATAGTAAATATATTTTTTTACAATTCTGTTTGTTGTTTATTCAATAAAATTTTGAACTTTTCGAATAATTCAGTACTATGAATTTTACACAATTGATATCTATTATCCAAATAATTACTCAAATTTCTCAATAATTCACCTAAGTTTATGTATTCATCTTTATGAATTTCATAGTTATATTTATTCTGATAAATAGAAATGTAAATTTCATCTTTATTATTTATCTGGTAATATTCGCATAATTTATCATATAAATATCTTTTTCTATCATCATTGGGAATATCTTTCAGTTGATTTTCCCATTGATTAAGTGATGTAATTATAGTTTCTGAATTTTTATAATTCCTTAGACTCCATAATAGTAAATTACCTTTTCTTTCATGATTAATATTTTTCCGAATTAATGATTGAGAATTATTATTCAAAGACCATTCTAAATTTTCCAAATTTACTTTATGAAAATTTTGAATAACATTATATGATATATTAGTAGAACTTATAGAACCTTTTAATTTAGGTAATTCACCTGTAAGTAAATCTTTGAAATTTTGAATATTATGAAATATAATATTTCCTTCTGTATCATGACCTCTTCTCCCCGCTCTCCCAGCCATTTGTAATATATCAGATATTGTATAATTTGGTTCTTTATATCCAGACAAAGCCACAGAACGGATAGGCAAATCAATACCTAAACATAATGTTCTATCGGAAATAACGATAGCTAATTTCTTTTGACTCAATAATTTTTGAAGGATCCAATTGTAACTATCAGGCATTGAATTAACATAAATACCTATACCTCTTTTTAATAATTGAAAGATAGGATTTTCATATTCAATTGTAATACCAGAAGATTTCTTGATTTCTTTTCGAATTGATTTTATTTCATCTCCACTCATTGGTTCACCTGATACAAAACAATAATCTGGGTGCTTCTTATAAATATCTTGCTCTCTAAAATCTGGATTATGAATAAATTCTTTCATTTCCCTTCTGAGATTCTTCGAAACATTCTTAGTAATATCTTTATTTAAGTATTGTTGATACATATTGCAAATATTTTCAATAAATTTTGATTTTTGATTGGAATCATATTCTTTCATTTTACTCTGTTTTTCTGAAACAGCATCTTTTGTTTTTATTTTTATCGATTCCTCATATATCTTTCTCTTTTTCAGATAATCTTTATAAAATTCATTCTTTTTCTCTAATATTTCATAATAAAATGGCCATTCCGCCTTTTCTTTATTATGCAACTCATTATATATGTATGTGAATATTTCCTTTGATTTATCCTCTTGTGTATGAAAATAAAGTAGAGGAAACATATTTTTCTTTTCACATTCCTTGAAAAACGGAATTATATTAGTTAGATCATTATCTATTGGAGTATCATTAATTTCAAATGATTGTATGATTTTATCTGTTTTACTATCATAATTCTTTTGAAGATGAATAAATTCTTTTTTAATAAAATTTTCATAATTTTTAGAATCATCAAGTGTGAGTAATTTATCATCTTTAAAATATGTATCTGGATCTAAATTATCAATTATTTCTTCAGCATCATCTTCAAAAGTTTCATACATTTTTTCATAAAGAGTATAACAATCATTTGGCGTGAAAGGTATATTATATATCAATTCAGGATTATCTTTATTATAACATGTGATTGGATGAACTTTCTTCAATTTATTATTTAAATATGTATATTTTTGTTGATTGATAAATCTTTTATTATATTCGATATATTCTATCTTTTTTGTAGGGTGGATCTTGGTGAAAAAATTCTTCAAAATATCTATACTTTCAATTGTAGCCGATAAAGCAATAAAATTACTTGAAATTAATTTTATAATATTTTCATATTTTTTACCATAATTGTAATCATCAATATTATGTATTTCATCAAATACACAATAATCATAATGAATATTTAATGTTGGTAGAGAATGTTCTATTATATCCGGGGTTCCAATAAATACCCTTGTATTCTTATCATATGAATAATTATTGATATTATCAATTAAAAAATGAACTTTGAAACCCATCTTGATAAAATTGGCTCCAACCTGATAAGCAACTGGTTTAGCTGGACACACATATAATATTCTATTATGAATTATACCAGCAGACATTGCTATTAGTGATTTACCAGAAGAAGTTGGTGCTCGAATAATTATTGATTTATTTTCTCTAATATGAGAAATTGTAGTTAATTGCCAATCTTCAAAATTGAATCCAGATTTATCCCAGAAATTTAATGGGCTTAGCAAATTACCCATCTCTTTTAACATATATGATTTACAATCATATTCGTTAAATTTCTTATCTAATTTTTCTATCATTTTAAGATATTCTTCATTCTTTATAAGATATTGATTATCATTCTTTAGATTATAATATAAATTCAGTATATGTTTTAGATAATCTTTTTTCCCCTTTTTTTGAAGTTTGATAAAGAATTGTAAAATTTTAAATTTAAACTGTTGTTTCCCCTCATTTGTTTTAAGTTTTTCAAAATTACTATATACATTATCTTCATCAATATGCTTGAATATATATTCAATCATTTTTGTATCATCATCTATATTTTTCCTGTGTCGAATTTTTTCTTGATTTTCGATTATAATATCTTTCTTCTTTTTGTGTTTTGATTTCTTTTTTGAAGTTTCAATTTTCTTATCTAGATCTTCAATATTATGTTTTAGATTCGTATTAATATCAATAGATAAATCTCTTATAAAAATTCGAAAATCATTGACATCTATATTCTGCCAGTTAGATTGAAACATAGCTATTATCAATATACATTTGAGTCTACCCTTTAAGCTATTTTTTAGATGAAAATAGAATATCCAATGTTTTGAAAAAACAATAAAATACAAGCAACATAACCATATATGTTCTAACAAAGGTCCAATTATCATCAATCTCAGTTAGTCTACTAAATGGATTGAATTCAGGAATTTGAATAGTTACTTCAGGTCTTTTGATAAGTAATTTATTTACCATTTCTTCAAGGAAAATCGTTTTACCCGAGATCCCACCACATACCGTAGATTCGTACTCTTTAGATAATTCAATTAGATTTTTTATTGCTTTCGGAACAATTGGTCCTATTTCTTTTAATATCATATTTAATTTATTTGTATCTTCATTTGATAAATTGTTCAAATCTATTTTATCATTATTCATAGTTTTAAATATAAGTATGCCTATGTATAAAGATTCTTCTGTAATTCCGTTAATTGGACATCTTTCAATAATATTCAAATGTTCTATACAATTGACAAAATCGTTATAGTGAATTGTTCTTAATTTATTGAATTTAGCTTTGATATATTTTATATGTTTGTCTTCTAATTCAGATAAACTATTCGCATTTTTTATATCGGATTGGATTTCTATTTCATCAAATCCTTTAGTTTCCAATAATTTATTACTACATTCTATAAATTCTTCATTTACAGAAGGTGCTATTAAATTATATAAAATATTATTATTATTATTCATAATATGTTTTTTGAATTCTGATTCATTCACAGTACCCGAATTATCTTTGTCCAATTTATCAAATAAATCATCGTTATATCCATCATCAATATCTTCACTATTTTGATTGATGTAATGAAGGACTTCCTTTTTAATAATTTGTTTTGAGTCATATCCTAGATTAAGACCCCCAATTTCATTTATATCTTTTCGAAGTTCTGAAAATTTAAATTTATCATTGATGATAATAATAGATAATAATTCATTTTTATCAATTAAATTATAATTTCGAAATGGTGAATCATAATAATTATTACTGTTCCAACCTAGTTTTGTATTTAAACGCCCTTTATTATTGATAATTTCTATTAATTCTTTCTTACTTAAAGCATTTAAATCAGATTCATTAGAATATTCTGGGTTGTTATTTAAATATTTTTTAGGAATTTTAGTTCTATTTTGTAAGAATACATTGAAAATATCATAGTTATCTAATAAATTACTTTCTGTCTGTGTTATTTTCCAATCACTTTTATTCAGAACTATTCTAAATTGATCTAGATAAACACTCTTTTGATATTCAAACCAATCTAAATTATCTCTTGAACATTGTTGTTCAATTGTTCGCATCGAGGTTGTTAATTCATTCTGAATATTTCTATCTTGAGAAATAAATGGTATATCGAAATTATCGGGACATTTTTTACATCCTAATATATCTGTATAATAATAATTTACATCATTTCCATCTGGATCTTTTGTAGGACAAATACCAAAACATATTTCATTGTATTCTTTTTGCCCATGATTTTCGCAAAATTCATTTGAATTATTCTGACATACTTCTTGAAAATCAGTATAGGTTTTTTTTAATTCTTTTTCACCATTCTCTGATACTTCTAAATTTGGACAATTTTCAATATTCATACTTTAATATATATATTTATATATATATAAATGACCAATGAAAATACATGTAAATGTGGAGGTCAGGGTTGTATTATATTTACAAACATAGATTGCGAAAATGAAAATAATGAAAATAATGAAAATAATGATCTGATTACTAAAATTCCTTATAATACATCTTCTATAGATAATTTAGAATATATTTGGGCTTTGATTATTCAAAAAGAATATTCTAATTATGATGAATGGTCATCATTATGGACTATTAAATGTATCTCAAAACAATATAAATATTTGAAAAATAGATTAAATTCTACTAATTGTCCGAAAAATAAATTTAGTAGATATAATCTAGAAGATTCTTTGAAATTAAATATATATAAAGGAGAGAAAGCAGGCGATTTTACATTAAATGATATTATAACTATGTATTTTTCAAAACTAGAAGATTTTACTAATAAAGCTATATTTGTTGAAAAATTTATGATTTTGTGTAAAATGTTAGAAAATATATTATATGGAATTATACTTTTGAATAGCAAAAAATTTGTTCATTATGACATAAATTCAAATAATATTGTAATAAATCAAAATAAATCTAAATTAATTGATTTCGGATTTATTTTTCATTATAATAAAGACATAGAGTATGATTTAAATGGCGTGAAATATAATCTATATGCAGATAATCAATATAAACACTTTTTAAGAAGAACATTTAAAGAATTAGGATGCTTGAATAATTCTACAGTTTCTGGATTATCGGCTATGACAAATAGATTTTATTCTCCATTATGTCCATTTGATTTATACAAAATTGTTATACAATATAATAGACTGAAGTCTAATAAGAAAGTTGAAAATTTAATAATAAGATTATTAAAAAAGGATTTGAAATTATCTCTAAATCCATATAACTGGAGGAAAAATTATGGTATTATAAAAGGAATTAATGAATTTATATTTGATCGATCAAATTATCATGAAGAATTAATGATGCAAATAGCCGAATCTATAGAAATATTATCCCGTGAAAAAAAATACAACCATGAAAAATATTTAGAAGTGGTTAAGAGTGTAGATATCTATTCATTCGCAACAAATATAATGTACTCTTTAGTTAATCAACTTCGTAAATTATTATCATCTAATGATAAATATTTATCGGAATTAGAATTATTTGCGCACGATGAATGGTTAAAATTTATTGAAAATATTCATTCTGAAAAATTATATAATATTATGAAAATATTAAAAAAATGCTCTCATCCAAACTCTAAAAATCGAGCTTCGGCAAATAACAAGTTATATAGAGATTATAGAAAATGTCTAAGAGAATATTTTAATAAATCAAAATATAAAAAAAGGACAAAACAAAAATATAATTAAAAGATAATAACATAATAAGAACATTATGAAGATAGCTATTACGGGGAAAATGTGTTCAGGGAAGACAACTCTGAAAAATTTTATATGTGAACATCATCCAGAATTCAAAATGTATTCATTTGGACAAAAAGTAAAAGATATTGCCTATGATTTATTTAAAATGAATCCTTCTTTCAAAGATAGAACATTATTAACATCCATTGGACAAAAAATGAGGGAAATCGATGAAAATGTATGGATCAATTATCTAATTAATAATACAAAAAATCAAGAATATTGTATTATTGACGATTTAAGATATCAAAATGAATATGAAGCACTTGTTGAAAATGGATGGAAAATTATAAAGATAAATATCACACCTGAATTACAAGAAGAAAGAATAAAACAGATTTATCCCGAAAATTATCAAGATCATTTAAATAATCGAAATCATTTGTCGGAAAGAAATATATTTGAATGGAAAGAAAATAATGGACCAATTATAACTATAAATTCATCTGATGATCCGGAAAAAATAAAAAAAAATATCCTAAGAATTATTTCTAAGTTTAAAAATAATTAAAACAATATCATATGATTTATTATGGAGAATATATTTCCGATTACTAAAAATAAATTAGTAAAAGAAAGATGGTTAAACCAAAAAATAAAATATGAAACAGATTGTACTTATCTAACAATTATAGATGAAAATGTAAAAGTTCTATATAATTGGATAGATAAAACCTCTGATATATCATTAACTACTGATAAAGATTCGTTTAGAAATGATTTTATAAATTATTTATATAATCAATATAAGGCTCAATAATGGAAAATATAGAATATTTTGAATTAAAATACCTTGAAGAAATACATGATTTATTTCTTCAAATCCAGAATAAAGATAATTTTTTAGGAATTAATACTCTATCAAATATTAATTCTACCGATTTAATGGAATTTATAGAAAATCACATTGAAATAAGTCCATTTTATAATAGTGATTCAGAAACAGAAGAAGATTATGATAATCTAGAATACACTAATAAATATGGAGAATAGTTTAATAATTCATCGGTCGATATTTCATTTACACTTGTATCATTATATCGATACCATTTACCATTAAGATAATTTTTACATGCTGCATAATAATGCCCTCCCCCCGTTCCACCACTATGTATCCCAATTGATTTTAATTCAAAATTGTCTGATTTTTCTTTATTTAGAGAATATTTGTTCATATCTAAAATAATTGGAAATGATATAATTTTACTTATCTTAGTGTTATCATTTTTATATTGTTTTAGTAAAATCATAATAACATCAGATATTCTCCAGAGAATTGTTTTTTGAAAAGGACAAACTTCTAATCTACAATTATCGCATTTCCATTTATTTTCATTATCCAATTGTTTTTTTATCGTATAGTTTTTCATACAATCTTCTAAATTATTACAATCATCTGTTAATTCTAAAGAAATAATATGTAGAGGATCATGACTTGTTGTATAATAATTACATTCAGGGCAACTAGTGATTGTTAGTAATTGAGAATAAAAATTTTCAATTATATATGAATAAGATTTTTCATAAAAATCCTTCCATGTTTTATTTGCTAAATTAGAAATTTTATCAGCTTCACTTTTTTCTGATTTATCATAAGTCATCTGTACTTCTTTCTTGATAGATTCATGTAGTAAATCCAAAAACAAAACTAAAAATTCATCAATATCATTTTGTTGAAAATTATTAAATTCTATATTTTTTTCATTACATAGATAATTAAATCTTTTTAATAATTCAATGGGATTTATTATTTGATCCTGTGTATTTTTCCACATTTTCCGTTGAAATTGGAACCATTCATACATTAAACTAGATGTAGATGCTATTTTACAACTGTTGAAAAATCTTTCATAATTTGGATTAAATAATTTAAGATGACTCAAACATTGAAGCGCAGAATTCATGTAACATGTATTTCCTAAATTGGCCAATCCTTTATTACCAGCATATAAATTACTCATTCTTAATAATATATCTTAAGATTTATTTAAATTATTTAAAAAAAATGTATTGACTATAATATAAATGAGTGATACTTTAGATTCTATTATTGATAGTGTTGATAATAATGAAAATTTAGAAATCAATGAAATTGAAGAGGTTGAAGAGGTTGAAGATGTTGAAGAGGTTGAAGATGTTGAAGAGGTTGAAGAGGTTGAAGAAGAAGAGGAGGAAGAGGATGAAGATGTTGAAGAAGAAGAGGAGGAAGAGGATGAAGATGTTGAAGAGATTGAAGAAGAGGATGAGCCTGAGCCTGAGCCTGAGCCTGAGCCTGAGCCTGAGCCTGAGCCTGAGCCTGAGCCTGAGCCTGAGCCTGAGCCTGAGACTGGAGAAGAATTTTCTGATGATTTAATTCTATTACCCGATAATATGATTTCATCAAGAAATATAGCAAATTTTCTAGCCGGTGTAGTAAATAAAACTACTTCATTCAGAAAATTTCCTATATATTTTAGACAATTTGATGAAGAGAATAAAGAAATTCCTTATGATATTTACAAGGTATTGGAAATTATGTACCTATGGTTCGATGTTGGGGAAGAGATGAAAAAAATTAATTATTTTCAAGATTTAGATAATTATATCTTGAATAAAGAATATGATTTAAATAAAGATAAAGCAATTGAGTGTAATAGAAAACTTAATGAATTACTACTAGAGTTATCTAAAGTAAATCTAATAAATTACGAATCATTGAAAGTTAGAATTGATTCTATTCTTAATTAGAGTAAGCTAATCCTCCCATACCCGACATAATTCTCAAGATATTGTAATTGATGGCATATAAATTATAACCTATTGGACTGCCACTTTCATACTCTTGAACAAATTCTGCTGTATCTATTCTCGAAAAATTACAGGTTCCCGATGGTTGATGTTCTTCTGGTTTAAGAGCAAATGAATAAACTCCAATACTATCCCGAACATTCAAACCACCGAAACCTGAATGATGTTCCCATACTTGAACTCTTGAAAAATATTCAGCAGGTCTTGCTTTAAATCTATCATGACCATTTAATTTTATTTTGAATTTATGATTCGTATTAGATCCACTAATATTTTTCTTGGCAAAAAGGTACGGAGTAGCATTTATTAAAGCGTTCAAAGGAACTATTCGTTGTCCCTGATTCGCTGCTTTGCCCTCAGTGCCACTTACATGACTGTGTGTGCCCGTATTGGCGGTGCGCGCGTCATCATGGAGCTGGGGAGGGAAATTGTTATACATATCTGTAAAATCTGTTATTCTAGGAGTTGACCAAATTAACTCTTTGATTGGATGATTAAAATTAAATTCGTTTGTTTTTTGCGCATCTAATTTAGTGTATTGTAATTGTTCGATCAAGTATTCATGAGATACTTGAGCGAATCTTCTTCTTTCATCAGTATCTAAGAATATATATTCTGCCCAGATTTCATTTGTTAATTTATTAATATCATTGCTTGTAGGTTTACTTACTTCAGATAAGAATGCATCTAGATCCGTATCTGTTATCTTGGGTTCAAGTGCATCCACATCATTAGTCGAATCTGTATGAATTAATACAAGATTCTCAAAATTTTCAAATGTTATATTTAATTTCACTTCATGATATTGTAGAGCAATTAATGGAAGAGCTAATCCTGGATTTTTACAGAACCAAAAAAAGAAAGGTATAAAAAGTCTTGCGGCAGCAGTTTTACCCGTAGATTCAGGATTGTATAATTCAAAACCGGGATATTTAGGATTAAGATGATTTCCTGACTGTGTATCTAAAGCAGTGGATAAAGACATTCCATTTCCTACCATATTAGAATAGAGGGATTCATGATATCCAGATTTTGGCATTTCAACTAATTGTGAATAGTTAGTATGCCAATGACCATAATGTTTATCAATTAATTGTCCACCTATTTCCAATTCATATTCTTTCATAAGATTGCTCCCATAATCGCAGCCTATATGTATATTTTGATCGTTAGTATGTTCTGTATTATGGATAATTATATCGTGTTCAAGATAAACTCGGTAAAGTAAATCTCCATTTCTGGAAATAGTTGTTGAAATACGAGATCCAAAATCTGCCGTTCCATCAATTGTTTGCTTAATAGATTCCATCGAAAAGTTTGTATGTCTTCGATAAACTACTTTGAAAAATGTGATCTGAGGGTTTCCTGTAAGATAGATATCTTGTGCGCCGTAGGCGACTAATTGCATTAATCCTCCTCCCATATTATGTTATTGTATAGAAAAAAAAAATAATCAAATGAACCGATCCTTAGTTAGAGTAAGCTAAGCCTCCCATACCAGACATGATACGAAGGACATTATAATTTATAGCATAGATTTTAACGGGCATAGTAGTCGCAACACTACATACTAATTCAGCATTATCAATCCTTGAGAAATTACAGGTTCCCGAAGGCTGATGTTCTTCGGGTTTGAGTGCGAAAGAATAAACTAAAATAGAATCACCCCATAATCCCGCATCTTGTGAGGGTTCTGCTGTCGATTTACTTTCAGTTGTATGAGTAAATGGCTGAGAAAGCATTGAAAGTCCGCCTGGACCCGTGTGATGCTGCCATATTTGAACTCTTGAAAAATATCTAAAGTCTCTTGGTGCGAATCTTTCGTGTCCATTAAGAGTGATATTCCATTTTGCCGAATTATTCGGATCACCATTTATATATTCTGTATCTATATTACGGTCTGGATTGAGTAGGGCATCAGTGGTTGTTCCACCCCCCCCATTTAAAGGAGAACTAGAGGGCAATCTAGCAATCTCGGCGGCGTCGTATACGCCTGGTAATTTCCTATTTGTATCATGCAGTATCGATGGAATCAATGTCCCAGTATCTCCACACCATATTATTTCTTTTACTGGGTGATTGAAATTAAGAGAATGATGAGTACCCGCATCTGTACTTATATATTGTATCTGATCTATGAGATATTCGTGGGATACTTGTGCAAATCTTCTTCTCTCATCAGTATCTAAGAAGATATAGTCTACCCACAAATCATTCTTTGTCAAATATGCATCCCTCAATCCAGAAAAATTATTTACAACAGAGGATGCTCTGTGATCTAAGATAACCTTCACTTCATGATATTGTAGAGCAATTAATGGAAGAGCCAATCCTGGATTATTGCAGAACCAAAAATGTAAAGGTATATTGAATTTATTCGGAGATTGATAATTCACATGAATTGATCCAGTACCAGTATGTCTTTGATATGGACTGGCTGCATCACCTACCCCTACAAAACCTTCTGGGTTTTTTATATGAAGCTGAGGCCAGATTGTAGCCCACTGAGTATCATATTTAACTATTTCTTGACCACCTATCTCTAAAGAGCACTGTTTTATAAAAAATGCCCCAGGATTACTTTTCCCTTCCCTCCAAGCACCCATCCGCTCAAGATCGTGAGTCCAGTCCCCAGGTTCGCCGGGGGCCGCCGTGTTTATGTCATATGGACTTTCTATTTCAATATACATTTTATGTATTAAATCTCCATTTCTATCAATGGTACAAGTACATCTACCATCTGTTTTTAAAGATTCTCCATCCCATACTTGCTTAATAGATTCCATCGAAAAGTTTGTATGTCTTCGATAAACTACTTTGAAAAATGTGATCTGAGGGTTTCCTGTAAGATAGATATCTTGTGCGCCGTAGGCGACTAATTGCATTAATCCTCCT